>Ga0209168_10000091_pt1 | contig 102276 bp, 155 predicted proteins | sample Coa_R1_FD_187156 | JGI IMG/M metagenome (GOLD analysis project Ga0209168, IMG submission 187156) | Surface soil microbial communities from Centralia Pennsylvania, which are recovering from an underground coalmine fire - Coalmine... | ecosystem: Environmental > Terrestrial > Soil >...
GCACCGCTCAGGTCGGCACCGCGCAGGACGGCATCGCGCAGGACGGCACCGCTCAGGACGGCACCGCTCAGGACGGCACCGCTCAGGTCGGCATCGCGCAGGTCGGCATCGCGCAGGTCGGCACCGCTCAGGTCGGCATCGCGCAGGTCGGCACCCCCTGCATAGGCCTCCAGCACCGCGGTGCCAATTGTATCCGCTGTTTCGCTGTGTCGTAGGATTGCTCTCGTCCAGCGGTTGATGATGTCTATCATTTTGTTCTCTCCATTTGCTCCATCTCTTCCACCGTGCTGGCCGCGCCGCCTAGTCGCAGGACGGAAGGGTCAACACCGGCCAGTAGCGTCCAAGTACCAGGGATTGACGCAGCGGCCGTCTTTGCCGCATCCGCACGACCCCGTTAAAACCGCTAATTTCACGCTCATGTCGTTGCCTCCGCTTTCGCCTTCGCATCTTCGTAAGGTGTTTGGGTCCAGAGTGCGGAAGCACCGCGGACACCGCAACGGACGGAGCGCTCCTCTGTCGCTCCGATCTCCTCTCCACAATCTAAGCAGTTCCTCATACTACTCCGATCTCCAAGTTCGCGCGGCTCCTCGCGGCTCCTTCCTTCTCCGGCAGCTTATAGACTCCCGGATAGGAAGCACTGATGTAGTTTCCGTCGGCCTGCTGGCGGAGGCACTCGATGTCCTGCCTCGCAGACCTGCCAACGGGTACGATGTACGTGGCAGCCTTCTTGAGCGGGATGCGGAGGTTCCACGCGTTGTCAACGCAGTTCCGGATGTCGGCTCCGGCCCAGCCGTTGTCCTCGGGGATCTCTGCCTCCTTGCTCTTCGCGTTGAGGCCGTACTTCTTGACGTAAAGCTTCCAGATCGACTCGCGCTCCTCCCTCGTCGGGAGGTCGAAGAAGAAGAGGCCGCGGTTGAAGCGGCGTCGCATCGCGGCGGAGATCGTAGCCATCGAGTTGCACGTAGCGATGAACAATGGCCGTCCTTGAGCGACGGAGTCCACGACCTTGAGAGCTTGCCGGATACGAGCGTTGCTCTCTCCGACGAGACTCCCTTTCATTGCACCGATGTCGAACTGAATCGTCGGCACTCCTGCTGCTGCTCCGGTTGCCTTAGCGATCAGGCTCTTTCCGCTTCCCGGAACTCCGAGGAGGATGACTCCCTTCGCATCGTGATCCTCCATCCAGGAGAGCAGCGTGCCTTCCATCTCGGTCGAGACTCCGGACGTATCCGTGCCGGTCCCGGCGAGACCCTTGTCGATCTCGTCACACCACACCACCCCGCGCGGGCGAAGTTCTCCGCCGATGAGAGCATTCATGAACTCCTTCGTATTCTCATAGCCGCGGACGTCGGAGAACGTCTCCGAGCCTCTCCAGACCTTCAGGCCGGGAGTCTGCTCGACGAGTTCTCGCTTCCGTGTCCAGAGAGCCGGAAGGTCGAGGCCGGACTTCGTGAGGCTCATCGCGCAGGATTGCTCTGCCGGAAACGAAGAGAGGCCGGAGAGCGCATCGACGGCTCGATCCTCGACTTCCTTATCGGGAGCTTCGAGGCGAGCGTTCTTGTAGGTCTCGCGGATAATTCCGGCGAGTTGCTCCTGAGTCGGTAGAGGCTCGTCGATGACGAGGACGTCCTGCTGGATCTCCGTCGGAAGTTCGATCATCGGGCAGAGGAGGACGATCGTGCGGTGGGTGCGCTTGAACGAATCGCGGAGGTTCCAGAGAGCCTGAGAAACCCCGTTCTCCTGAATGACGCGGTGGAAGTTCATCATGAAGAGGATCGTCGCATTAGCCTGCGACTCCGGATCACCGGGAAGCTCCTCGGCTCCCTGGAGAGTCGCGATCGGAGATACGGTCTGCTCCGGATCTCCGACCGAGGCGACGGCAACCTTCGCCTTATCGTTGAGAGACCGGAGGCCGCGAACGATGTCCCAGTTCGCCATGGGAGGAGCCGAGCCGTTATAGGACTCAGCGATGGAGGTGATGGTAACCGCCGGGTCAGCAGTGCGGATCGCGATGAGCGGCACGCTGCGTGACCTGGCGAGAAGGAACTGCTTAACGAGTGACGGTTGCATCCGTTTTCTTTCTCCTGTCTTTGGCGGCAAAGCCGCGGAGTTTTCTTACTACTGCCTTAAGTTCGACGTGCTCCTGGCGCTGCTCTAGGGAGGTGAATAGCTCCTTGCCGCAGCACTCGCACTTATTACTGCTCGTGTCGAGGTCGGCCATGTGCTCCTCGATGAGCCGTACCGCAAGTTCGAGGATGTGCCTCGTACCGAACGGTCCGACGGATCTGATCTGCTTGAGCCAGCATTCGGCCTCCGGTCCGTGAAAGCTTTGACAGACGTAACAGAACGGTACCGGATGAGGCACGTATCCAGCGGCGTGGCATACTTCGCATTTAGTGCGAAGCGCTCCGTTACCGCACGAAGGACACGGAGTATACGCGACTCGCGTCACGAGACCTCCTTGTTGTGAGATTTCATCGAGGCCCGAACCTCTTCGAGCGTGCAGCCGGATTCGGCGAGGATCGACAAACGAGTCGCCGTCTCCGCATCTGCCGGGTCCGGAGTAGCGATACATTCCGCGTCCGAGGCGAGCATCTTGTTGATGCAGGAACGGCACCACATCGCCCCTTCGAACGCTACGCCGTGAGCGGTGCAAAACGTTCCGCCGCAGTCGCACGAGAAGCGGGAGCACTCAGAGCAGAGATTCTCTCCGCACTCTCCGCACGGTACGGTCTGGATGTAGGCGTATCCTCCGCGCTCGTCTTGCTCTACCGATACGCGATGGATGGATCGGCAGGTTGGGCATTCTACCGGGACGGTCATAGGCCGAAGACCTCCGCCGCGTCCTTCGAAAACTTCTCGACGTCCTGCGCTGCCTTCCGCTTCTTCTCCTCTTCTGCCGCAACCTCTTCGGCGAAGAGCACGCTGTTGAGGTTCTGGCCGACGGGGAGCCAGAGGAAGTTCTTGGACAGGACCCGCGGAATTATGACGTACGTCTTCCCCGGCTCACCGTTCTTCCGGAGAAGCCGGATGATCGACTGCCCTATGCTGGCACGAGCATAGTACGCGATGTTCTCCGGATGCTCCGTCTCTCGCGTGACGATTTCGACCTTTCCCTTCGCGCCAGTTAAGCAGACCCGTTCTCCCGGCTTCGAGACGTACCGATCTCGATGCTTCCACTCGGCCATCCACTCGGCCATCAGAGTGCCGACAGGCCACGGAGAGGTAGCCTTCTCCAGAGTGATCCGGTCCTGCTCGTCTCGGAGAGCCTTCTCGGCATCTCTCTGTGCGGCCTCGGCATCCTTGAGCCGCTGTCCGAAGAGTTCGTTCAGAGTCTTGCTCATCTCGGCTTCGAGGACCGACTTCTTCTTGCTCATCTCGGCTTCGAGGACCGACTTCTTCGCGTAGCACTCGCTGTTGATCTTGTTGAGAGCAAGCATCGCTTGCTCGGCCTTGTGCCGCAGTTCGTTCAAGAGTTCACTCATTTTAGTTCCTTTCGACGACGCGATAGAATCCGTCGTCTCTCTGTCCTTCGATGTCCTTGAGTTGGGGCACGATCTCGTCGAGCCTCCGGAATCCACTCCAGTCGTAACCACCGTAGTGGCTGACGATGAGGAAGTTCGAGGAGCCGGGGTTGATCGGCTCCTGAACCTTCACGAATAGTCCGCGCGACTGCTGGTAGATCACGCGGTCGAGGGAAATCTCGTAGTCTGATGTCATCGGACCTCCGTCCATGAGGCGGAGCGATTGCAGTGACGAGAGTCGGCCTGACTATAAACGTTAAGCATTCAGCATCCGCAATACCAGTCGCTTTCGATTACCCGGAAGTCAAATTTGGATTCTGGTGCCGGACCGAAACCGACGCTGCTGAGAATCGTTCCCGCCGGTACGCTGGCCAAGCTGGCCGTTTGCTGTTCACGAACGCACTCGGCATAGACCTCTGGGGACATCCTCATTTCCCGCATTTCATCGTCCAGTTCACCGAGGATCTTGGTCCGACCACATTCCCAGCAGCGCTTCACCAACACCACGTGGTAGCCCTGCGCACGGCGCTCTTTGTGTGCCTGAATCTTGCGTGCCCGTTCCGTCTGTGCCGCTTGGCTGGTGCGGATCGCGGCGGCAAGGTCCTTGCATTCTTCCCGACCGTCAACCTTCAGCCGAAGGTCGCTAAGCAGACTTTGAAGCAGTGCATATTCTACGGCCTTCTCCTGTCCAGGGAGGGTAACTCCGCAAACTTGCAGGTGCGGGTAATCGCAGCCGACCTCGCTCACGTTAATAGCTGCCGTGCCATCCAGGATCGCGGAGAGGAGTTCGGCTTTGGCGTCGGCAATCAACTTACTGCACGCAGCCTGCTCCTCCGCCGACAACAGGAACCACGAATCGTAGGTGTTTTTGTGGAGCCGTCCCTGCTCCGTCAGGTTCGCGATCAGCGCATCGTTGCTGCCGTTTGTGTACTGGATGATGGTCGCGTTGCTGTAGCCAGCGCACACATACGCAGAGCCAAGACCGTTGACGGCAAACTTGACCGTCAACGCAGCGTTGCTACTGCTGATTCGAAGGTCCGTCAGTCGCATACCCTCCGGCGCAACCTCCTTCGGCTGTTCCGTCTTCGGCGTGGCAGCCGATTTGCTCTTACCGCAGGAAACTACCCATTTCCCGCCTTTCTTGACCAATTCGCCATGGTTGGCGCGGACCGAGCGTCCGCAATCAACGCAGTAGCCTGGATAACTGTTTGCCATTGTTTTCTCCTTCTCTTTCGTTCTCGTCAAAGTTGGAAAGGTCTACGTGCCACAGGCCGGGGAATGTGTTGACTCGATAAACTTCATTGTCCGAGTTTCATAGTTGGCTCCTAGCTGAGTTCCGAGATTCCCGCGTGAGACTCATTTAGAATGCACCTCCGATCCGGAGGACCACGACGGAGTCCGTCGCGGAGATGAGCCGAGCGGTCCGGAAGGCTTCCGGCCTCGCGGCGAACTTGCTGAGGACGTTCGCGGGTATCTTCTTCATCCGGCGAGTCGATACGTCCGGGAGAGGCTCTCCCTGCTCGCGGCGGAGCGTGACCATCGTCTTCGCCATGCGGCGAGCGTCTTCGCGATTGTACAGAGCAGTGATCTTCACGTTAGTTCTCCTTTCCTTTCGAAACGACCTTCCAGCCATGGCAAACGGAGTCGGCGCAATCTTCTCCGCACGGAACGACCTCGAAGCCTTCGGCATCGAGGACCTTCTGACCTCCGTACTTCTCGATCCACTCGGCCTTCGAGAGCTTCCATCGGATCGGATTGCCGAGCCGGTCTCGAACCGTGTTGCAAATCTCTCGGTTCCAGTCGTCTGCCGTCCACGGCTCCGGAGCCGTCCAGAGTCCGCGGATGCCTCCGAAGCCGGAGACGAAGATGTTGTCGTTGTTGTAGCCGTTCTCCCGAGACGTGTCGCGGTAGATGTGCCAGACGTAATCGTTTCGGTCATCCTTGATTCCGATGGCGTCCGGATAGTTCGCCATCACCAAAGGAACGACGGTGCCATGAGTGTGCTCGTATGCGAACACGATCTCGACCTTCAGGCCGGGAGCGAGGTCCTTCAAGAGGACGGAGGAGAGGTCGATCTTCTTCGTCTCCATAGCTAGTTGACCTCCTTCTTCGCAGTCAGGATCTCGGCGATCGTCGCCGTGGCAGGCTTCCGGACCGGCGGAACGAGAGGACCGCGGCGGTCGTTGATGAGGTTCTTGGTGGACATGAGGATCAGCGCGAACTGCGCGTCCAGGATGCGGTTGTTCATCGATGCTTTCATGGTGATCTCCGTTTCTGTGGCCCCACTATGGAGGCTAGAGATTTAGCTTTCGCCTAACGCGGGAAGCAATCCCGCGTTTTCGTCCGGCAGCCATCCGGACTCGTCAGGGCGATTAAAGGTTCTTCGCTGCCTTGAAGCAGGCTGCGCGCGAATCGAGGATGCGAACGACGAGACCGTTCTCATCGTTGCGTATGACGATGCCGAACCACTCCGATTCGTTCCGCCGCCGTCCGCGCGAGTTCGTATCGAAGCCACCGCCCTGGATGCAATCTCCGCGCTTGAGATCCTCGACCTTGAACGTGTGCTCGCCGCGCGGCGAATCGAGGAACTCCGCGACTCCCTTCGGCTCGGTGAAGATTCCGACCCACCGGCGCGATTGACCGCCGCCCGACCAGAGATTGAAGCCGAGGAAGTTGCAGAAGCCGCCCTCCGGCTTCCAGAGGTATCCGCCGTACTCCTCGATCATCTTCGTGTGCTGTTCCTCCTTCGCTTTCGCGGCGGCTTCCTTTACGGCCTTCTCAGCCGATTCGCGAGCTGCGACCACCTTTAGCGTGCGCTGCCACTGCTCGTCAGTAGTAGTGAGAATGGTACCGTAGCGGTCGTAGAAATAATGGTATGAAACGACCGGCATTCGGAGGTCCGTCTTTGCGAGCGGATCGAGTGCTTCGAGTTCGGCGAGGATCTCTTCGACGACCGGGAAGTCGCGAGCGGCCTTGGCTTCTTTTTCTTCCCGCTCTTTCTGTGCGCGCGCGGCCTCCTCCTGCTCTTCCTCCGCGATCTTCGCATCTACGCGTGACCGGAGGGTGGAGTAAGCGTCGATCACTTCCGCGACGTTCTGCGGAGGCGCATCAAGAGCGAGCGTCTCGTGAATAGCCCATCTGCCGTACTGCTTGGTTACGTCTAGCGCGAGCGAACCGTCGGGACCGATCGAGATCTTATCGAGGAGCACCGGGTTGTCGAGCGCCATCATCTCGGTAACGGTTTGGCTGGCGGGACGGCCAGCAAGGAGAGCGGCCTTCTGTCCGGCGGCGCTCAAGCGATAGGTCACGGTTACGTTCATCGTCGTAGTCATAGTCGTTATCTCTTTTCTTGCTCAATCAGTTGGATATCTAGTCGCGCCACGTAGAGGCTTGAGCATGCGACCGAGGGAACGTTTTACCGTTCCCCTTGCTTTTCCTTCGTCCGCGATCTTGTGTCGTGAGTTGAGGTCGCGTCCGTTCCTGCTTCCGCCGTCCTTCCCGTCGGACCGTGATCGAGCGTCATCGCGCTCGCGTCTCTGATCGGGTTTTCTTCCGGCTTCTTCGGCGCTTCCGGTTTCGGCTATTCCGGGGTGCTCGGATCTCTCCATCTCGTCCCGTTCTCGATTCCCCCGTGCGGCGGGAGTACTGTCGCATGGTGATCGGGTTCGGCCACGGCAGCCCGTTTCGCCTATTCCCTTGGCTATACTCGGCTCAGCGCCTCGAACTGCGAGGTTCGTTTCCCCGGCCTCTCGCCGGTGAACTCCGCTGCGCCTGATTTTCAAGGACCTCGTGAGCCTCAAATCCCGCTCACGTAAATAGGATATACCATTCCTAAGCGGTTGTCTATAGAAATCTAGACGTTTACCGTAAATATATTTACCTTAAAATCAATACTTTAGAGACAGAGATCGAAGAAAAAGGCGGTTTTTTAGGACTAGTAGTATAGTAGAGACGGAAGATGGGGAGAAAAACGAAGGAGAAGACTCCGGCTATGCACCAGGAGGAGATGGACTGCCCGAATTGCGGATATGCGATCCCGGCAGAGGTCCTTCCGGAACCTTTCGTGAGGACGGCCCGCGCGAAGATCAATAACCGGAAGGTGAAGGTTCATCGCGGGCGGAAGAAGATTCCGACGGCATGCCGGAAGTGCGGAACGAGATGTGACGGACGAAGAGAAGCGCTCTCTCACTGCAAGAAAAATCCGAAGGCGCAGGAGGCCGCGAGGAAGCGATGGGAAGATCGTCGGAAGAAGGAAGCCGTGCGGAGAAGGAGCGCAGCATGATTCCGTTCGAGTGCCGAGTCTATATAGCGATCAATCAGTCCGAAGACGTTATTAAGATCGGAGCGACGGAGCAGCCGTTTCTCGCGCATAAGCTATGGGCGCTTAAGCACCACTGGGGATACACCGGTGGGCCGTTCCGGTTTCTCTCGGTTTATAAAGGTTCACGAGTAGAGGAGCGCCGTCTTCATAAGCTCTTCGTCAAGCACCTGATCTACGGTCGAGAATGGTTCCGTCCGGTCGAAGAGATCCGTGAATACGCGTCTTTGATTGGCCTCCGTGACGTAGACGAATCGAACGTCGTCGATATGAAGACCGGCTCCCAGCTTCGTCAATGCGAATACTGGGATTACATGATCGAGCGCGGAGAGTTCCCGGCCCTGTGGCCTCCGACTAAAATCTCCGGACCGATGTGGATACGATTCGAATCGAATAATGTTAAGATTCCTCCTAAGTTCTGGACGCGAATAAAATTCAGCCGTACGGCGATTGAGTACGGAGCGAGGCTCGCTGCGTGAAAATCTGCTTCACGGATATCGATGGCGTTCTAAACAACCGCTCCTGCTACTTTCCCGGAAATCAACATCCGAAGTACGGACGGAATCCAGATCCGAAGTGCGTCGCGGCGCTGAATTGGCTGTGTGAGAAGACCGGAGCACAAATCGTCGTCTCCTCGACGTGGAGGATCGGTGGATTAGATCTCATGCGCGAGACGATCAACTCGCATTGGGGAGTAAATGGCCCGGTGATCGACGTGACGCCTCGACTGCTCGACTATCGCGGAGATATCACACTGTCCGTTCCGCGCGGTAGAGAAATCCAAGCGTGGCTCGATCGAAGAAAGCAGGACTACGCTCACTGCGGTGGACATTGGGGAGACGTCGATCGCTTCGTGATCCTCGACGACGATTCGGATATGGAACACCTCCTTCCGCATCTCGTTAAGACGGACTTCGAACACGGCCTTACGATGGAAAAGGCAGCCGATGCTGCGAAGGTCCTCGATGGATTTAAGACGTGCGGAGGGAGAGGTCTCGTATGGCCGGAAAAGCGAGCAGTATGATTCGACGCTCCGTTGCTCCGAAGAGATCCTCGAAGATTCGGAAGAAGAGGAGAGGACCTCCGCGAAATGGCCGCGTGAAAGATCCAGACTTCATGGAGTTCGTGGCCGGAGACGGAGAGTGCATCGTTTTTGAGCACGGATGGATCTTAAGCTGCGGAGGAGGTCCGACTCTCCACCACGTCAAGGCCGGACCGGGAGCGCAGAAGGATGACCGTCGAGTCGTGAGGCTCTGCCAAGCGCACCATCTTCACGACTTCGGGCTACTCTCGATCGAGCGGCTCGGTAAGGCGGGCTTCGAGAGGAAGTGGGAGATCGACCTCGAAGCAGAGATCCGGAAGAATAACGAGCGATATGAGAACCGAAAAGTTTAAGCCGGGAGATCGGGTTCGCTATCGATGGGCGCACCGATCGATAGGAACGATTCTAAAGCCGACGAGAAGCGGACGAGACTCTCTAAAATCCGGAGATTGGGTAATTCGTTTCGACGGACCTCCGGAGTGGAAATCATCGGCCTGGGAGGAGAACCTGGAAATCATCGAATCAAACGTTACCACGAAGAGGCCATCGTGAGATCGAAGTACAAAGAGCGAATAGCCGAGGCCCTCGAAGGCTTCAAGGAGCGCTGCGTACAGAGGGATGCCGCGAGGGATCTTCAAACGAAGCAGGGCCAACTCTATCGGCTTCGCCGTGACGCTCTGCGTTATCGGGATGGAGTTCACGTATTATCCTAACGGGCAACTCGCTCGCGAGGAGCCTTCGAAGGCTTTCCAGACGTTGGTTGGGGAGCAGGAGAGTATATTCGGATGATTACCCGACTATGAGCGATTCCGTGAAGCTTCGCGTTGTTCCGTGCTCGCTTCGAAAAGCGAATGACTTCGTAGAAGTGTTCCATCGCCACAATCTGAGAACGTCTCGCGATGGAGGGAAGTTCGCCGTAGCTGTAGCGTCCGGCGTCGATGTGGTCGGAGTAGCGATAGTAGGCAATCCGCTTTCTGCCACATTGATGGACGGATTAACTGCGGAAGTCCTCCGAGCGTGCGTACTGCCGGACGCTCCGCGTAACTGCAACTCGTTGCTTTACGGAGCCTGCCGCCGCGTCTGGTTCGCGATGGGCGGTCGGAAGATTATTACGTACACGCTAACCGAGGAGTCCGGCGCGAGCGTTCGCGGAGCCGGTTGGACGCTCGCCGCTGTCGTCAAAGGACACGATACGGCTACGTGGGGTAAGCAGGATCATCTCCGGCGTCGCGAGCAAGCGATTCTCGGCCAATCGAAGCGAAGGTGGGAGGCGATCAATTCGACGGCCGTCGAAACTCCGGTATCATGGCCAGAGAAAGTAGCGGAGATCCAGGAAGGTACGATGTTCTCCGGAGTCGAATTCTGATGTCGGTTACGATCGAGCACTCGCTTCGCCGCATGGCCGAGAACTCAGTATATGACGATATCGTCTCCGCCGAGAAGGACGCGGCGAATCACGCGCTCTCTTACGTTAGGTTCTATGAGAAGCCGTGCCACCTGACGGTAAATTTGGGCTTCGGATCTCCGGACCTTCCGGAGGACGAATGGGCCGAATGGAGGATGTAGATGAAGTGCATATCGTTGTGGCAGCCGTGGGCGACTCTCTGGCTCCTCTCCGATCCGGATGAGAAGGTCTTCGAGACGAGAGGATGGTATACTCCTCACCGCGGTCCTTTGCTCGTACACGCGGCGAAGAAGAGAGACGGAGAGGTCAAGGAAGCTCTCGCCTCCGGACCGATGGTGACGGCTCTCCTTCAGCACGGCTTTCGCGCCGACGATCAGAAAGGACTCCATCTCTCCTTCGGAGCGATCATCGGAAGAGTCGATCTGATCGGCTGCTGCAAGATGAGCCGGATGCCTCCTCCGTCTACGAAAGAGGCAATGTTCGGATGCTGGGAGCCGGAGCGATACGCGTGGGAGAGGGGATCTTATCCGAGGCTATTCTCGAAGCCGATCCCGTACCGCGGAATGCAGACGATCTTCGAGGTGCCGGAGTACTCGGCGGGTTGGGATTAAAAAAGGGGAATTATATAGATGACTACCGAAAATCTTTTCCCGACCCTCATTTTTCGCTTGACAAGCGTGAGGGAGTCAAGTACACTGAAAGAGTAGCAAACATCAAGATCCCCTTTGAGAAGGAGAAGCCAATGAAACACAACGGAAGCTGCGATAAAACCTGCGGGCACATGCTCGACATGACGACCGTCCCGTACACCCAGGCCGTCCAACGCCTTTTGGACCGCGACCCTCGCGTCGTTGAATACCGCGAGATTGACAGCGAATGGCTGGAAGTCGTCTATGCTTGCCACCGTCCCGTGGCTGCGATCTACCGCGCTAGCGCCGCCCAACTCGGCATCCAGGAGCTTGCGTAAATGACACGCGTACAGTACAGCGTATTCGATTCGCGCGAAGCGGCCATTGCCGCCGGATGGGCAGACGCCGAATTTGGCGACTGGCAGGAAAGTCTGAATGGGAAAATCCGCAAGGGATGGATAGCCCTGGACTTTCTCACCGTCGAGCAAGCAAGAGAGGATCACAGAGATTGCAGATCAAGCCGCCCCACGGTCGCCAGCCGCTACTCTGAACGTAAACAGTGAGTCGAAAATGGCTTGGCTGGAAGTCGTGCTGCCGGGTCACGGTAGTGATTGGGATGCACGTGAAGAGGATCTCCGCATGGAAGTCGAAGAATACCTCGGCACGGAGTACGATGCCGTGCTGAGGGAGGCGATCCAGGACGCGGATGGAAGGTTTTGGACGAACATCGAAATTCGGATTAGTGAGCCATCTGATCCGCCCGTCGAGCAAGAAATCTGCTGCATGAGCACATGGGAGCGTGGTTGCCGCTGCGATCAGTGCACGGCCAATCATGACGAAGAGGGGGGTCTCTAGGTGCAAACCATCCACATCACCATCGAAAGGGGAATTATATAGATGACTTCCATCGCTAGCCCCGCGCCTTTGCTTTCTTTCGCTTGCGTGCGCGAGCCTTCCCCTTTGCCGATTTCCCTTTCGGGTGGTAGGCCAACACGAGGTCTACCACCTTGTCCAGAATCTTGGGTGCGTCGCTCATCGGATGAGCCTCTTGTAGGTGAGCCGCTTTCCGGCACTGGCCACCACGAAGCTGTCCAAGCGCTCCATCGTGTGTCGCGCGACGTTCCCCTCGTTGAGGCGAAACGTAAATTCATCGACGTAGCGGAACAGGTGCTTTTTGCTGGCGTGATGGTAGACGCCATGCAGCCCGCGTTTCAGGACGGCCCAGACACTCTCGATGGAGTTAGTGGAGACCGGACCACGGGCAAACTCTCCGGCGCTGTGGTTGACCCGCTCGTGACGATAGAACAGGCCGTCCAGGTCGTTGTACGCGCCGTACTCATCGGTGTAGATCGTAGAGCCAATTTCCACCGCGCCGTGGATCTCGTTTTGGATAGTGTTGATGCCGGTCGCGTCAACCACCATGGCGACGGTACGGCCTCCGCGTTCCCGCATTCCCAGCACGGCGGTTTTGCCGACCGACCCACGGCCCGCGTTCAGCTTTTTGCAGGCGTGCTTGTTGCCTTCTTTTCCGCCGATGAAAGTCTCGTCAATCTCGACAATCCCGCGAAGCGTTTCCAGCTTACCTCCGCAAGCTTCGCGGAGACGGCCCAGAACGAACCACGCGGACTTTTGCGTGATGCCGATCTCTTTAGCGAGTTGCATCGAGGAAATCCCCTTCCGCGCCGTCACGAGCAAGTACATAGAGTACAGCCACTTGTGCAGCGGAACGTGGGATCGCTCGAAGATGGTGTTCGTGCGGACGGTGAATATTTCGTTGCACGGGTTGCACCGGTAGTAGCCTCCGGCGCGGGCGGGAACGCAATCGCCAGCCGCGCAGAAGGGACACTTGACACCAGTCGGCCAGAGCCGCGCTTCGAGGTAAAGTCTCGCGGATTCGGCATCTGGGAACAACTCGAACAGTTGGAACGTGCTGATGGTGGAGCGAGACATCTATTCGACCTCCGAACGCAGGCGAAGATAGGGGTCGGAAGCGATGATTTCATCGGAGTCCGTGACGACCACTATGTCGGAATCGGAGAGCGTTCCGTCACAGTCAGCCTCAGGGCACGGAGCATTCAAGTAGCCCTCGTGAATCGGTTGGCTAGCTCCACACTTCGGGCACACGGCCACACCTTGCGGACAGCCAATCTGCTCTGCTCTTTCGCGTGTCATGGCTTAGAAGCTCCTTTTTGCATATTATTCAATCTCCAAGAACGCCGATGCGCGAACGTCGGGGTTCTCCACCGTCTGAATTTCATCTTTCCACACCAAGTCTCCAAAGAGCGCTTCAGCCTCGCGCTTTGCGCCGACTACGCTCTGACAATTCCGGGTGCTCATGAGCAATGCTGGCGCACCCGGTTGAGCACGAACCTTGACGCGAAACCTTGCACCCTCGCGGGAGGAGCGGGATTCCCGCTCCCTTTCGATGGTGATAAAAATGGTCTGCATTTACTTCGCCACCCGTGGAAGATAGCGGAACCAATACCCGTCATCATCCTGCGCGATCCAAGTCACGTCGCCAGTGTCGAACGTGGCAAGAGCGGACTGCGCCATTTCCAGCGTGTCTTCCACATCTTTCCGCTGGTGGTCAAAGAGTTGATTCCAGGTTTCTGGCGACTCCATGACGCCTTCCATTTCTTCGATGATTTCTTGGAGTTCGAATCGCGTGGCGGGAGAGAACGGATTGGAGCATCCGGCGATGAAGGCCATCAACACGCCTTCCTCTACTTCGCCGCCTACTTCCGCAATCCAGGCGCGGAGCTCCAGAGCCTCTTCGTCGCTGAGGCGATTACGGGTTTCCAGCGACATCGTGACGCGCGTCGTACCGTCCGGCTGGGGTTCGTAGTCGTCGCGCCATTCTCCGATGCACCCAAATTCCTGCACGGCGCTGATGAGCGACTTCGGATCGTCGTCTTCCAAGTCGTATTGCGCTTCGGTGATAGACAGTTCAATGTTCATGGTGTTTCTCCTTCTCAAAGGGGACAAGATGTTTGCTACTCCTCAATAGTAGCGGAGTTTTCCATGGAAGTCAAGTATATAATTCCCATCGAAAGGGAGCGGGATTCCCGCTCCTCTCGCGACGGCGCACGCTTCCGGGTGAAGGTCCACGCGCAACCGGGTAGCCCAGCACTCCTCATGAGCACGCGGAATTGTCAGAGCGTCGTCGGCGCGAAGCGCGAAGCCGAGGCCATCTTTGGCGACCTCGATTGGCGCGACGAAATGGGCGAGATTCGATCCTCTGCGTTTCTGGAGATGGAATAAATGAGTCGATCCACTATCAGCACCTTCGAGCTTTTCGACCTCTTCCCCGACGAAGAATCCGCCCGCGTCTATCTCGAAGGGCGACTCTGGCCGAATGGCACGGTCTGCCCGACGTGCCAAGCGCAGGATCGCATCACTCCCCGCGCCAAGGGGTACTATCGCTGCAACGCCTGCCAGCTTGATTTCACCGTCCGCACTGGGACGATTTTCGAGCGTTCGCATGTCCCGCTGCACAAGTGGGTCTATGCCATGTATTTGCTCGTCACGGCCCGCAAAGGCATCTCCAGTTTGCAACTGGCAAAAGAGATCGGGGTCACTCAGAAAACCGCGTGGTTCGTCCTGGGACGCTTGCGCGAGGCATGTGGTGGCGAGATCGAGAAGTTGCAGGGCACAATCGAAATCGACGAAACCTTCGTCGGCGGCAAAGAGCGGAACAAGCACGAATCGAAAAAGCTCAAGGCTGGACGAGGGTCTGTCGGTAAGACCGCAGTCTTGGGTATGCGAGAGCGTGGGGGACGGACCATAGCCATGGTCGTACCGTCCACGGACCTGGGCACCGTCCAGAACGAAATCCATGGTGCAGTCGAAGTCGGTAGCCAACTCTACACCGATGAGTTCGGAGCGTACACCGACCTCGATGGATTGTTCTTTCGTCACGAGACGGTCAACCACAGCGCCAAAGAGTTTGTCCGAGGCGCGGCTCATACGAACGGTATTGAGAGCGTCTGGGCCGTCCTGAAGCGCGGGCTGCATGGCGTCTACCATCACGCCAGCCCGAAGCACCTGCACCGTTACGTCGATGAATTCACCTGGAGGCTGAATGACGGGAATGTGAAGCGTCACAGCCTGCGAAGGCTGGATAGCTTCGTGGACGCGACGAAAGGCAAGCATCTCACATACAAGACGGCTCTGCCGATGAAACCCGTTCCACCGATCCTCGATAAGATGGCCGATTTGGTGCTGAATTATCGACCAAAAGACAAAGCCAAAACGCCGCGAAAGCGGAAGAAGGCGAAGCGCTCGTAAGTGACTGGAAATTATGAGAGTAGGTAGTCATCTATATAATTCCCTAAAAAAGGATCTAAATGGATGAGCGAATTAACGGATTTTCTCTTTGTGCCGGAGTCGGAGGACTCGATCTCGGAGTCGAGATTGCTTTCCCACGATACCGATGTATCGCAGCCGTCGAAAACAATCCGGAGGCCGCAAAGCGATTCCGTCTCCGCTTTCCAGAGGCGAAGGTCTTCCGAGATGTCGTGGGATTCGATGGACGACGAATCAACGGTATTGTGGATTGCGTTACTGCGGGCTGGCCGTGCCAACCGCATAGCATTGCCGGAAAGCGGCTTGGAACCGCAGACGAGCGATGGATCTGGGGAGATATCGCTAGAATCCTCGGAGAAAGCGGAGCGCCTCTCTTCTTTGGTGAGAACGTATCGGGACTCCTGCGAGACGCCGACGGCGGTACTGAGGAAGGAGCCGACGGAGAAGTGGACGACGACTCAGACGGATCTATGGGGGGAATGGGAACCGTTTTGCGGGATTTGGCCGCGATGGGGTTTATCACTGTATGGGGAAGTCTACGAGCTTCCCAAGTGGGAGCCTCGCACGGAAGACCGAGAGTTTTCGTGTTGGCCTACAAGCCGACGGGAGGATTCCGAATCGACTGGTGCTCATCGAGGATATGCGGATACGCTAACGAGCGCAACGGAAGCGTGGAGTACGCCGAGAAGTCAATCGGCTCAATCCACCGGGCCGAGCAGAATAAAGAATCGCGAGGATATACAGACTCAAGCGGAGAAGTGGAAATCGGATCTTACGAAGGCAGATTATTTTTGGGGAACTCCGACCTCGCGAGACTGGAAGGACGGAGCATGCGAGAACTCGGAGGTTCCGGTGAATCGTCTGCTAGGCCGGGAAGTAGTGAAATGGAAGACTCCTCACGGTCTCTCGTTCCGACCGGAAGCGGGAGATCCAGGTGGAGGAGGGGAATTCGCAGAGCAGGCGACGAATTGGGGATCTTCGCGCCCGGCCCAAACTCTCCCGATTGGCCTGCAATTCTCGATCATAATTACCTGCTTCGCCCCTCTCTTTCTATATTTGAGCAATGCCTTACCGAGTCCCTACAACAAACTGGAGTCGATGTTCAAGAGGCGGTTGAATCCGAACTTCGTAGACTGGATGATGGGCTGGCTCGTCGATTGGTCGAGCGAAGGCCGCGTCTTTCGTGCGGCGGAAATGGAGTCGTACCTCTTCAAGCAGCGGCATGCTTTACTATCCTTGCTCGGAGAATCGGACTAATCTAACGTGGCTCGACACGGCAGAGCCGTCGTTCCGTTCGGAAAGAAGTACAAGGGAGTTCAGGTCCGCTTCCTTCCGGATCATTACCTGACGTGGCTCGCCGGTTGGCTGGCTGAGGAGCCGGAGAAGGCGAAAAGGTTTGATTTCCTCCTCGAGTCGATCCAGAGTGAGCTGCGGCATCGAGGCTTAATGGAAGTAGAAGTCGAAGTGAAGCAGGAGCCGTTCGTCTGCGAGTGCATCTACTGCGACCTGGAGGCCGGAGAGTGCCCCTGCTCGTGCCACGCAGATAAGGAGAAGCGACAGGTTCGAAGCCGAGCGATCGACCTCGAAGAGCTTGGGGGAGAATTATGACGGCATACGAATGGGTGGTTCCTCGTTGGACGAAATTCCGGCAGGAAGGGCCGAGAAGAAGGAACGAAAGTACGAGAACGGCTTCGAGAGAGCCTACCGTATGGCTGTTCAGTCACAAGATTTCGAATTAGCCTTGGGAATGCGAAAGAAACTCAACGGAAAGAAAATCGTGTATGCAAGCTCTAGAAGAAAAGGAATAGTGATGGATCACTCCGACGTCTTCCTGGTTCTCTCTGAGATGATTCGGAAGTCCGCCGAGGTAGAGTATCCGTCCGTTCCGACGTTAAAGCTCCGTTGCTTGATCGTATCGTTCGCTCTCTTCGATTGCTCTCGAAAGCTCGGAATAACCGGAGCAAAGCTCATCGGAGGATGGTATCGCTTTGAGCCTCCACCGACCGGCAGGCCGGTTTTCGGGGACCAATCCTGGATTCAAGTTGCGAAGATGTATCGAGATGAAAAGGACCGTCACGCCTGGGTTGAGTACGACGAAAAGATTTGGGATTTAACGAGAACCCAGTACGGAAACTTTCCCGATGTCTCTATCGCGACGGTCCCGAACCCTCACTATATCGCAGATTGCATATCGATGGACGGAGAACTCGTTCGTCATCTTCTTCAGTCATGCGGAAACGACGGTCCCGGAGAAGCCTTCCGAATATCCAGCCGAGTTATAGCTGAATTTGGTGCGCTAGGCGGGATTCGAACCCGCAACCAAGGAGCTTAGATTTCCCTGCTCTGACCAGTTCGAGCTACTAGCGCTAATCACGATAGAAATTGGTTCCGCGGGAAGGGTTCGAACCTCCGACCTCTCCGAGGCTTTAAGGGCTTCGGATCGCTCTGCCGACTGAGCTACCGCGGATCGATTGAACTCGACCGGCCTCCAGAGCCGGTAATTCTTCAGCGCCTGCTTCCTCTCTCGATCGAGAGGCTCCGTGATCAATGACGTGAAGCCGAGACCTCCGTCCGGCTCGATCCACGCGAAGTACTCGATACCGGCATCGACGAGCTTCTGCTTCGCCTTCGAGAGAGACCGCTCGTCCGGAACTCCGACCACGACGAGGTTCGGAACTCCGTCGATCTCGCTCCAGGAAGCGAGCGTGAGAGATGCATGGTTGGATTGAACGATCTGATTCGCCAGAGTCATGTCCTGACGCACGAAGAGGAAAACGTAACGGTCGGATGGATTATCGTGGAGGTCTTGATCGATCTATCCAGAGAGACCGACCCGCTGAACTTCTTCCGTAGCTAAAATTGCCAATTTAGAATTACTATTGTCTTAGGTCGTACCGTCGAGACCTGTCTCACTTTACCAACCGACGGGCTGGCGCGGAGCCTCTCGGCTCCTCCGCAGCTTCCCGGAACTCAGGAAGATCACCAAACGTGTCTCTCATATCGATAGAACTCGCCATACGCCTCTTCTCCCTCACAGATCCGTCCGCCAAGATCAAGGTGATAGACGAATCCGGCAAGTACCAGGGAGAAACGACGGCCACCGTCGCCTTCGCTCTCGTCCAGGGAGGAGGGGTGCTCGTGGGAGGAACGAAGTATAAGGTAAAGTACGTTCGCTACGCGGTCGCTCACAGCTATCCGTCGCGAGCTGAGCCGGTCTGCCCGATCAAGTCTCCGCGCCAGATCTGGGACGAGACGATGGAGAGCTGGCACCAGAAGAGGGGCATACTCTCTCCTTCACCGTCCTGGCTGGGAAGCATGGGATACGAATTGAAATTCGGCATGGGCGAGAGGTCATGACCAGCCACAGAGGCAAAGTTCTCATGGTCATTCACGATCTCCTGAGTCGAAGCGGTCCGATGACTGCCAAGGAGATCGTGATCGCCACCGGCCAGAACATGAGGACCGTCCAGCAGATGATCCAATACCTCGTGAAAGCAAGGAAGGTCGAGCGCGTCGGAAGCCGGAAGATCTCCCCTTTCGTGGACGGATACGGCAACTGCGCGCGTTCGATCGCAGTGTACGGGATTAGCGAGTACCAGCCTATTCAGCACCAGCCTATTCCTCAGGATGGCCGGAGCAAGCTGACTACGGCAGGCTCGACCGAGCGGCTGAGGAGTTTCATAGATCGGAGAAAGCGAGCGTGGGCGGAGGATACGGTCCGAAGAGGAGCTTGCTTTCCGATGAGTGAGGTAGAGCCGTGACCGGATCGACGAGGGGAGCCGTCCACGAGGCCGAGACGCGGATCTGGATGGCGAATAACTACGGTACTCTGATCCGTCCAGCCAACGCGGGCTTCAGCGAAGTCCTTCGTCAGGCCGGGACGTTCGCCGAGACCGCGCTCAGGCACACCGACGACCCGCTAGGGTTCTTGGCGAGGCTCGCAGAGTTCCGTTCTAAACTTCGGAGGATCGACCTAAATGAACGCTGAACAAATCACGTATATGGTTAATCGGTTTTTGCAATGGAAACTACCAAAGGATTTCAACCCCGACTGCGGCATTCACTTCGATGCAAATGCTGCCACGAAACTGAATCCCAATAATCACACATACGAACCAGTCGGTACGAATCTTCTCTCGGCAGATCAGGCAACGGAAATGGTCCGCTTTATGATCGACGGATTGAGTGACCTATGAAGAGGATCTTGGCTAAGGCGACGAACTGGGAATACCGGTGGATTTGACGTCAATGCCGGAGTCCTTAGAGTTTTCGTCTCCGGCGAAGACGAAGGCCATGCCCCGCGCCCCCAGCCAGACGATCAGAAATCGTGATGACTCCGTTCTGCCAAGTGTGCGGACCGATTAGAAAGAACCGGGTATCCCGGCCGAAGACGAGCATCCACATCAGAACCGAACATACGATCCGAACTTCCGGCATACGCCTTTTACGCAGCCTCCGGCCACCAGAGCACTTTGTCCCTCTCCGGCCCTTCCCCTCCGACGAGCAGGCTTACCCCGAGAGCCTTCGCCACCTGCCTCAGCTGCGATCCCGTCAGGTCCTCCAACCTCAGCACCGTCGCATCCTCCGCAAGCTCACGAGCCAGCAGGATCACCGCTCCTACATCCGTCCCCATCCTCTCGGCCTCCGCGCGAATCCGATCCGCGAGCGTGAAGCCGCGATCTGCATTCTGCTCCGTCTTCATGTCGTGGGTCCTCCTTCCTCTGCTTTTAATAATACTAGAAACTTAGGATTTGTGAACCGCGAGTTTTCGCGTTACTGATGAAGTAAATGAGTGATCGTAATTTTATAAAAGTACTCTTTCTATCCATTTCCCGACCTTATGGTGGTTGTCACCCCATGGTGATGATCATTGTTTCCTCTCTCTCCTGATGCAATGCACGGCTCATAATCGTCAAGGCAAGCAATGCGGCAGAGCCGCGATCAAGGGATCGAACATCTGCTACAAGCACGGCGGCAACGCTCCGCAGGTGATAGCGGCAGCACGTCGACGCCTCCTCGCGATGGTCGATCCGGCCTTGGCGATCATGGAGCAATCGATCCACCTCGCGACGAAGGACAGGCTGAAGCGAATCAAGTCGTTGGAAAAGCGAATCGAAGACCTCCAGCACGTGAGAGACGAGCGAGCGAAAGCCTGGGAGAAGGCGCAGACCGATTGGGAATACTCTCAGATGGCGTCGCTGCACGGGGGCGGTAACGACGACGGCAACGGAGAAGCCTTCGCAGAGCCTCCCATGAAGCCTCCTCCCGGCTACTCCCGCGGCGACATAGTGATGAGAGAGAAGGCCGTCGGAACGAAGATCGTCTACGAGTTCTTCCTCGATCGCTCCGTCCTCGAAGAGCTTCGTGAGCATGAAAAGCAGCTCCGCGTCGAACTGACCGACTCGGCTCCGATGATGAACGTCGTGAAGGACGTCCTGGCCCGCGTCGGCCTCGGCCCGGTGGAGAATGCAGAAGCTCCGGAGGACAGGCTCAACGAGCTGCTCGAACTCGCCAAGAACGGGCCGTACCGAGAGCCGGAGCCTGCTGGAGAGGGCGGCGGCGGCTCGGCAGGGATAGGAATAGGGGAGCCTCCTGACGGAGTCTCAGAAGAAGAAGAGAGCCAAGGCTCGTGACGATCATAGATAGAAACGGAGAGCGGAAGGTCTGCGACCGGTGCCGCCGATCGAAGTCGGTGAAATTCCGGATCGGCTCCGTCTGCGAGGCTTGCCGGGAGATGGACCGGAAGGCTCGTAATCAAGCTCGCTCGTTCTTGAGAGAGGCAAAGGTCCTCTCGATGGAGTATCGCCCAACGGCCCGCTTCCGAAGGTACTCCGGCCATCATTACTGGTGCGATTCTTGCAGGCTCGGACATGCCACTCAGCAGTGTCCGGTCGCTCGCTTAAAAGCTGTCTAGAGAGGTATATATAACGTGTACCAAAAAATGGTACGGAAACCGTACCAGAAATTGGTACGGTCCGGCGAAAACGTCGGAACGTACGCTCGATTACCGGAATCCGTTCTCCGTGATAAACGGCTCTCAGCTTCTTCTCGATGCGTCTACGCTGAACTTGCGCTCGGAGTCTGGCAGTGTACCACGATCTCTCTCGGCCAGCGGCTCATAGGGAAGCGTCTTGGCTTGAGCAAAACTACGGTGAACGCTGCGATATCCGAATTGGCAGAGCACGGGCACATAGAGGTGAAGAGCCTCGGAGGTCAGAGATTCACGTATCACCTAACGTCGAACGTCTTCGGCCAGAAGCAGAGAGACGGAGAGTATGAAGTTGCGACCGGACCGTCCGGAGGGAAGCGGATCGTCTCTATGCCGAAGGGCGGAAAACGATCAGCATGAGAACCGTTTTGGGTCCACCAATCCACGTCCCCAAACGACGTTTATAAAAATATTACTTTACGCTTTTAGGCACCGGTACTAAAGTAAGAATCAGTAGGAGCATGTTGTTCCATTGAGCTAACGGAGCGGTTCGAGGTGAGGATGGCGAATCTTATGTGAGGTGTCATCCGGGCTGAGGATCGCTCCTCATTCTTTACGGTACTCGTCCTGAGAATTATCTTATGCTGACGACGGTAATGTTGGTTGCGATTCCGGCAGGTCCTGAGGCAAAAGCTTCCCCGGCTACACTCCGGGAGATTTCCGAGAGACTCTGCGCTGATCAGTGCGAGCCTCAGGAGTACAGATGCTTCGACTGCCACCTATCCTGGGAGGCCGGACCAAAGCTCTGACTATCGAACGGTGAGTTGCTCGAACTGCTACTCGGATCACGTCATCATCACGAAGATCTGGCTCGGCTTCGAGGACTGGGGACCTCAGAACGGAGGAGCCGAGGAGCAGAAGGCTCGATGGGAAGCCGCAGTCAAGGCCGGAGAAGAATCGAGCGTACCTCTATGAGCGGAGAAGCAGTGCCCACTGACGAGGAGTTGATCTGTAGTTTCATGGAAGACTGGTTTACAACCGTGGAGTTAGAGCCGCTCGTGGCCGTGCTCGCCAAACTGGACGCCGCAGCTATGGAGGGGAAGCCGTGAGCCTTCTGCATGCGTTCCTTCTTGGATTCGGGATCGTAGTGTGCGCTTGGGTTATGCTTGTTCTGATTCTGTTCGTCGTGCTCTGCGGAATATCTTTCTTTGATCCTCCGCAGAGATCTCACTTCGGCCAATGATAGCCTCATCTCCTCCGGCTTCCTCTCGTCCTCCGAAGCTCCGGCCTTTCGGACGGAAGGCCCACGAGTTTGCCTTCCGGCTTCCGATCGAGGATGCGTGGCTGAACATCCTCTGCGGAGAGGTCCGCTCCTCGAAGACCTGGAGCACCTTTCCGAAGATCGTGATGCTCTGCAAGTACGAAGTCGAGGGTGATCGCGTCCTCTTCGGCAAGACGAAGGAATCGATCTATCACAACATCCTGACGGACCTCTTCGATATCGTAGGGACGAGAGGCTACACGTACAACCGGCAGAGCGGAGAACTTGACCTCCTCGGCTCGAAGTGGAGAGTGATCGGAGCGAACGACGAGAGGTCTGAGCAGATGATTCGCGGCTCGACGGTCGGGGTGGCGGTGGGAGACGAATTGACGCTCATCCCCAAATCCTTCCTCATGATGCTCCTCGGCCGCATGTCGCCGGAGGGATCGAGGCTCTACGGCACGACGAACCCGGACGTTCCCACCCATTATCTGAAAGAGGAGATCATCGACAACAAAAGGTTCACGCACGGCCTCCGCGGAGCTGACCTGAACTACATAACGTTCACGATGGACGACAACCCGAACCTCGACCCGGCCTTCAAGGACAAGATCAAGCGGAGCTACACGGGCGTGTTCTACAAGCGGTTCGTCCTCGGCCTTTGGGTGATGGGGACCGGCTCGATATACGCCGACGTGCTGACGGATGACGCGTGGTACGACGACGCGTCGAGGCCGATTAACCTCTACTCGCGGCACGGCCACGTCGATCACTTTCTGGCGCTCGACTACGGAACGGCGAACGCGCTCGCGTGCGGAGACTACTACGACGACGGCTTAACGATCTGGTGCGACGATGAGTTCTACTACGACAGCCGCATCGAAGGGAAGCAGCTTACGGACGGTCAGTATGCGGACCGGATCGTCGAGTGGCTGGCGCGAAAGGGATTTCACCAGAGGAACTGGCCGGGAGTGATCATCGATCCATCGGCCGCGAGCTTCCGCGCGGAGCTTATCTCCCGCGGCTTCTACGTGGGCGACGCGGTGAACGACGTGAGCGACGGCATCCGGAGAACGTCTACGATGCTCGCGAACAAGAAGCTCCGGATCAACAAGCAGAGATGCGTGAACGGTGTGAAGTTCATGCAGAGCTACTGCTGGGAGGAAGGCAAGGAGAAGCCGAAGAAGGAGGGCGACCACTGGCCGGACCAGTGCCGGTACGCGATCGCCTCGAAGGTTCCGGATTGGAGGTTAGCAGCATGAAGGTCCGCTACCACAAGGTCAGTTCGGCGCGGAAGGCATATGCTTCTCCGGAGGCTTCGAGAGGCGAGACATACTCCGGCTCGAAGAGAGCGCAGAGTATGGAGCGCGCTGCGATCCTCGGGGCCTGCGACCGATTCCAGGAGCAGCAGGACTGGATCAACGCTCAAGGGCGGACCGTTCAGCACGTTAAGGACGGCAAGGCAATGACGGAGCACGGAGCGAAGCTACTCGGAGTTCCGTGGAAGAGCCAGGAGGATCTATTCTGACAACCGAACCAAAGACGTTAAAAGAACTCGTAGAACTCGCGCTGCAATTGAAGCCAGGATGGCGTGAAGCTATCGTAGAGCTAGAGGATTTCTGTAGTGAGCCGGTTCGCCTTAAGAACATGGTAGCTGCTGCCGACCAGCTGGATGACTGGGCCAAGCAGGCGCAAAGACTGCTTGCCGTACATCTACCGGTAGCGGACGGAGGTAGAAGTTTAGACGTATGGCGACGGCTGGTCGAAGATGCCGAAGCGGAATTAGCCCAGGCTGTCGAACGCGTGCAAAAACTGAAGGCCGCAATACAGATATTTCGGCAGAACGCAGAGAGTATAGAATTAAAGCCATGACGATACTTATCCCGCTGCTCTTCGCGCTTGCGGGAGCGCTCATCTACGGTCTCTCTTCTAATCCGAAGGTGGTCGAACTCGGTCGGATCATGTTCTGGTGCGGCCTGCTCGTGACGCTCTTCCGCGTAGACTCGGCTTCGATCTCGCTCCTCGGAAAATAAAAACCGATGGCCCCGAGGCTTCATTGGAAGAGGATCGAAGGCGAGTGGTGGCTCGCCAATGAGATGAATCAGAAGATCACGAAGGTCTCGTATGACGACGATGCGGCGCAGTACGTGGACTCCTCCGGCCGGAAGCTCGGGAAGACTTTCGACGGCGCGCGAGAGGCCGCGGAGACGGCTCACATAGCTCCTGAGACCGGCAATGCTCGTGAGGCCGTCGAGAAGATCCGGAAGAGCAAAGAAAAAAACTGAAACAAAAAACGTACGTTTTGTATTATATTGAAGCTACGGACGGGTAGCTTCATTACGGTCCGGCTGGCGGATCACGTCCTCGAACCCGGTTCGAGCAACGGTCTCCGTCTCTTCTCTTCAGTTAGGCTCCTTTCCGGGGCTTCTCTCTTCATAACATGAGCGACGTAGAGCTTGAGATTCCTCTCCTCCTCGCGAACGAGTCGGATGAGGTAATTCCGGATGACAACGGTCGCGGGCCTTCGAAGTACGGCGTAACGCTTGAGACCTACCGATTTATAAGCAAAGATCCGGCCATCCCTCCGGAGGCCATCTGGGACTTGACGCTTGATGAGGCGAAGAACTTCTATCGCCTCTGGTGGAAGCTCTACCACATCGGCTTGATCGAGGACCAGGCTCTCGCGGGAAAGTTGATGGACTTCGGATTTAACGCCGGACCGGGCCTGGCTACGAAGATCCTCCAGAGGATCGTCGGAGTGAAGGATGATGGGATCTTAGGGCCGGAAACCGCGGCTTCCGTAAACGGTCGAGATCCGGCGGCTCTACTGGCTTCATTTAAGCAGGACATCGTCACTCACTACGAGGCTTTGGCCAGCTCGAATCCTTTACTTCGAAAGTACCTCGAAGGCTGGAAGAAGAGGGCGCTGGCGTGATCCCATATTCCTCTATAGCTAAAGCCTCTCCGGAAGCTTGCAGGCGATATGCCGATATGAAACCTCAAGCGTGCAATAGAGGACCTCCGGCTCGCATCAACCTGGCTTCCGGCAATCACCATATTCTCTGCCATGGCCATCGTATTCCTCGTGGTCTCCTTACTCTTCCGATGATCTTTCCGTCGTGGCATAGGTTGGTCGAGCAGTATCGGAAGCGAATGAATCGCCTGCTCTCTCCGCAGTTGTTCGACCTCATAAACCATCCGGAACTAGTCCAGTCCGCGAAGTTCCAGAAGGCCGCGTACGACGTGGCGCGCATGATGGCGGCAGAGGTTGCGGCCGTCAATGAGAAGTCCTGGAGAGCGGCTGCGATGAAGTCGAGCCGCGCGCGGAAAATCTTCGAGGCTCTCCGTGAAGAGATCGAAAGCCAGCATTTCGGCCACCATCTCTCGGCGATAGCCAAGCAAAACGCCGAGCTGATCTCCTCCGTCCCATTGGAGATCGGACAGAAGATAACGGCGCGGGCTGCTGAACTGAGGCTCCGCGGCGCTCGGTCCTCCGAGGTCGATAAATATATCCGGAAGCTCGCTCCCAAGCTCGTAGACAGCCGGATCAGGCTGATAGCGCGCAATGAGGTGAGCAAGTCCGAGACGGATCTGACGAGGGAGCGCTCGGAGCACATCGGCATCGACTGGTATCAATGGGCCTCCTCTCGCGACTCTCGCGTCCGGGCCTCTCACAAGAACATGGACCGAGTGCTAGTGGCCTGGGGCGATGCTCCAGATCCGGAGACGCTCGCCGGAGAGAAGTCGAGCGCCGGTCACTATCATGCCGGGCAGACGTACAATTGAAGGTGCGTTGCCCTGCCGGTGGCAGCGCTCGATGAGGTGAAGTGGCCAGCACGCGTCTACTCCGGTGGATCGATCAAGACGATGACGCGAGCGGCGTTCGTCAAGAAGTATGGCGAGAAGATAGCGGCATGATGATCTGCACCAATTCCCCCCGTCTCCTCCGAGCGGGTGGAACTCCAGCCAGCGCAGCCGAGGTGGCAAATCTCGGGGGAGGTGGTCGTCGAGGTTGCGCGCGGCTGGATCGTTTTGAACTGGTAAGGCCGCTGGCGGCATAAACTTTAAAACGAAGGACGGGGATATCTGGGTGCAAGGGGTCGCAGAGGTTCTTCCGTTTCTCAACACCGGAGTCGGTGGAGCTGTTGCAGTCGTCATAATTCTCCTCTGGAGAGCAGAGCGAAAGGATTCTCGGGAACGAGAGCAGAAGACGCGCGAGCAGGCTGACAAGATGTATGGAGAACTCGCCCTGAACTTTCGGAAGATCGTAGAGGAGAACACGGAGGCCATAGCTCTCCTCCGGAGCACATTAGAGCGCGGAGTGACCGATTGTCCGTATACTTACGACGCTCGCCATCGCAGCAGCGGTGGCTAAATGACTTCCAAGCCTAGATTGCACGTACTGGTCAGCCGGAGGCGAGGAATTCCGGTAAACCGTCACAAGAGACGCTAGTTGCGACCTGAAGAGTTTCCTGAAAAATGTCCGTGGGAACTAGGCTAAATTCTAATGACTCTCTCCGAGCAGATCACGTGCGACTTCATCTGTAACGGCCAGTCCGTCCGAGCGCGCATAGGAATGAATCCGACGTTCTCTCGCAGCTGGACGCAGTTCTTCCTATGGGTGGCCGATCTCGGAAGGAGAGAGGGATTGTTCCTCCGAGAAGTGAGATGATGGCTATATCCAAGGACGCGTGAGCATGAACGTTCCTCTCGCCTCTCTCAATCCGGTTATCTATCCCAACGGGATGATCGTCTTCGATTGTCCGAACTGCGCGGGAGACGACTTTCATAAGATCCGCGTGCCGGTAACGAAGGCGACGGCGAACCGGCACGGCTGCTGGTGGAAGATGTCCGGATCGTACGAAAACATCACGCTCGCTCCGAGCATCGACGCCGGTTGCTGGCACGGGTACGTGACGAACGGCATGGTAACGCAGGTGAACGGATGAGCGCATTCCCGGTCATCTATCCCAGCGGCCTCGGCTGCCGCGTTAAACGGAAGACTCACGGCACCTGGGCGTCCCAGGGCGACGCCGACGCGTTGAAGGCGGGTCTAGTCCATCCAGGATTATCGGGAAGAATCTCGGCCACAGACTTCTTCGTCAACGCGGCCGCGCGCATTGGCTGGGGAACTCCCAGCGTGCCCGAGGGAGCGGACTATAAACTCGTCCGCCTCTCGAATAACTACTGGTTGATGATCACCCTGTATCGCAACCACTGGATCACGAGGCGGATCATCGACGGTCCGGCCACGGACATGGTGCGAGCGTGGCCGAAGATCGTATCGGAGATGGACCCAGGCGACATCTCTAAGGTCGATCGACTGATTCAGCATACGCAGACGCGCCGCAACATACTCACGACGTTGAAGTGGGCGCGACTCTTCGGAGGAGCCGGTGCGCTTATCGTGATCGATGGCCACGAGGGAATGCTGGATAAGCCGCTCGACCTCGATACGGTAGAACTCGGAAGCTATCGAGGGTTGATTCCTTTCGACCGGTGGACTGGCATAGTTCCGAGCGCCGAGATTTCGACGGACGTCACGAAACCGAGGGAGTTTAACCTTCCGGTGAGATATGACGTGACTCCGATCGGCGGTGGATCGCGGTTCACGGTCCACGCGAGCCGCATCCTCCGGTTCTGCGGACCCGAGGTGCCGTCGCCGGAATACCAGGCTCAGCAGTACTGGGGAATCTCCGTCATCGAGCCAGCATACGAAGAGATGAGGAAGCGCGACAACATGTCGTGGAACATCCTCGCCATGACGTTCCGCGCCTCGATCATCGCGATGAAGGATAAGAACCTCGCCCAAATGCTCTCCGGTGTCTCGATGAATCAGAACGCTCTCGTCCAATTCCAGGCGCGGATGCAGGCTATGAACGAGCTGCTGAGCAACCAGAGCATGCTGATCGTTCCGGAAGAGGGCGGCATGGATCACATCAGCTACTCCCTGACCGGATTCGCCGACGTCTACCAACAGTTCCAACTCGACATCGCCGGTGCTACTGGAATGACGGTGACGCGGCTATTCGGCCGCACGATCACCGGCCTCGGGCAGACGAACGACGCGGATGAGCGCCTCTACGAAGAGCGGATCGCGATGGATCAGGAGGAGCAACTCCGACCGCAGATCGAGAAGCTCTATTCCGTGATCATGATGAGCGAGGTCGGAAAAGTCCCCGATGACCTCCAGTTGAAGTTCCCTAGCGTCCGAGTCCTCTCCGAGGAGGAGAAGTCGAAGATCGCGACGGACTTCACGGCTAACGTCACCGGCATGGTGAATGCCGGAATCATGAATAAGCCTCAGGCTCTGAAGGAGATTCGTCAGCAGAGCGACCTGACCGGTTTCGGCTCGAACATCACCGATGAGGACGTCGAGCAGGCCGAGAGAGATGAGGAGTTGGGGCTGGCCGAGCCTCTCGGCGAGGAGGTCCGCAAGGAAGAGGTCCGCATGGGGGCCGACCCGGATGCGGATGAAGCCGAGAAGCACGATGCTGAGTCGATCGCGAATCTCGGTAAGGCCGGAGCAAAGGACTCGAAGGTCATCGACCACATCTCGTTTCATGGCGTTCCGATATCGATCGAGCACAAGGCCGGGACTCGCCGCACGATCAGGAATGATCGCGGTGAGGTCGTATATGACCGCCTGCTTTCTCACGATTACGGCTTCATCGACAACACGACCGGTAGGGACGGAGACGAGGTAGACGTCATCCTCGCGAATCCTCCGGCCGCAAGCACCCGCAGCATATTCATCGCGAGCATGATCGACCTCGGTCCGGACGTTGAGAAGCGCAGCGACGAGGATAAGATCCTGATCGGTTTCCGCAATCTCGACGAGGCCCGCCGCGCATTCCTTTCGATGTATCCTCCGGAGTTCCTCGGCGGAATCGGACGGATGACGACGGACGAGCTGAAGGCTATCGTCGAAGATCCGAAATCGAGCGATCCGAAAGATCCTTTTGCATTTGCCTTCGATTCTGGTTTAACGGATGACGAACGCCGATTACAAAGACTGACGGATCGATTTGAGGAATCCGAGCATCCGCGCGAACGATCTGGGCAGGAAGCAGGACAGTTCACCAGCAAAGGCAGTGGAGGAGGCGAAGGTTCTTCGAAATCCGGTCACCAAAGCGAACGTGTTCAGCGCGCTATCCAGAGCCAAGTCCGCACCGGCCAACATGAGCAAGCTATCGCGGATCGAAGCGAAAAGGTTCTCAGCAAGCATATCGGCATCCCGCGCACGCGTGACAATTCCGCGTTCGACCTCCGCAACGATGAATATGGCATCGAAGTGAAGACTCTCGTGAATGGAAAGAACGAGAAGATCACGATGTCGAAAGCCGCGCTTGGACGTAAGCTAGCGGAGCAGCGAGCGGACGGAATCAAAGCATTTACCGTCGTTGTAGATAGGCGTTCTGGTGGCTTGACTGGAAACGCAACGTACTATGTGAAGGAAGGACTTGGTTCCTTCCGCGTATCCAGTATGAAGAAGATGTCTATCTCTGATCTTAGGGAATTGGTATCGCGATGAGCGTGGAACTGGCGAACGAGAAATATCTCGACGGCGATGAGGACGGATTGCTCGGACAGTTTGCGAGCAACCAAGGTTATACGTCTCTGATTAGCGCGGCACGGGGATACGAAACCCTTTCGCGGTTCTTCGCGGATGGTGCAACCGAAGATGTCGATCAGGTACGCGAGGAGTTAGAAGACCTCGCGGCTAGCGGACCTTCGGACGTTCGCTCGACCGCGAAGGCGCTACTCGACTTAACCGATGGTCAGGACTGTCTGATTATCACAAACGGCGGATCATAGTCCGCGTCTGGAGAATCCCCATGAAAAGATTTCTCACTGTCTTTCTATTCGTTGCGACCTCTATCGCAGTTGCTCAACCTGCGCCCTATCAGAACTGGGGCGGAGTCAATCAGTTTACCGGATGGCTCGACGCGACGATGGCCGGTCACTCGATGCCGTTTCGTACCGGAACCGGTTCGCCGGTATCGCGCGATGCGTGCATCCGAACGGGAGAGCCGTACTTCCAGACGGACGCCGCTGCGGGCCAGAATGTTTTCTTTTGCACCGCTGCCGGAACTCCGGGAACGTGGTTTCAGACGAACGTGCTCTTCGCTGGCGCGACCGGCGCTCTGAATCCGAAGACCGCGACGTATCAGGTGACCGCCAGCGACTTCGCGAATCTATCCGTCATCCCCGTAGCATCCGGAACGTTTACCATCACTCTCGTGGCGAGCACCGCTCAACCGGCGGCAGGGCAGTACATCACGATCTCGAACTACGGAACCGGTACGGTGACCGTCGCACGCAGCGGGCAGAACATCAACGGTGCTACCACGTCCCTCAGCCTTCCTCCGGCTACATCGGGGCAGAAGCCGATCTCCGTCCAGGTCTGGTCTGACGGCACGAACTACTTCGCCTCTGGAATCGCTGGTGTACCGGCTTCCCTTCCGGCTACCACGAGCGTGAACAGCACAACGATCCCAGCGTCCGCAACTCTCGCGACCGGTCCGGGGACTTCGACTGCGCATGATCTCACGGCCTTCGCAGACACGGGGGGAGCGACTACGGAAGACAGCGGCATCCTCACAGCGAATGTGGTAACTGCAGCCTCTGCCGCCGGAGCGGCGAAGCAGGTATGCACGGCGAGCGGGGCGTCGAAGTCGTGCAGCTATATCGATTTTCCGGAATCTAAGTTTTTCGGATCGGCGACGTGCAATAACGCGACCGCTACGGGATTATGGTCTACTCCCGCTTCTGGCGTGACGGCGGCATGCAGGGGCGGCACGAACAATAAGATCGGCGTGCTTCAGTTCGCCGCGTCAGGGGCAGCGCAACTCGCGATACATCTTCCGCTCGATTGGGATACCGCCACTAATCCCTACCTCAGCATCGACTTCACGCAAGGAGCGAGCACCACTACTGGACAGACGATCATCATGCAAGCGCAGGTCGCGTGCGGCGTCACCGATGACACGGCGTTCAACACGGCTCAGGCGTTCGCTACCGCGACGAGTACGGCTACGGCGCACACGGAGTTCACGAAGACCGTGCAACTGAACAGCACGAGTATGACGAACTGCGTAGCTGGATCATGGATGAACTTGCAGATCGTACGAAGCGGCAGTGACACGGCGACCACCGCCCCGAATGTGTACGGCGTGACGGTGACGATTCCGCGATTGCTCACGGTTCAGGCAAATTAAACTACGACGCAGAATGATTCCGGTCCAGCAGAACCGAACGGGAATGTCCGGCACGTGCTTCTCTGCGTGCCTTGCCTCGATCCTCGAAGTTGGGTTAACGGCCATTCCGGAGTTCGGAGGAGATGACGTTTGGCTTCAGAACGTGACGGCCTTCCTCAGCGACTATGGCCTGTATTACGTTCAGGTTCCGCCGGACGATCCGATTCTCGGCATCGTCTTCCGTCACGGCTTGACGTGGCATACGGTAGAGGGGATCAGCAACCGCGGAGGCCCGCACGCAGTGGTCGGTTGCAACGGCGACATAGTCCACGACCCTCACCCCGGCGGTAACGGCCTGAAGAAAGTCGAGTGCTTCGGATTGATCTGTAATAGGATGACGTCTTCCTTCCCTCGACAAAACGGGACGGGGATGTACTTATGAAGTTGACGGATCTCGACGCCACGTTCGTGAGATACGGCGAGAGCCTGCATGAGGTCGACACGACTAGCGGAAAGCGTACGATCATGCTGGAGCGAGAGATCCACGTAGTAACCCTCGGAGAGGCTCAGGGAATCCGATTCCAGTGCCCTCGGTGCTTCTCGACGTCCGGCCACTACGTCGGAGTATCGTTCGAAGGTCGAGGAGTTCCGGATCACCTGGGGTCTCAGGGAAGAAATGGTAAGCCATCTCGATGGACGGTGTCCGGTACCGGGATCGAGGATCTATCGCTCTCTCCTTCGATCGACATCAGCGAGTCGTGCGGATGGCATGGTTTCGTCACGAATGGAGTAGCCTCCTAATGCGAGGGCGGCAGCGCAAACTGAAGTACGGAGGATTTTGATCTATGGCACTTTCTGGATTCGCTGTATCTGGAGCGGTGACGGTGGCGGTTCCTCCTCCGGTGGCGACCGGATTGGGAGAGCAGCCCGCAACGTTGGCTCCGATCCAACTCTCGACGATCGGCTCTGGTGCGACTCTCCTGGTGACGAATATGGGCAGCAGCCCAGTGTTCGTGGCACTCGGTAGCTCCTCGGTCGCCGCAACACCACAGTCCGTGGTCGTTCCGTTAAACTCATCGCTGCCTCTGACAATCGGATCGAATACCTACGTGGCGTTGCTGGGAGCGCACGCGGGAAGCCAAGTTAACCTCGCGATCGGAACATAATCCATGCCTTTGACCGAGAAGGGCCGGGAGATCATGAGTTCGATGAAGAAGGAGTATGGAGAGAAGGAAGGCCAGCGCGTATTCTACGCGAGTACGAACTCCGGTCGCATCACCGGAGTCCACGATGACGCCTCTGCCGATGCCTTCCGTAGTCGAATGCACCAAGCTCTCGACAGATTCCTCGATCTCGTCAAGGCTCGCTGAACTCTGATGGACTACTACGTCGAAGAGATCCTCTCTGACAACATCGGACGGACGCCGGAAGGCTATCTGATCTGCCGCGACGTCGTTCTCGGCAGAACGGGCTTCCAGACGTACTCCGTCGGAGAGTTGCTCGATGCTGGCATCGAGCGCAACGAGCTTGAAGGACTTGGCATAGGCATGTCTGATCCGCGTTCGCCGGTCGACGTGTACCGCAGCGCAGATGAGGTCTTCTCTCCCGAGACGCTGGCATCAGCTCAGGGGAAGAGCGTGACTAACGATCATCCTCCCGGCGATCAGTACGTCAAGCCGGAGAACGTGGCGACGCTCGAATTCGGGCACGTCCAGGATGTCCGCCGCGGCGACGTTCCGTTAGAGACCGGAGATTGGCCGATGATCGGAGACCTGATCATCAAGCGCGAGCCTCTGATCTCTATGGTCGAGTCCGGACGGAAGCGCGGGACTTCTTGCGGATATAGTTACGAGCTTGACCGTGTCGGCGACAAGCTCGTACAACGAAGCATCATAATCAATCACGTAGCAGTTGTGCAGAAGGGCCGAGCAGGAGCAGAGGCCCGGATCAATGACTCAGCGCCTCCTGAATCGCATGAGGTGTTGGGAGACAAGGCCGGAACTAGCTCCACCGGCGAGAAAAAGGAGAAAGCCAAGATGGCAAAACCCAAAAACGTGTCGTGGGTCAATTATCTCCTCGGGCGCGGCCTGAAAGCGATCGCAGCGGACGCCGAGCCGGAGGAACTCGCCGAAGCGATGGACGCCATGAAGAAGGCGGACGACGACTTCCCCGAGAACCTGAAGAAGGAGAAAGAGGACCGCGAAGCGGAAGACCGGAAAAAGGCAGACGATGCGAAGCGCGCGGAAGATGCCAAGAGAGCGGAAGACGCAAAGAAGGCCGAGGATGCCAAGAGGGCAGACGACGCCAAGAAAGCGGACGACGCAAAACGAGCCGAGGATGCGCGAAGAGCCGAAGACGCGAAGCACGGATTTGACCGCGCGAAGCTCCACGACTCTCTCGACAAGATGATCGACCGGATGGTCCAGAAATCCAGGGACGATCACCAACTCGAAGAGGTTCCCGTGGAAGGCGAGGATGCAGATCTCGCGATGCTGCGCGAACTCCTCGACGAGTACTTCGGGGAAGAGCAGCAGGAGCCGGAGCATGCCGACGACGCACGTCCGCGAGCCGCCGACTCTCGCCGTGGCGGAGACGGCTTCGTACGGCCGGTTCCGGAGACTGGAGACCTGGTCGAGATGCCGCGACGCGGCACCGATCGGATGGCTCTCCTGAACGAGCTTCGCCCGCTCGTCGTGAAGTCGAAGGACTCGGCCATAAAGAAGGCGTTCAACGCCATCTTGAGAGCTGAGACGCGCGGCTCCGGCCGAGGAGACGGAACGTATGGAGGTTTCGCCTCCGCGGCACGGACGCTGGCTCATGACACCGGCTATGATCCGGAGTCTCGCACCGACAGACGCTCCGAAGGAGTAGACAAGCTCCAGGAAGCATATGACCGGGAGCATTCCGGAAAGAAAGAGGGAGGTAAGTAACCACCATGCCAGCACCAGTGAGTTTCGGCCAAGCCCTGCCCGTCCTCGGGCTGAACAACGGCTTTCCGGGAACGTTTTCCCGGCTCCACCCAACGATCGCGTCTCGGCAAGTACTCTCGACGACGCCTAACAACCTTCTATTCGGCGCTCCGTGCGTCATCATCGCGGACTCGCAAGGAGGAACCGTCCAGTCCGTGGCAGACTTCATCGCCGCGGCTGCCGGTAATTCCGGCAGCGTATACGGACAGTTCGGCGGCATCGCGGTGCGCGAGGTTAAGACGGTCCTCACGTACCAGAACGGCCTAACTCCAGGAACGCAGCAGACCGGCTTTTTCGCTCCCGGCGAGATGGCCGATATCCTGGAGGCCGGGTCGGTCTGCGTCCCGATCGTTGAAGGCACTCCGGTCAGTCAGGCTCCGGTCTACGTTCGCGTGTTCGCGAATACCTCGACCGGAACATTCACTGCCAACACCGCAGTCGGCAGTAACGTGCTCTTATCGGTGTCATCCTTCACCGGAGTCCAACTCGGCCAGGGATTGAGCGGCACTGGCATTCCGTCCGGTACGATCGTCGGAGCCGTCAACACTACGGCGAGCACCATCACGATGGTCTTCCCCGGTGGCCTTCCCGCTCTCGCAACCGCGGCCGGAACCGGCACTACTGTAACCTTCTCGAACACCGTCACAGCCGTCGGAGACCTGGAGGCGGAAGATGACGTTGCCGCCACCACGACCATGACGGCGGTGGCTGCGTCCGCAAACATTACGGTGGCCTCGGCAACCGGAATTAACGTCGGCCAGATCGCAGTCGGAGGATCGATTCCTCCGGGGACCGGAGTTACCGTCGTGAGCGGTACGACTATCACTCTCTCGGTGGCTGTGCCGACGGTTGCTGCGCCCGGTACTGCCGTCACGTTCCATAACACCCTGGCTTTGCCGCTGACGGTGTTCCGGACCGGCAACCTCGACGCCAACTTCGTGGCGGAGATCACGCTGAAGGCTCGCGTAGCGGCCTAAGTCAATAAAGGAAAGGAAGATCAGACAATCATGTTTCGCCAACCACGCTTTGCTTCCAATACCGATCGCGACATCGCCGCTCTCGCTGCCGTACTCGGGCACCGCGACTTGAACGGACGCCGCGGCGCTCGGGCTGCCGACGCGCTCCGCATCCGCGCCTTTGACGCCGGAGGAGCCACCGGCCTCGCTTGGCTTGAATCTCAGTTGGAGCTGATCGATCCGAATCTGGTCGAGCCGCTCCAGCAGTATTACCATCCCAAGGCTATCACAGTGAAGACCGGCGGTGGCTTCGTCGAGTTCATCTCGGCGTTCGCCTCGAACTATGCCTCCACCGGCAACCAGTTCTACGGCCTCCAGGGCACCGCGAACACGGACATCCCGGAGATCCAAGCCGACGTGCAGAAGGGCGTCTGGAAGACCTTCAACTGGGCCTCGGCGATGACTCTCCGGTATCTGGACCTCCAGAGACTCGAAGCATCCTCGCGGCTCGGCCAGCCCGCCCCGTTCTCTCTTCAGGACCTTCTGAAGAAAGCCTGCACCGCGAATTGGAACAAGGCGCTCGACTACGTGACGTTCAAGGGATTTCTCGGCCAGCCGGGAATCGTCAACAACCCGAACGTCGCGGAGTTCGTCGCCCCGCTCGGTGCCGGAGGCTCCGCTCTGTGGTCGAAGAAGACGCCTCAGGAGATCCTGAATGACGTCAACCTCGCGCTCAACACGGTAGCGAGCAACGTCTCCTACGCGATCGACGGCGGAATGCCGAACCGGATGCTCATCCCGTTCACGCACCACGCCTACATCACCAATCCATTCACCCTCTCCGGAGTCGGTAACGGATTCACCTCGATCAAGGACTACGTCGAGAAGAATTGCGTCGCCGCCGGAGCGACCGACTTCCGCATCGACCGCATCCCGAATCCGTGGATCTCCGGCCAGGGGGCCAGCGGGACGGACCGCGGAGTCGTCTATCGCGATGACGAGGAGGACCTCTACCTCCAGATCACGCAGCCGATGACTCAGGGCATGAGCGTGCCGACGACCCGCAACGGTGGATCGTACGAGACCATCTACTACGGGTGCGTCTCTCAGGTCATATGGAAGCGCACGATCACGGCAACCTACATCGACGGCATCTAATGGCCGTCGCGTTGGGAAACTGGGGCGCGGAATTATCTGGTAGACGATTCCGCGCCTCTATCCTACGGTAAAGAATAAAAGGACTCTCGAAAATGGAAAACCAAAAGCAAATCAAGATCATCCTATTCCGCAGCAAGACGTTCATTCCGGTCGACGCGTCCGGCCTCGCGATTCCCGGCGCTCAAGCAATCACGGTCGGAACCTCCGATGATCGAAAGCCGGTAGCTGTTCCGGAGTGGGTCAAGGGAACGCCGACGTTCGCACTCGGAGTTCAGGACGGCAGCATCATCGAGGTTATCAGCCCGGTGCCGGTCGCTCCGGCGGCAAAGCAGGAAGATGCCGCGCCGGAAGTTCCTCCATCCGATGAACCCGAACCCGAGCCGGAGCTGGCAGCAGCTGGCGCAAAGAAGTCGAAGAAGGCATAAGGGAGTAACGAGAATTGTTCCCGAACATCCAGCTCTGGCTGGATCAGACATGGGGATTCGGTCCGGAGATCGTAGCTAGGATATCGGCTGCGTCAAACGTCGTCGTCGGATCGAACCCCGCGTATACCGCCGCAGACTTCTTCACGTTTTATCCGAAGTATGCGCGGACTCCCCAGGTCTACAGCGGAGCTACGACCGTGAACGGATCTCCGACCGTTCTCCTCCCCACTTCTCCCGGCTTTCCCACCATCGTCGCTCCTGGGCAATGGATAACCGGAGACGGCATCCCGTACTCTCCGAACTCTATGCCGGTCGGAGGAACGTTCGTGAAGTTAGTAGATAGCACCGGCCAGATCACGCTGACGCAGAATGCGACTGTAAGCTCTACCAGTGCGCAAGTCCAGATCTATTCGATTCCTCTCCTTCCTATGGCGGTAGTCAACGCGTACGTTGCGCTCGCGTCATCTCATTTAGTGCAGGCGAGATGGCAGGACACGTGGACGATCGCCATGGGGTATTTCATCGCTCACTTCGCCACTCTTTGGTTGAAGTCGGATGGCGTTCGGTCGAGCGTACCCGGAGTAGCGGCGTCCTCCGGATTAGCCCGCGGAATCGTCGTGGCGAAATCGGCAGGTCCGGCGAGCATGAACTTCGAGCGGACTCCTGGACTCGACGAGTGGGCCGCGTGGAACGAGACCGATTACGGGAAACAGCTGGCGACTCTCGCGAAGTGCTTCGGAGCCGGTCCGATGTTCCTATGGTGACGAGATGCCTGCGACCGTAAAGAAGTTCGGACCGGGGATCGCAGCGATCATGAAGGACCTGGCACGGGTGAAAAAGTCGGAGGTCTTCATTGGGATTCCGGCGGACAAGACTCAGCGAAAGTCTGATGATATAAATAACGCCAGCCTCCTCTTCATCCATACGCATGGCTCTCCGATCAATAATATTCCAGAGAGGCCGGTTCTCGAACCAGCAGTTGCCGCGAACAAGGCGGTGATCGCTCAGCCTCTCGGCTCGGCAGCTCAAGCGGTGTTCGCCGGGGACGCAAACAAAGCCGCGAGGAATCTGGATCGAGCCGGAGTGGTGGCCTCTAACGCAGCTAAGCGATGGTTCACAGATCCGAGAAACGGATGGGAGCCGAATGCTCCGTCTACCGTCGCTCAAAAGGGCAGCAGCCGACCTCTCATAGACACCGGAGAGCTGCGTCGTTCGATCACGTGGGTCAGGACGCAGAAATAGCTAAGGAAAGGATGGCGCGGTAGAATTCCCAGAGCGACTTCGGCTCTTACCTGATCAGTAGGAGCCGAAGTCATAACTCCCGCTCTCCTCCGATGCCTAGTTGGTCTCTGTCTGATCTCGCTCTCGATCCGGATCTCGGCGAGGCACTAACGATAGTCCGCTCAACCGGCTCCTTCGCGGCCGGAGGCTTTCAGAGCAGCACGGTATCTCTCGATTGGTGGGGGATACTGGCCGTCGCGGAAGATGAGATTCTCCGCCAGTTCTCTGAGGGAGATCGGATCACCGGGGACCTAATTCTTTTCTCAGCAGATCCTCTCTATGAGACCTCTGAGCAGAGATCCGGATTAAGCGACCAAGTTGCGTGGAACCAGGGTCTCTATCGCATCGTCAAGGTCGGACCGTGGAAGGATTGGGGATTTTATGCCGCAGTGCTGACGAGGATCGGAGATTACACCCCTCCTCTTCCGACGTTCGACGAGCAGCCAGGCACGTTCGACTTCCAGCAAGGAACGTTCGACGAGGCCGGAATGCCGTCGTATGACGAGCATGCTGGCTACCATGATCAGGCGGAGGGAACTTTCGATGAGGCTCAAGATGAAAATTAAGATCGCCCTAATTTCATTAGCGTCTGCTATAGCAGCAACCGCTCAGATCCAAGTCATTCCCGACACGACGTTTCCGACCGTCCGGTCCCTCCTCAACTCGAACTTCGGATACATCAGCAATCAGTTAGGGCTGAAGCAGGGCCTGATCTCCGGCGCTCCGTCCGTCTGGCCGAATATCTACTATCAGACGGTAAAGGTCAACGGGAGCATCCAACCTCAGCAGCCGACGATCAACTTCGTTCCAGGAACGAACATCGCCTTCAGTTGCACGAACAATATCGGACTGAGCCAGAGTGACTGCACGATCAGTTCCACGGCCGGAGGAAACGTCACCAGCATCGGCATCGCGGTTCCGGGATGGCTCTCCGTGTCCGGATCTCCGGTTACTAGTGCGGGGACGATCACGATCTCCGAGGCTTCGGCCCAATCTCCGCATCAGGTTATCGGTACGTGCGGAGCGAATACGTCCTTCGGACCGTGCGCGCTTGCGATCTCCGATCTTCCGGCCGGACTCCTCCAGTCGGGAAATAATCTCTCCGAACTTTCGAGCGCGTCTGCCGCGAGGACGAATCTCGGTCTGACGTCTACGGCCACCGCCTCTCTCGTCACTACGGTAGGAAACCCTGGAAGCAACCTGAACGTTCCGACCGAGGCCGCTGTGAGAGCAGCCGTCGGTGCGGCGGGATTCGTAACGAGCGTCGGATTGGCTGCTCCGACGTGGTTGACGGTGTCCGGCTCTCCGGTCACGGCCTCCGGCACTCTAACCTTTGCTGCCGCGTCCGGACAGACATCTCACCAAGTAATCGGCACGTGCGGATCAGCGACGTCCTTCGCGCCCTGCTCTCTCGTTCTCGCGGACCTTCCAGCCATCACTACGGCGAACGTCTCCGAGAGCGGTAACCTCTACTTCACGAATGCGCGAGCCATCGCAGCCTTTTCCGCTACTGCTCCGATCCTCCTCAACTCCGGAGTGATCTCCTGCCAGACTGCCTCCGGTCTTCAGGCCGGTTGCCTCACGTCTACGGATTGGTCAACCTTTAACTCTAAGCAGACGGCTATCTCCGGCGCTCCGGGAACGTGGCCGACGACGTTCGCTCCTCCGGCTCCGACTCCGTCTACCTTGGGAGGATTGTTCTCTGCGACCGCGGCCTCCCATCGGTGGGTAACGAACATCGACAATACCGGAACGCAGCAACTCTCTCAGCCGTCTTGCGCAGACCTCAGCAACTCCTCTGCGAGTTGCTCGACCGATGCGACGAATGCCGATAACATCGCCAGCGGCACCATCGGAGCCGCTCGGCTCCCTCAATTCACCGGAGGAGATGCCACGACGGCCGGAGTAGGATCTACTGCTCTTAGCGTAATTAAGGTGAACGGAGCCGCGGTTCCGGCCTCCGCTGCAGCTCTTGCGTCGAACGTGTCGAGCCAATTAGTCGCGGCCGCTACGACAGGCTCCGGCAGCACGGTCGTTCTCTCGACGTCTCCGACTATAACCAATCTAAAAGCGACGGCTATCCAGGATGCGAACGGCAATCCTTTCTTCACGTCCAGTGCGACCGCTTCGGCTGTAGATTCCGTAACGGTAACGAACGCAGCGACAGCGAATCCGGCAACGGTAAGCGTCGGCAGCAGCGGAAGCGACGGGAACATAAACCTGAATCTAACCTCGAAGGGAACCGGAGTCATTCAACTGAACGGCTCTCCGGTGGTCGCGTCTGCAACTACGGATGCCACGAATGCGAGCAACATAAGCAGTGGTACTCTTCCGAACGCGAGGCTCTCAGCGGTTCCGAATTCTGCTCTGGCCAACTCATCTACTACGCTCAACGGTCAGACTGTGGCTCTCGGAGCGACCGGAAACGTGAATGCCGGGGCAGCAGCTCACTCGGTATCGATCAACCAAGGTGCCGGATCTGCCATCTCTGGCGTGGCTATCGGAACAGCCGGACGAGTCCTTATAGACCAAGGAGTCGGAGCTGATCCTGCCTTCGACGCGGTATCGGGAGACGGAGCACTAAACGGCTCCGGCTCTTTGACGGTGACGAAGACTAACGGAGTCGCCTTCGCGACCTCGGCGACTACCGACGCGACGAACGCGACGAACATAACGAGCGGTACTCTGCCGACCGCTCGACTGGTATCGGTCCCTAACACCTCTCTCGCTAATTCGGCCACGACGGTGAATGGGCAGACTTGCACGTTAGGGTCATCCTGCACGGTGACTCTCTCCGCGGTGAACCCTCAATCGGCTACGTACCAAGTTCTTGCCGCGGACTTCTCGAACTACAAGACGATCGTCGTCTCATCCGGGACGTTCACCATCACCTTAGTGGCATCCGGATCGCAACCTCCGGCGGGTCAATACGTCACCATCATTAACTACGGTTCTGGTCTGGTGACGATCGCGAGGAGCGGCCAGAATATCAACGGCGGGACTTCCTCTCTGACTCTTAATGCGGCCTCGGCAACGTCGCCGACGTCGTCGTACGTCATATCGGACGGCACGAACTATTTTGCTTCTATGAACTCCGCGGCATCTAGCCGCACGACGAACCTCTACTACGCGCCTGGTGCGAAGACGGTGAACGGCGTCGGAGCCTCCGTCTTTCAATGCAACACGAGCTGCCCCACGCCGACAGCAATTACGGGAGGAACCGATGTAACGGCATCCCTCCACTTCGCTGGAGCAGGAAGCGTATTCGACGAGTTCGTGATTCCCACGAACTACGCAAACCAAACGATCACGATCGAAGTGATGGCTCGAAGCGCCGATAACGGAGCGCATAGTGGAACGGTCACGTTCACGAGTAGCCAGATCGGAGCGAACGGAGACGTATCTAATCCGACGCTCGCGAATTCGACGGCGATCACCTTTACTCCTTCAGGGACGGCCAGCGGCTTAGTGATCGCAACGGGAACGTTTACGCCGAGTTGGACGGCGGGCAATCGCGCCTTTTGGAAAGCAGCAGTCGCCCTCGGCACTCTCACGTCTGATCTTGAAATCGTATCGGTTCGTTTCTATGCGACGTTTTAGCCTGTGGTTCTTCATCGCCTGCGCGTGCTCCCTCGCGGCTGGCAACACCTGCACGCTGAAGGACGGCGGCGGTGGGTCCTGCACCGGGTCCAATCCAACAGTCTGCTCGTTGGCCTCTATCGCCGCAGATAGCACGCACAGTTACTGGACGGGGACCGGGTGCACGGCGAATGGCTACACGCCATCCAGCGATTATCTGGTAGTGCCCGAACCTTTCGTGCTCAAGTTCGATCAGGCAGCAGGGAGCACGGCTGGTAACTCGACCGCGCCCATTTATCCGTATGTCGTTTCGCTGAACGTCACGAACGGCGGGACGCTTTGCGGCAGCGCAACGGCGGCCATGACAATCGGCAGCGCGTCTGCCATCGCGAATGGCTCCATCACGTCGTTTCCGCACATCACATTGGTCATCTCCGGCGGCGTAGTGCAGTCGGCTTACATGGAGGCGAGCGGCGGCGCGGGACGGCCTCGATTCGCGCCCGGCAGCGCGGCCCCGACCGTCACAGTCAGCGGCTGCACTGGCACGACGGCGGTAATCTCTCCCAACTTGGTGACCGGCAGCGGGACGGCAGCGATCGAGATCTCCGGTGCGGCAGGCGGCACGGCGTACGGCGGAATCCAGGTGACCACCAGTTTGACAATCAAAGGAGACGTCAGCATCGGCAACACTTCGGGCGGGGCGAGTACGAGCACGCCGATTGTGCAGAAGCGCGGCTCGACGATCACGTTCGACTCCTCGGCCAGCGCGGACGGATTCTCTGGGCACTACATTTACGGCCTCGTGCCGATCTCCGGGTATAACGGATTCGGCGGCGGGAAGTGGAAGTACGACAGCAGCGATTGCACCTCTGCTCAGCAATGCACCCTGACGGCGAACGCGGCGGGAGCAAATACATACTTCGATTATTCGAGAGTCGCGGATTGGGTAGTCAACGCCACGTATACCAATTTCTCATACGTCGGGAGCTACCTGGATTTCTTGCTCAACGACGGTCGCGAAGACTGGACGGTGACGCACTCGACGTTCAGCCACCACGGATTGACGCTCATCGGTGTTGCAGCGACCAACAACATCGTACATCAGTACAACAGTTATTCGAGTCCGGCATCCTTCGGAGATCTGGCCGTCAATGATTCCTCGATCGCGTATGTGAGCGGTACGCGCAACGTTTCGTATAACGTCTTTAACTTATGCGTCAACGCGACCCAAGCGAACTCTGGGAATCTAACGCCGTCTCTCGCAGGCTGTAATTCCACTGGTCAGGTATCGCCTGCTAATTTCACTTGGACCGGGAACTACTTCCCAACCGTGCCTACGGGACTCGGGACGAATTCTACCGCCACAAATAACTTCTTCATCTTTCCGCTTAGTTGGGGATCTGTGTCTGGAGCCGGAGCGCGCAGCGCGAACTACTTCTGGTATCCGGCCATCGCGTTTAATCCTCACCTGACGGCTCTCGGCAACGGGCAAAACAGCACTGGAGATATCTTCGATATTACAGAGGACGGAACCGGAGGAGGGGACGCCTCTCCGGTCCTTGGTCCGCAGTCGGGATCAGGAACGAATAATCTTTACAACGAAATCATTCTTCCGTCTAAGCAGGGTCACGGTAATGGGTGGGCCTCGTTGATCTATGACGGATCGTATCCGAGCGGCAACACACTAAACATGAATCATGCCACGTTCTGGGGGCGGAGCTATACCGCTGGAAACGGCCAGAATTCGGTGCTCGCGAACGGTCACAACTCGAACTGCGGCGGAGTCGGCACGGTAGGTTCATTCAAAGCGAACCTCGTCTACGGTCTAGGAGGATCGAATACGACTTTTAAGTTCGCGACGATCCTTCCGGCAGCTACGGCTTGTTTGGACCTCTGCACGGCTTCGACGTGCGACTACAATGCGGCCTACAACTTCACGCTGACGGCGACGTGCGTATCGTGCAACCCAGCCGGAGGAGGGAGAGGATACCTCAGCAACACGACGAGCGGAGTCCTTCCAGGACCTCACGATCTCGATGTCGTTTTGAATCCCGGTTCTGCGGTAGGCGTCAATCCGAGTTTCGCAGACAGCAATCGTAATGCTTATCTATGGGATACGAAATACCTCGGCCACGCTCTGAATGCGGCATGGGTGACGAGCACTTCCTATACTGCCGGAAGCTCTGCCGTGTCGGATTCTCACGCCGGAGTCTACGGCAATGCGGGAATCAATTACAGTTGCATCCTCAGCCATACGTCCAACGCGCAGACGGAGCCGGAAGCCGCGCCACTGGAGACGAGCGATATCGGCTCTGGGTTGACGAGCATCGTGGTATCCGGGGGGATCGCAACCGTCACGACTGCGGCAGCTCATCAGCTCGCCGTTGGATCAGAGGCGGTCATCGTCGTATCGTCTGCTCCGGCCGCTTTCGGAGCTTCTGTTCTGAGCGTACCGTCAAGTACCACGTTCACGGCTAACGTAAGTTGTTGCCTTGCGGATGCGACCTATACGACCGCGAGCAAGCTTTACCTCTGGCAAGCATTTTGGGAGCCTGCGTCGCTGGTCTCTCTTCGAAGTGCCATCGCGGCCGGGACTCTATATACAGACGTCTCTCTCGGGGACTCTTCTACTCACCTCGCCGTTGATGCTTTAGTGAAGTGGGTCTCGGCGGGATTAGCTCCTCAGAATCCGGCGTTTTACTACACATTTCCAGGGGATACGAATTCCGTCACGAACGTTGGAGCAGTTCAGATGCTCGATCGCACGAAAGTCGGCGGGATCGCTCCGATGATCCAGTAAACGACTTCCTCAAATGTCTAGCGTCACGTGGCCGAACGGCCAAACATTCGCCTCTTCGGCGCTATCTCCGGACGGATTCAACGTCTTGATGCAGCCGCTCGTCGCTTCGATCCTTGGAATCGACCCGGTAGCAAATCCGAACGCGGCGTATAAGACCGTCCGCGTGGCCTGGCAGACGCAGGGTCAGCCGGAGTGGGCCGTAGACGAGGACGTCTGCGTCGTGCGTTCGACTCTGAAAGATACCGGCTTCTCTCGCACTCACGACAACATCCGCGGACAGAACGACTCGACCTCTCTTGCTGATGTTTCTTCATTCACTCAAGTATGGAACTTTCGCTGCGTGCTTTACGGGCCGAACTCGGCAGATAAGGCGCGCTTGATCCTGTCAGCGATACGAGAGGATTGGGCAGCTCAGTGGATCGTATCTCCAATTACGGATTGCTCTGTAGTCGCTCCCGGCATCAATTATCAGGTGGGAGACGTCGTCGGAGTCGTTCAGCCCGGAGCCTTCGGAGGTTCTCTTAAGGTGACCTCTTTAGGTCTCAACGGAGCCGTTGCCGGACTCGCGTTGGTTCCGGCCCAGCAAGGATATGGCTATCAAACGACGGGAACTATCGCGGCGATCTTCGACGAGACTCTCGGAACGTTCGATGAGCACTCAGGAAACTTCGATGAAGCTACCCAAGCTCTCTCAACGACTGGCGGCTCCGGAACCGGTCTGACGGTGAACATAGTGGCAAGCAACGTGTTTTTGGTTCCCGGTCCGCGCAGGCCGACGTACTCCGGAGAACCTTTCAAGAGTTTGTGGTTTAAGCGGGCTGACATCGAGATCGAGTTCAACGAACTCGTGATCGAATCGCTCATCAATCCGTCGGCAGCAGGATTAGACATCGTTCTCCTCAAGGATACCGGACTCTCGACGACGCTCGTCCTGAGGCCGTAAAGAAAGGAAGCACCATCAAATGTCGTTACCTCTTCCACTCTCTAACATATTGAGCGTCGCCACGTTCGTATCGCCTGCTGCGGCTCCCACGCCGAGCTTTAACCAGGCCTTGATCGTCGGAGACAGCACCGTTATTCCATCGGTCGGAGCGAACTCGCGGACGAGGCTCTATCAATCGCTCTCTGCGATCGCATCCGACGGATTCTCCACGTCGAGCGCGGAGTATCTCGCCGCTGAGCAGTACTTCGGCCAGACTCCGCAGCCGCTCAACCTGTGGCTCGGACGTAGGGATCAGACGGCGATCAATACTGCGATCATTCACACCGGCGCAGCCGGGACCGGATACGCAGTCGGGGACGTCGTGACGGTGGTTCAGGGAGGAGCTTCCGGAGGCCAACTCCAAATCACCACCGTCAGCTCCGGAGTCGTCACCGGATTCCAGATCATATCGACGGCGCGCGGCACCGGCTATTCCGTGGCATCGGCGTTGAGCACGACCGGAGGGACCGGGACCGGTCTGGAGGTCGACATCACCGTCATCGGAGAGACGCCTCTGATGGCGGTTCAGGCGTGCCGCCTCACGAATCCTCAGTGGTACTGCTGCGAGTTCGTCGGCACCGCGGTTGATTCGGACCACATCTCTATAGCCGGTGCGATCGAGGCATTTACTCCCGCATCCACCTATTTCATTACGAGCGGAGAGACTGCGGTCCTCAATGCGGCCGCCAACAACCTCTTCGCTTCTCTTCAAGCCCTCAAGTACCGGCGCACCTTCTCCGTGTATTCGACCACGCAGGGCGGCAACTTCCCGAACAATGCGTACTCAGCTGCCGCGGTCATGGGGGTCGCGATGGGGAGGAATACCGGCGCTCCCGGCTCGTACTTCGATATCATGTTCAAGCCGATTGCCGGAGTGGCTCCCGAGCCTCTGACCGAATCTCAGGTCAACGCGATCTGCGGAACGATCGACCGGACGAGCGTCGGACTCTGCGGAAACCTGATCACCCTTTACCAGGGGAACTATACATGGACGCAGCTGGCGGTGATGGCGAGCGGAGACTTCTTCGACGAGGTGCTGAACCTCGACATGCTCGCCGCAGACATCCAGAACAGCGGCGTCGCTCTCTTGACGTCTGTTCCGGCTCTCCCGATCACAGAGGGCGGGATGACCTCGATGAAGGCCACGGTCGCCGGAGCCTGCGACCGCGCCCAGCTTCGCGGATTCATCGCTCCGTCCGGAGTCTGGCTCGGAGTCACGATCGGAGCCGGAAACGGAGCCATCGTTAACGGACAGGCACTCCCCCACGGTTACGAGATGTACTCTCAGCCGGTGAGCCAGATGTCTCAGACTCAACGGGCGTCGAGGGTGCTACCTCAATTGACGGTGGTCCTCGTCGAAGCCCAGTCCGGCCACATGCTGAGCGTGACGGTCCAGGTGCAGAAGTAAACGCTAAAATCCATTCGCGAAGGAGACTGATTTAAATGTCCACAAACATCTTAGGAACTTACAGCGCGAAGGACATGACCTTCACGTTCACGCATCCTCTCATCGGAATCATCGAGGGAGGAGGCATCCAGGAGAAGGGTATCGACGAGATCGTGGTCCGCTTGCTGACCGACAGGACCACGATGAAGATCGCCGCAGACGGCGGAGTCGTTCCGAGCGCGGTACCCGGAAATAATGGAGAAGTTGACCTCAAGTTCTTCCAGACGTCTACCCTCCAGAGCGACTTCATCGCCTGGTTCAACGCGATGATCGCAGCGGCCGATGCCGGAGACGTCTCGACGTGGGCTGCGGGAACTCTCCTCATTAAGAACACCGTCGATGGTTCCGGCCACTACTGCCGTGGAGTAGCTCCGAAGAAGCCTGCGGACAAGAGCTATCAGGCCGAGGCACAAGCCTTGACCTGGACTATGGCGTGCGCCGATATCACGAATTTATAAAAAGCATTCCCACGTCCGAAATAAAAAGGAGCGGACGCTAAACACTCACCACAATGTCAGAGAAATCGAAAGACGTCACGATCGGCGAGCGGAGATTTCGGATAGACCTAGTTCCTGCCGACGTCGGCAATTGGATCGTGCTCCAGATCGGCAGCGGAAAGATCATCCAGGAGGACGTATTCGCGAAGATCCAGAGCCATCTCCTGAGCCGTTGCTCGATCTATCATGATGACGAGACGCCGGTCCGGATCTATCAAGACGGTAAATGGACTGACCCCAAGCTCGGTCTCCAGTATGACCTCATCACCGTCAACGACCTGATGACAGAGGCCATGGCTTTTAACTTCGACCCTTTTTTCGCCGAGATGCAGCGCCGCAATCCGGCAGCCTTCAAAGGCGGCGAAGCAGCCTCGGCTACACTCCAGTTAACTTCCCAGACCACCTGAGTCCATACCTCTGGAGGCCGGTCGTGGCTGGCCTCTGGAGGCAAAGCGAACTCAGCCTCTACTCCATCCACGATCTCTATGATGTAAACCTCGTCATAGACGTGCTCGAAGAGAACCGCTGGCGCGCAGCGGATGCCGCAAGGCAGAAGAAATAATAAGTGAAGAACGTAATCCAGGAATATCTCGTCAAGATCGGCTTCGATTCAGACGACCCGTCTCTGCGAAAGATGACGGGTACGCTCGAACACGTCGACAAGTCCGTCACCTCTCACACCGGAGGCATGACGAAGAGAATCCTGGAGTTCCAAGGTACGATCGTCGGAGCATTCACCTCCGTCTCCGCGGCGATCATCGGTACGGTCGATAAGGTCGCCATGGCCGATCAATCATACCGGCTCCTCGGCCTCCGGATGTTGATGACGACGGACAGCGCGCGCAAGATGGACATGATCACCAAGGCTCTCAGAGCAGACCTTGCGGAGATCGTGTGGGACCCGGAGCTTCATGCGCGAGCAGTTCAGATGGCTCAAGATATCGATCGGTGGAAGGAGTCTCTCGGAGGAGACTTTGAGGAGAAGATGCGCGGACTCCGCGATATCCGATTCGAGATCTCCCGGCTTTCTATAGCTGCCAAGTTCCTCTCGATGAGCTTCGTATCTCACCTTGCCGAGAGACTAGGTATCGGAGACCTGGGAGCGAAGCTCCGTCAGTTCGTCGACGGATTAGATCCGGAGAAGATCAGCAAGTTTGCCGATATGCTCGCCTCTTATGCCGTTCCGGCACTGAAGGCGACGTGGACCATGATCACGCAGATGGTCGAGGTGCTGAAGTCTGCCGGATTGATGTTCACGAATTTCGTTGGCCTCCTCTCCGGAGACCGATCGATTCAAGGAGCCGAGTTCAGCTTCGAGCACTTGGCTGGGGCTATCGCTCACGTCGGCTCGTGGATGTCTCGGCTGTTCGGATGGATCGCTCACGCAGAGGAGATGCTAGCTCACTTCGCTTCCGCGCTATCTCTGACCTTATCCGGAAAATTCGGAGAAGCCGCCACAGAATTCAAGGCCGGTCTAAAGGACTTGACCGGTGGAAGCGGCTTACTCACCGGGATGGTGGGAGGAGCGGGAATCGGAGGATTGATCGGAACTCTTCACGGAGGAGCGGCCGGAGCAGCGGCTGGAGCCTTCTTGGGGCCTCCTGGAGCGATCGTAGGGGGACTCATAGGAGCAGGGACCGAGGCGACGGTTGGAACTGTTGCCGGGAGTGCTATCGGAGCCGGAATCGGAGCAGCTCTCGGAAAATTAAGGAAATGGTCCGGCATCGGCTCTACCGAGCAGCAACCCTCCCCAAGCCAGTCTTCAGTGGCTCCGGCCATCAAGCCTGCTCCGACCGTTCCGACTCCGGTAATATCCGGACCGCCGCAGCTGGAATCTCCGACCTTTCGCATCCTCGTTGCTCCTCCGGAGCAGCCGACAGCCGTTAAAAGTACTCCGGTTGAGCCGGAGAGGACGTATACGGCTGCGGAAGCCGTGCGGACCTCCGGAACTACGGACGGTCTGGTCGATCGAATATCGGCTGCTATAACGCGGTACGAAGCCGGTACGAAGCCGAATCCGATCAGTATCAGGAACAACAATCCTGGGAATCTGCGGCCTTGGTGGAAAGGCTCCGGTCCGTTCCCCGTCGACGAGCACGGCTTCATCAAGTTTCCGGATTGGGATACCGGCATGCGCTACCTGCGAAAGCAGGTCGAACTCAACGCATCACGAGGACTGACTCTGCGTGAGTTTTTCGGAGGAAAACGAGGCGTCTATTCGGGATATGCTCCGGCCGCTGACCGGAACAAGCCGGAGACGTACGCAGCTACGGTCGGAGATTGGGTCGGCATAGACGTTAATACTCCGCTTAACCGTCTGATGAACTCATACTCTTCGGGCCTCGAAGCCTCACGTGCTCCGGCTCAAAAGATCTCTCAGTCTCCGATCGCCGCATCCTCTTTCGTCGCTCCAGACGATCGCCGAAATATTCAAGGTCCTAGCCCGATTCCGGCCCTGGATAGAGATTGGAGGTCCGTCATGGAAGACTTCCAGAGGCCGATCCCCTCATCATCTAATTCGAACGTTTCGAATAACCGTCAGGAGGTCCACGTGGACGTCGGCGGAATCCACATAATGAATCCTGGCGCAAATCCGGCTGAGATCAGCCGCGCCGTCGAGGATGGAGTGAAGCGTGCCTTAGACGGCCAGCTTTTGTCGGACATGACGCAGCTCTCTCCTCAGTTCTAGGACAAAATCCCGATGGGAACTCCTTCCGTAACGGCTCTCTCGGCATTCAGCCAAATCTATTACGCAAGCGGCTCTGGGTTTGCGAACTCTATTCTCGGAGCGTTCGCATATCGTCCTCCGCAATGGGTTAAGTCTCAACCGGCTCTAGTTATGACGGTAGCCGATCAGACCTCCGGAACCATAACGGCCTACGTCTTCGACGGCACTGAGAGAGCGGAGCATGAGCAGAGAGCCGTCATCACCCAGAATCCGATTCAGACCGGCGCGTCTCTCTCAGACCACATGTACACCCTTCCTCCGGTCGTCACCGCCAACATCCTGATGAGCGACTGTATGCAGTCCTTCATCGCTGGACAGTTCGCTTCCGGTCCGTCAAGGAGCGTATCGGCATACCAAACTCTCGTCGATCTTCAGCAGAATCGGAAGCCGGTCTCGATCTCCACGCGGTTGAAGCAATACGACAATATGATGATCTCTTCGATCATCACGGAAGAGACGAAGGATACCCTCTATGGACTGAGGGCGACGGTCACTTTCCAGAAAATCCTCACGGCCTCAATCGAGATCGTATCCTCGACGGTAAACTTCAACGTCAACCCTCTCACTTCCGAATTTCCGCAGCAGACCGGAGCCACGATCGGAGGTCAAGCGCAATCGACTCAGGTTCCGACTGGGATCTTCAACCAGAACAACGTATCGGGTTTGCTCGCGACAACGTTGGCATCCGTTCCGAAGGTTCCGGGAGCCGGAGTATGGACGAGCACCGGTAGCGGAGTTCTCACGCAAATGGTGTCTGGATTGGGACACTAATGTCGGCTCAACTCGTCCCGCTCACCATCGCTCCAAACCAGAGTTTTCCGGTGAGCCTCAGCGTCAACGGAAACGTAATCATCCTGAATCTCAAGTTGAGATATAACAGCCAGGGTCAGTTCTGGACCCTCGACATCGCGGACAGGCTGAACAATGCTCTCATCTCCTCGGTGCCTCTAATCACTGGAGTGTGGCCCTCCGGTAATATCCTCGGTCCGTTCGAGTACATGCAGATCGGCTCGGCATTCATCATAAACGCGAACGGAGCGCTCACCGATTGGCCGGACGACTCTAACCTCGGGAGCGGATTCGTCCTGCTCTGGGATGACAATTAACCCATGGCTTCTCCGGCTCAACCATCTCCGGCCCAGGCTGTTCCGTTCTTCGGCCGCGCTTGGTCGATCGGAATCGATACTGCTGACGGTAGCCATTACGTGGTTCGCAGCTCCGTCGGAAAGGGGGAAGACCCTCTCCGCGTCAGGTTCTCGGTGAACACCTTCATGCTTCTTGCGTACTGGACCGCCGATGTGACGATCTATAACATGAGGTCGGACGTTGCGCAGAGCATCATAAGCCAGGGATCTATCGATCTCCAAAACTTTTGGAAGTATAACCAGAACGTCCAATTGGGGGACTCTCTGACGTTGAGTGCTGGTTATAGCGGAGACTCCGGAACGACCTTCGATGCGGATGCCAATCTTCTCTTCTCCGGGCAGGTCATCCAGCCTGTGTGGACGAGGGAGAGGGTTGTCGATTTCTGCTTGACGCTTCGCTGCGTCACCGGTCTCCTTCAGGATGCCTTCAACTATGCCAGTTTCCCTCTCTCTAAGGGAGCGACTGCTTACGACACGGTAACGAAGCTCTGCAACCAGTGCAGCATTTCTCAAGAAAATATCGATCCGGCCTCGAAGGCCGCTCTTACTCAGTCCAAGGCACCTCGCGGACAAGTCGTATTCGGTCGTCCATACGAGACCATCCGCCAGATCGCGAAGCAGAATAACCTCTCCGCATGGATAAGTCCGAACGGGCTGAACATTAGATCATTTGATCCGAAGAAGCCACCTCCAGATCCGGACTATGCGTATGGACCGGCAAATTTAAGCGGAGCCTATACGACGTCCGGAACCCAACAGGGAATCGTGAAGAATACACTGCTCGGAACTCCGGAGCAGACTCAGAATGGCGTGATCTTTCGAGTTGAGCTTGACTCCTCCGTCAAGATCGGAGACACGGTTCAGCTGGCTCCTGGAACTCTCATAAGCCCGTTTCCGGTTCAGATCGGAGCATTGCCTCCGGTGCCGAGCCGAAATGGAATTTACGTCGTAGCTGGCGTCAAGCATTCCGGTGATTCGAGGGGACGTGGAGATGATTGGGTGACGGAGATAACCGGAGTTACGATGGACTTCTTCGCAGATTTCTTACAGGCGCACAATGGGTAGCGGAAATTTTGGACTCGGACTAGATCAGAGGCTCTTGCCTTCGATCGCACGTTCTCAACGATTCTTAGATTCCCTCCTTCAAGCCATGAGGTGTGCGGTTCCGGCGATCGTCCAGTCTTTCTCGGCCGGACCTCCGGCGACGGTATCGGTAGTCATCGCGACGAATGAATTGGTCACGAAGGCATTAGATGACGATCCGTTCTCGGTGCAGAGCGAGGCTCTTCAGATTCCGGTTCTTACGGACGTTCCCATTTTGATTCCCTCTGCTGGAGGCTTCAGCTTTACGGTTCCGATAACGCAGGGTGACGAGGTTCTGCTAGTATTCTCAGATACGGAGATCGACTCGTGGCTTCAATCCGGAGGAATGAATAACCATCCGACGTCCCAGAGAAGGCATAATCTTTCAGACGCCGTCGCAATAGTCGGATTGAGATCTGCTCCGCGAGCGCTCTCCTCCTACTCAACCACTTCTGCACAGGTGAGGAGCGACGACGGCACGGTGGTAATCGACCTTAAGCCGGATCAGATCTCTGTAACAGCCCCCACGGTGCTTGTGACCGGGAGCACGACCGTTACGATCTCGGGAAACAACACTACCTCGATCGACGGTAAAGATTTTCTTCTCCACAAGCACAGCGGAGTTGCGGCCGGTTTAGCGACGACCGGGCCGGTGGTATAAATGGCGACGATCATCGTGAGAGCGCTCGACAAAAACGGAGATCCACTCCGCGGTAACGGGCTTGCCAACTTCGTTTCAGATTCCGATGCTATAGCGCAGATCATCTCGACTCGGCTCCAGCTTCTCCAGGGCGAATGGTTTGAGAACACGGCCGACGGAACTCCGTTGTTTCAGCAACTTCTCGGACACCCGATCACGTCGGAAGCCGTCGCTCTGATTCTCCGGACGCGCATCCTCGGTACGCCGTACGTAACCGAAATCTCGAACATCTCAGTTCAGTATGGGAGGGCGAGGAGAACATTCGCTTTCTCTGCTCTCGTTCAAACACAGTTCGGTCTCGTAAGCGTAACGAATCAGATTCCATCATTGACGAATTCGTGAAAAGCTAATGAGCTACGTTCCTCCCGCAATCGGCTCGTCCGGCCTGACGATTCCGCAATATACAGAAGTCCGCGACAACTTGGTCGCGTCATTTCTGTCCATATTCGGATCAGCCTCATACCTCGGTAATGACTCGCTCGACTACCAAGATATTGCCGTCAGGGCCAAGGCTATATCGGACGTCCTCCAGGCTCTTCAGGCCGTCTATCTCTCGTATAATCCGCAGACGGCGATCGGAACGAACCTCGATCTTATCGGCCGATTGATAGGAACTCCGCGAAAGGGGGCGTCGTTCTCAACCGTCGTTCTGACGCTCTCTGGGACTGCCGGTTCAGTGATCACGAACGGGATCGCGAAGGACATAAGCGGACAATTCTGGGACCTTCCATCATCGGTGGTGATCGGTGGAGGAGGGACGGCGACGGCAACCGCGACGGCTCAGAACATCGGAAACGTCACGGCCAACATCGGAGACGTTCAGATCATCGCGACTCCGACTCTCGGATGGACGAGCGTCACGAACGCGGTTCCGGCCGTGGTCGGATTGCCGGTTGAGCCGGACTCGACCTATCGAGCGCGCCTGCTGATCTCTCAGGCCGAGCCTTCGCTTACGCTTTTGGCTGGCTCCGTCGCTGGAGTAGCAGCCGTTCCTGGAGTAACGCGCTCCGTCGTATACGAGAATCCGCAAGGGTTCACGGCAAGCTCCGGACTATGCAGTACCTCCGGAACGTCCGTAACCGGCTTGACCGGCTATCCAACCGATTCTTCCGACGATGCGCAGAGTATAACGATCAGCGGAGTATCGTACACGATATCTGCGGCCTCCGGATCATCTCTTACGCTCACGTCATCCGCTGGCACTCAGACATTAGTTCCGTACTCGATCGGATCGGCTGGAACACTCGGACCGGCTCACTCGATAACAGCCGTAGTCGAGGGAGGAGCATCCTCAGCGGTCGCTCAAGCGATCTACAATAATCGCGGAATCGGTTGCCTCACCAATGGGACGACGAGCGTGACCGTCACTGATCCTCTGAATCCGGCCATAACGATGGTGATCTCTTTCGACGTGGTGGCCTATCTACCGATATGGGTTCAGATCCTCGTCCATCCACTTCCCGGATTCACGAGCGCTACTCAAGCAGCCATTGCTCAGGACGTAGTGAACTATCTAAATTCGCTTAGTATTGGTGAGAATGTCGTCTTCAGTGAGGTATACGGCTCCTGCTTGAATGCTCGACCGAACCCTACCGTTCCTCTTTTTTCGATCCGCGGCTTCGGCGTCTCCGCGATGGTCGTGGAGACGACCGGCACACTCAACGGAACGACGGCTGTTACGCTCGCGAGCGGAACCTCTACGGCAAATGGTCAGATCGTCTCCGGCAACGGGATCGTTCCCGGAACGACGGTCGCATCCGGAGGAGGAACGACGTCAATCGTGTTGAGTGCGGCGGCAACGATAACGGCCTCCGGAGTTCCGCTTCAATTCTTCACTCCTCTCGGAGTCATAGACATATCAATGCCATTTAACTCGGCAGCGCAAGGAACTCTTCTCAACACGTTGGTGTCGACTACGTAAACGCTTAATCTGGAGAAACGATCATCATGGGCAACACGCAACTTGCAGACGCGTCCGCGAATGCCGGAGTTAATGCTCTCGCAGCTCTCGCGAATAGCGGCTTTCTGAAGATCTACACCGGACCGCAACCGGCAAACGGAAACACGGCGATAACGACGCAGACGCTCCTCGCATCGCTCGCTTTATCCGCGACCGCATTCGGCTCTGCTGCGGCTGGAGTCGCGACGGCAAATGCGATTACGAATGCCGTAGCTGCGGCCACCGGAGCTGCCGCGTGGTTCCGAGTATTTAAGTCGGACGGCACGACGGCCTTATGGGACGGAAACGTCTCAACGTCGGGCGCGAACTTGAACCTCAACTCAACCTCTATCCAGTCCGGAGCTACGGTCTCGGTGACGTCGTTCACGTTCACGCTTCTCGAAGCCGGGAGTTAATACCCTTAAGATCCCATGTCATCTCAAACGTGGAGTGCGGCCGGAAGTTATACCTGGACCTGTCCGTCCGGCGTGACTCACGTTCAGGTAGAGTGTTGGGGTCCGGGAGGAAACGGAGGAAACTTTCAGTTAGTCGGAGGCGTCGGTCCGCTTGGTTTCGGTGGTGGAGGTGGTGGAGGTGGTGGATATGCAAAGGTCAATGCGGCTTCAGTGGTTCCCGGTACCGTTTACTCTGTGTTCGTTGCCGGAGCCGGTAGCGGCCAACAGACCTCGTTTGCCTCGACCGTCTGCATAGGAGATTTCGGCCTCGTTGGACAAATCGGAACCGATAACAATCCGGACGGAGGTTTCGGAGGTTCCGGGGGAACGAACAATACCGGAGACTCTACGATCAACGGAGCCTCTGGAACGAACGGAGGAGGCCGCGGACAATGGGGCACCGGTAATCAACAAGGAGGAAACGGAGGAGCTGGAGGCAATGGAGGTAATGGAGGAGCCGGAGGCGGAACTCTCGGAACGAATACCCCGCAACCCGGTGTATCTCCCGGTGGCGGAGGTGGCGGTGGCGATGCTGATTTCAGTACCCTCGGAGCCTCCGGTTCAGACGGACAGATAACGCTTACATGGACCCAGGTATTCTCAGGTCCAGCCTCCTCGACCACAGCTTCGCAGACTTCTGGTTCTGGCCAAGAGATCTTCGCTGGAGCCGCGGACTCACGGACGTCTACTGCCGTTGTCGCGTCTGGCCAAGAGACGTTCTCCGGAACGGTTCATAGCGTTGCCTTAGTTCAGACTTCCGGCTCTGGAGGTATACCTGGGTTGGTGTTGGGAGCGGGAGGATCAACTATTTCTTGTTCATCCTCTGGAACCGGGACGTACACTTCGCTCGCGATATCAGGAACGGGAGCGAGCAGTATATCACCGTCCCAATCAGGAGTCGGGAGAAGTTCGAACCTTTCTCGGTGGATCGACCTCATAACATCGGAGTATCAGATTGCCAGCTCCTAAAAATATCGCGTGGCTCGCTGCGAACCTCCAGCCATTGGACGACATCCTAAATTGCCTGCTCCAATTTCCGGCTGCGTTCGACATCAATACAGCTATCGGAGTTCAACTCGACACGATAGGTGTGATCGTCGGACAGTCACGCACGGTGGGATTCCAGCCGAGCGGATCGGTCAGTCCGACTCTCGATGATCCTACGTACCGTCTACTTCTCCGAGCAAGGATTTATCAGAATCACTGGACCGGTAAGATGGACGCCCTCCTCAACATCTGGAGGAATCTATTCCCAGGAGGAACGCTCATCGTCAACGATCACCAGGACATGACGGTTGCGATCTTCGTTGCCGGATCATTCAGCTCGATCATTCAGGACCTAATTCTGAATGGCTATATCATTCCTCGTCCTCAGGGAGTCCTCTACACGATAACGATGGCAACGCTTCCGATGCTCGGATTCGATCGCAACGATGCCTACGTTGCCGGTTGGGACACCGGAAAGTACATCTAGTATGTCATCTAATTTTTTGCAGTGGAATCCGACGGCGGCGAATCAGGAGAGCGACTCGACGTACAACGCAGACGCGCTAAGAACCGGAGGGGCGACGACCGGAGCGATCCTGCCGTCTAATCTCGACAACAAGTTCCGCTTCCAGACCTCCACATTCGTCGCCGCTCTCGCTCAGGCTCTGGCGAACAAGGGCTATAACCTGTCCGACGCCGTCTTCTCGACACTCGTCACCGTCCTCTCAAACATAAAGACGTCGGCTGATTTTCCGGCCTCTCAGATTCTCGTTCCCTATGCCACGTCGATGGTGTTCGACGCAGCCCAGTCGTTTCAGTTCGTCGTAGCGCTTACCGGGAACGTGTCCGCCGCGTCTCTAATAAATATAGCCGTCGGGCAGCAGTTGCTCTTCATCTGGGAGCAGGATGGCGTCGGCTCCAGAACGTTTCCCACGATGACGGCATCTGGATATACCTGGGTCGGCCAGGGAGCTATCTGCCCGATCGCGAGCAGCGTCAGCCTCCAATTCTTTGACGTCGTCTCAGGAACCGGCCTCGAAGGTCCGCTGATCATTCCGATAACACCTATGATGTGGCTTTCCGGAGGCGGCATCATCACGCTCACCGATACGTCCGTCATATCGACGAGCGTTAGCGGAACGGTCGCGTCTGGGTTCCGAGAGATCACGGAGAAGGTAGATGCGAGCGGCGGTACCGTCACAAGGACGTTCTTTTCGGCGAATCCATCGCGCACTGGCGTGAAGATCAATATAAAGAAGATGGACTCATCGCAAAATGCCGTGGTGCCGACAGCGGCAGGCGGACAGTTCATCGACGGAGCGTTCGCAAACTTCCCGATCTCCGTCCAGTACAATTCTCTCACGTTCCAATGCGACGGTTCCGGCTGGATTCTGATTTGAGGATAACGTCATGAGCTTCATAACCGGCAAGACTCCGAAGCAACAAATTTTCGCCACGAGTGGCACGTTCATTCCCTCGACGGCTCTCCTGATCAATTCTCAGGGTTGGATAGAGGTAACGGTCGTAGGAGGAGGAGGAGGAGGAGGAGGAGCGAGCGGCTCGTTTCCCGGAGGAGGAGGCGGCGGTGGACAGTACTCTCGCAAGAAGGTCCAGATAGCCGGAAATATCACCGTCACGATCGGTGCCGGAGGAGCCGGAGGAACTGGAGGGGGATCTACACCGACTGCAACTCAGGGAACTCAGGGCGGCACGAGTTCGTTCGGAGCCTTCGTCTCGTCCACCGGAGGTTTTCCGGGAAGCGCTGCCACCAATAGTCCGTCAGTCCTCAACGGTGCTGGCGGAAACTGCGGAGACGGAAGCGGCGGGCTGATCTGCCCCGGAGCTTCAGGAGGAGCGGTTTCCGGTGGTGGAGGAGGAGCCGGAGGAGCCGCCTCAACTCCCATCGGTAACGTCGGATCTGCGGGAGGTCCTGGAATAGCCGGAGTCGCTGGAGGAGGAGGCGGAGGAGCCGGAGCAGCCCCCGGTCCTGGAAGCTCGGGAGGCGGCGGCGGAGGTGCTAACAGCCTCTCGGGCGGAACCAACGCCAATCCTAATAGCGGTTCCGGCGGAGGAGGAGCCGGAGGGCCAGGGACCGCGAACGGAGGAAGCGGAGGAAGCGGCGTGGTTATCATCGATTGGTGGGAGTGACGATGTACGCCATAATTCAGAATGGAGAAGTCGAGAACGTTATCGTAGCTGCTAGCATAGTAGCCGGAGAATTATATCCGGGATCAGTCAGGATCGATGATTTGAATCCGATTCCTGGAATTGGATGGACGTATTCGGGCGGAACTTTCTCTCCGCCTTAAGGGACCTTTCCCACCTTTGATTTAAAAAAGGAACGTGAACATGAAACGCTCTTTAGGGTTATGGGTTCTATTTGCGCTTTCGTTGCCTCTGTTCTCTCAGCCGATTCAGCAACAGGTATTCCAGGAGACAGACGCCCCGAAGCTCTCTCCTTCTCAGGGCTTCTCAATTTGCTGGTTCGACAACGCTGATCACCAATTCGAGTGCATAAATTGGGCAGGGACCGTCGTTAAGCTCGGTTCTGGGTATTCTTACGTGGGAACCTTTGCGGAGCGTCCTACGAGTCCCGCAACCAACTCTACGGCGCTGTTTACGGACGCAACCGTCACTGGAGCTTGTCCTCCGACCGGCGGAGGGTCGAATTTCTCGATCTGTGCATGGAGCGGATCGGCTTGGGTTCAGGTGGCTTCCGGATCTTCGTCGGGATCAGCGAACGTAACGGCTACTTGCAACGGAACGACGACGTCATGTGCTGTTACGATCTCGTCTCTTAACTTGACGGTGTTTGATCCTGCTCTAGCTCAGTGCCATACCGGATCGGCCTTCGTTCCGCTTACAGGGTACTCTACTACTGGATCGTCTCCTATAACGAGCGTTGCGTTAACCTACAGCAGCACGGTGGGCCCGGTAATCTGCGCCGTCAACAGTAGCGGCGCGACAGGTCCTGCTGGTGCCGCTGGTGCCACTGGAGCGGCCGGACCGACAGGAGCAACGGGCGCTACCGGCGCGACTGGCCCAGCTGGTCCTACCGGAGCAACGGGAGTCGCCGGTCCTACGGGCGCAACAGGCTCAGCGGGCACGGCTGGACCTACCGGCGCAACTGGCGCGACCGGACCTGCTGGAGCCACAGGACCAGCAGGACCAACCGGAGCGACGGGAGCTACCGGAGCAACTGGCGCGACTGGGCCTGCGGGGTCAAGCGCATTTAGTGCTCTGACGAGTTCTACGAACACGACGGCCGCAATGGTTGTTGGCTCCGGAGCCTCACTGGCCACTTCCGGAACAGGATCAATCACGGCAAGCGCTGCCGTCACAAGTATTCCTCTGACCACTCCTAAGATCACTACCGGTATCACGGACGCGAACGGGAATGTGTTCGTGGCGACATCTTCTACCGCGTCGGCGGTTGATTCAATCACCGTCACGAATGCAGCGACGGCGAACCCGGCGACGGTGGCAGTGAGCGCAACGGGGTCGGATTCGAACATTAACCTAAACATTGTTTCCAAGGGAAGCGGTGTGGTGGAGTTGAATGGAACGGCAGTCGGAACTGCGTCCACACAAAATACCGGCACGAGCGGCGCGACGCTCCCATTTCTCAATGGCGCGAATACCTGGAGCGGTAGAAACACTTATGGCGGCGGTAATCTATTCGCTGCCGGAGTGAACGCGCAGACTGGAACAACCTATACGATTGTGACTACGGACGAATTCAAGCTCGTCACGTATAGCAATGCTCTGGCAATTGCCGTCACGCTTCCGGTTGCGACCACGGCTGGATTCGGAGCCGGGGCCTTATTCCCGCAGAAGAACATCGGAGTCGGTACCGTCACGATCACGCCGACTACCAGCACGATCAACGGGAACGCGACGTTGGTTTTGACAACTAACCAGGACGCGACGATCTACTCAGATGGGACGAACTATTTCGCGACGGTGGATACCGGAACCGGAAATACAGTGACGGGCGGAACCTGCACCAATCAATTAGCCTCGGCTATCGCGGCGGTGACGGGAGTGCCTACCTGCTCGACGGTCGTATCAACGATGACTGATTCGTCCATTGCCCATACCGGTGTGGACGTGAACACCTCCTATCAAGTGACGGCAACACATTTGGCGGCGGCGCTCCCGATTAACCAAGGCGGTACGGCTACGACTACAGGCGTGGCGGGTGCGATACCGAATTCTTCTACGACTTCGGCTGCGACCTGGACGGCAACACCAACCCTCGGTGCTTCTGGCACTCTTGGCTCCGTCACGATGGGGAACGCAACGAGCGGACTACTGACTCTGGAGCCTGCAACCGGGGCGCTTGGGACCGTTACGGTATCTATTCCAGCCGCTACCGACACGCTGGTCAATCTCGCTGGTACTCAAACTCTCAGCAATAAGACTTTCGTGGCTCCGGCACTCGGGACTCCCGCAAGCGGCGTAGCAACCAACCTAACTGGGACCGCAAGTGGGTTGACGGCGGGAACCGCAACTAACGTCGCGGGAGGAGCAGCAGGCGAGATCCATTACCAGACTGGATCAGGAACCACGGGATTCTCTGCGGCGGGGACGGCAAACCAGATCGCACTTTCTGGAGGAACGGGAGCACCAACGTTCATCGACTTTCCGGAGCGCTTCTATATACCGGCCGCAAACTGCAACAACACCACGGCAGGTGCAGGATGGTCCATCGGGTCGGGCGGTACAGTCACATGCCGCGCCGGAACCAACAATCTTGGCGGGTACATCACAATCACCGATACCTCTTCCACGTTCGCTCAATTTACCCTTACTCTTCCGGAGGATTGGGACACAGCCACGCGTCCCTATATTCGGTTCTTCTTTTCGTCCGCGACCGACACGACGAACGGGCACACAGTCATTCCGCAGATCAAGGTATCGTGTCCGACCGCGGCAGACGGAAGCGTCTCGGACGATGCCACGTTCTCAGCGGCGCAGTCCTCCAGCACGGTGACTTTCGGAGCAAGTGCAGTTGCAAATGGGTTCTATAACGGATCTAACGTCCAGATTGGCTCGACGCAAATGACGGGCTGCATTGCGGGCGGTCTGATGATCGTTCAAGTTGGCCGTGCCACGGATACGGCGACCGGAAACATCAACTTCTACGGCGCTGCCGTGACATTACCACGGTTGCTGGCGGTACAGGCAAACTAAAGATGAAGCTGAAACTTTTAGCCATTTTGCTCACCGGGACTTCGTTCGCGTCCGCCACTCCCAGCTGGAGTGCTTATCAAATGCTGCGGGAGTTGCTATCCCCGTTCTTTCCGCAGTGGGTGCCGACTATTCCAGCTACGTCATCCGCCGCAGCTGGCACATGGACTATCGTTCAAGGCCCAAAGTATTGCACTGTATCTAGCGGTGCAAATAGTTGCACTATCACTCTGGCAAGCGCCTTGGTCGCGGGAAATTTATACGCCTTGGTTGGTTACGCCAACAACGGAGGATCAGGCGAATCTAAAATATCAAGTCTGTCACCATCGGTCGGAACACTTGTAACCGAGGTCGGCTGTACTGGATTCATCCCTGGTGGCGTAAACTTCATGCCGTTGTGCGCTTATGTGCTGCCGTCTGCATCTACAGGTATGGCTGGAACTTCTCTTACTGTCAACCTGGATAATAACACGGGAGGAGTGGCCACCGAAATATCAATCTGGGAAGTCCACCCAAGCGCCAATGGAGCAAATGTGGCTCTCGACAATTCAGGCGCTATTGCTTATACGTCCTCTACTACGTCGCAAACCGGCCCATCATTCACGGTATCTGGCACCAACGACGTTTCATTTGTCGGCTGGGGTCCTGGGACCGCGTACGTCCATATAAGCTCTGTTAGCGCTCCATATAACACCCTCGAACACTTTGAGTCGTCAAATAGCTACTGGGGATCATCGGCGTCTATATCCACGTCAACTCCTACTTGGACTCCAGTCTCAAGCGTAAATGGGCTACCAGTATCATTTTCCTTCGGCTGGAATCCCACCGCTGGCAAAGAGGAACAGTTCAATGATTTTGAAGGGGGCACGAGCGGATCAACTGTTACTGCATCGGCAATAACCACATCAGCGCGTGGGTGGCAGGGTTGCACCTACACGCTAACGGGGACAATAACGTGGAACACGTCGGCCAGTCTTCCTTTGCTAAACACTTCACCTAGGCTATATGGCAATGGCCTCACTTATGCTTCGGGAGCAGGGACGCTTGGCGTAGTGCAAACCGGGTCTGGCGCATCAACCGCTAACCACATAGATTGCAGCGTTACGTATAGCAACCTACAAAAAGTAAGTGATAGCGTTAACTTTCAGTCAAGCCTTGCCGTCAATGATTCAACGAGCGTAGATATCTTCTACATCAAAGGTTCGGCAGCAGCGGTAAATTTTATGTTCAAGGGAAATGGCGCTAACAGGTACGTACAACTTGAATGTAACGATACATCTACGGTCTCCAGTGGTACGGTAACGATTGCTCCAAACACCGAGTATACGCTAGAGATTCTCTTTGATTCCGCTGGCGGGACTCACAGGGGTCGTGTCTATAGCGCATCTCAGTCTTTGGTCGGAAGTGAGATGACTTGTTCCGCATTATCCAGTAACCGTTTTGCGGGATGGTCAATTGGAAACACCGGAGCACAAGTCGTTACGAATGGCGCAACTAATTTGTTTGATAGTTTGCAGGTTGATCTTTCTGGAACGTGGCCGATAATCCAATGAGAGTGAGACGGACATAATTCATGACCACGCGATATAGCCTCATCGCCGTGCTGTTGTGCGCTGGCGCTCTCCACGCGCAGCCTACGACGGTTGAGGTGAAGGATACTGTCTATCGCGCCGTGGATACGAACAGCGGAACCGGAACACATGCCGATTGGAATATCAACCTCGCAGGTAACGTAGGAGCAACCGGAGCGACAGGAGCGACAGGGCCTTCCGGACCCACAGGACCCGCCGGTCCTACTGGAGCAACGGGCGTTGCTGGACCAACCGGCGCAACCGGCGCAACTGGCGCGACCGGGCCTGCGGGGTCAAGCGCATTTAGTGCTCTGACGAGTTCCACGAACACGACGGCCGCAATGGTTGTTGGCTCCGGAGCCTCACTGGCCACCTCCGGAACAGGATCAATCACGGCAAGCGCTGCCGTCACAAGTATTCCTCTGACCACTCCTAAGATCACTACCGGTATCACGGACGCGAACGGGAATGTCTTCGTGGCAACGTCTTCTACGGCATCGGCGGTCGACTCGATAACGGTCACGAACGCGGCCACTGCGAATCCCGCCACGGTAACGGTCGCGGCATCCGGGAGCGATTCCAACATCAACCTCGCGTTGGCCGGTAAAGGAACGGGAGGCGTCCAGGCTCCCTCGCTGACCACCACCGGCTCGACCGCCGGCACCATCTCGATGACCAACAATGTCACACCGGGAACGGTCGTCGCGAACTCCTGGGGATTCACAGCACCAACCACGATCACGACAAGCTGGTACGGCGAAGCCCCTAATGCCAGCCCGGCTGCGAACCAGATCATGCTTTTTCCGGCCCCGACCTCCAACGTGAGCCAGTGGGCATGGACTACATTCGCTAGCACCAATCTCACCGACACGGCCAGTCTGCTCTACACCAACCTGAACCGGACGCTGGCAGCAGTGCTGACCATTCCCGGTGGCGATCTATTCAACGGTGGCATCGACGCACAAACCGGCACCTCCTACACGATGGTCACCGCAGATGAAAACAAACTCCTGACGTTCAACAACGGCAGTGCGGTAGCCGTAACGCTTCCACAGGCAACTACGGCGGGATTCACGTCAGGTGCATTCTTTACGGTGTTCAATCGAGGGACTGGAGCGGTCACGATCACCCCCACAACCTCGACCATCAATGGCGGATCGACTGCGGTACTGAATCAAAACCAGGGCGCGCCTTCATTGTCAGTGACGGCACCAACTATTCGGCCTGGATCAGCGCCGCCCCCTCGGGATCGGGTACGGTAACCAGCGTCGCCACGACGAGTCCGATCGGGGGCGGGACGATCACTAGCACGGGAACGATTACCTGTACCACCTGCGTGGTTGCAAGCTCTCCCGGCGCGGGTATCGCTCACTTCGCAGGCTCGACTCAGACCGTTACGAGTTCAACCATCGCCACGGCGGATATTGCTGCCAACGCCGTCACCTCCGCAAAAGAAGCGGTCGTCAACACGCGCCGGGTCTGCGATATGGCAGTCGGCGACGCATCCGGATCAGCGCTTACGAACGGCCAACTTGGTCCTCAGAAGCGCATGTGTTACATCCCAGCGGCCTCGACCATCGTTGAGATGGATGTGGCGGCGGACGGCGGAACCCCAAACGTGATCGTCGGCAATAATGCGGCGGATATCCCGGGGGGTGGCCGCACAATTTCCTGTTTGACGCCGGAGGATTGAGCAATGGCGCAGTCCCCACCAGCGCCACGCTCGAAAGTAGTTCACATTGTTCCGTTAGTGGGCCCGCGCAGTTTCAGCCGACTTATGTTGCGGGATCGGGCGGGGATGTAATGGAGGGAGCCAATTCCCCCACCATCGTGTTTCCCGCGAATGCGACGGCCTGTAATTCCGGATATTCCGGTAATACTGGCCTGACGCTTCGCCATCATGTGGCAAGCACGGTTACGACGCCAACAGCGTTTGTCAATCTCAATTTCCAGACCACTTATGCGTCTGGTGTCTCATTCGGAATGTATTGGCAGAAGAACGCTGGGGGAGTTCCGCACCAGGGATTCGACGCCCTGCGCTTTCAGGGAGGAAACGGCGGCGGAACAAATACTGGACCGGCATTCACGCAATGTTGGGATAACGTGCGTGGAGTTTGCCAAGCTACCGGCGGCACGACTTACAACGAGTTGTGCATGGAGGTTACCCCTCTCAGCGGGCCAGCCTCCAACGCGGGATGCTTCGATTACACTGATGGAGTCTGGTACTGGTTCACTGTGGACTGGACTACGACCGGAGCGGACGCCTGCTTCTATAACGTCGATCAGACTACGGGAGCGCTTGGTAGCCAAGTGATCGCGCATCTACCGAATGGCACGACTTCATCTTGCGTTAACTCCACCGCGCAGGCACCATTTGGGCCAGGGGGCTTCGCAACGCTGGTTTTAGGCGCAGTAGGGGCCGCACCTCCCACCGTCACCGCCGATACGTATTACAGTAATGTTTTGATGGATTGGATTGATAGTGAGTTCCCACTATTGCCGCCATCATCCGCTACTACTACTGGCCCAATGACCGTATCTGGATCTGTCATAGCAGGCGGAAATGTGACGATCAAGTAAACGATATTGTTTAGTTTGATAAACTATAGCTGAGGTTTCCCCTTATGAACGCACAAGACTTCAACGACCGATATTTCGGACCGAATGCAACGGATCAGCCGTTCCGTTCTGACCTGACCGTCAACTCCATAATCGACCCCGCAGAAGCAGCGGGCACACCGACCCAGACGCCCATCAACCCGCAGTACTGCGCTTCGTCTGCGTGCGCGTTCGATCTCGCCGCGCTCCTTTCGGACGTCGGGACCGTCACGGTGTACGAGGATTTCCCCTTCGCTGGATGGCCGACAACCAATGACTACATCCAGTCGGGGAAAGTGCCGTGGCTGAAAATCACCGATGCCAACGGCAACGTGATGCAGTACAACGCCGGGCAGCTCGCCGTATTTTTCACTCACGGATTCAATCCGACGCTCGCGGGATCGCTGCTTCACAATAGCGTCCAGGCAGACCTCGACGCTCTCCAGCAGGCCAAGGAGGCGTCGAACTAACGACCTTCCCTCATAAGGGGAAGCCCGCCCGCCGCTTCTATTCACCCCCGTGTGAAGAACGGCGGGCGGATCAATAAATAAGGCTTCCCCTGTTCGGAAAAGAGCCACTATGCGCCGAAAACTATTCTTTATGCTTCCGGCCCTCCTGCTGCTCGCGGGTTGCGCCAGTAAGAATGTCAGTACCTCCACGCCGACCGCTCCTACACCACCGCAGTTAATGGTGGAGAACGCCGTTAGCGGTCTCGCCAATGCGGTGAACGGAACCGCCAAGTCTGCCATCGTCGCCCGCGACCAAGGCAAGTGCAGCCAACAGGATCTCAACGCCATCGACGCGTTTCTCATTCCTGCCGCCAACTTCGGAAAGGCTGTTGACGCCGAGATGAAAACGGCTGACGCTTGGCCTGTCCAGAAGGCAAAGATTATTACGCTATCCGCGAACGCCGGACTCGCGCAACTCAAGGGTCGCATTAGCCCGACGGCTCAGGCGATTATTACCGCCGTTGTCGCGGCGGTCAACCAGATTACAACCGCTGTCGGAGGACCGCAGATATGAGCAGCAACACAAGCGTGATCGGAACCGCCATCGGAACGGCGTTGAGCGCGGGTGCTGCGTTCAATCCGATAATTGCTATCGCCGCCGCTGCCGAGCCTGCCGTGGTCGGCATCATCAACGCGATCCGCGCGCTCACGAAGAAGTATCCTTCGCTGACACCGGAACAGATTGCCGCGATGGTTCTCACCATAGCAACGCAGAACGACGCGCTGTTCGACGACGCGCTCGCAACTATTGCCGCCGATAAGGCGGCTCATCCGGGGACGTAGAAAACTGCTACGAAACTTTCCGGAGGCTGGTCTCACGGCCTCCGGAAACGGTTCTTCTGCAAGTAAGTATTCCTTCTCCTTTCACCATATTCTCTTCCTTCGAGGACATCTAAAATGGATCAGGACATATCTCTCGGCCATCAGGCTGGAATCTCCGTTGCCACGGTATTCATCATCGACTGGCTCAAGAAGTCGGCTTGGTTCCCGTGGATCAACAACAATACCGAGACCATCAACAAGATCGTCTCTCTATCCGTCGCGCTCTTCACCGCGGCTGGCCTGAAGATCGTCTCTCACGAGGGAAGCATATCGGCAGGAGGAATCGTCACGATTGCGGTCCCTCCGATCAGCGTCGTGCTCGATACTATTCTCCACGCAGCCGGTCAATTTGGAGGGCAGGAGGTTCTTCACAAGCTGTTGGGGAACCACGTGATGAGCAAGGCGATGCTCGATAAGGTGAACGCGATCGAGCAGAGCGTTAAGAGCATTCAAGGAGAACAGAAATGAAGACGTCGGAACTGATAAGACAACTGCGGTTGAAAATGGCTCACATAGCGGGAGCCGAGGAGCACTTGAATGCTCTTCAGGACGTGGCTCCGGCCGACGATCCGACGGCCTCCGATCCTCCGCCTCCCGCGATTCCTCCCGGCGGAGACAGCGAGTGAGTGTAGAAGATGATCCGCATCGAAGGTTCGGGAGATTCTGCTACTAGGGGACCGCTCATGGATTGGATCAAGACCGGCGCTATCGTCGTCTCTGTGGCCTCCGGATTAAGGGAGATCCTTCGCTTCTTCCGGGCATATCGCGCGATGAATCAGCCGCGACCAAATACTCATTACGGCAACGGGGAGATTACGAAAGTCTTCAGGCAGATCGGAGAGATCCACAAGCGGATCGATCACGTTGTCGCGAGGATTGATTCTATCGAGTCGCGATTATCCACGTGACGATGATCGCGGCTCTTGCTATGTGAAGCCACGGATCTGCTGAGTGCCAACTCGCCCACGTCCAGTTCGGGTTAATCGTGAGGAGAGACGGGGCAGCAAAGGTCAAGACGTAGAGGAGTACGAGGGAGATGTGGCGGCATCCGGCACACCTCAACGTGAACTTTGAGATCGAGGCCATCGCAGCAACTGTGAGAAGCAGAGCTACGGCTGATCCGGTTCTCGCATAGGCTACGAAGACGATGACCTCATGGAGCCGGTCCTGGGCCGTCGTAAGCGTAGAGATGGCCGCTCCGAAGGCGATCAGGCTAACGGCACGCGATAGCTGGATCACTCTCGGATAGGCTGCGTGGGAGAGGATGGCCTCGACCGTAGCGACTCCCTGAAGGACCGTCATCGGGATGACGAGCGGCATCCATACGGTCTCCTGCCACGGAACGTCGGCTCCTCGGAGTGGAGGATCGAGGTTCGGGTGCCAGAGGAAGAGGACCGGGAGCCACGGAATGAGCGAGAAGCACCACGCTGGGCGCCTCCTCCACCGTCCGGTCGCAAACACCACTATGATCACGAGGACTTGAACGCTTGCCGCGATCGTCGTAACCATTTAACTCAAGCTTAAACTTGGACCTCAAAAATGGCCGGTCGATTTAATCTCTTCGGAGGTTAAATGGACCGGCCTTCTTTTTTCCGGTAGACGGAAATATAGTAGTTTCGTAAAATTATAAATATAAGGAGTAGGAATGTTCATCTGCAATAAGGGTCACGTCTCAGCGTATCGACGATGTACGATCTGCGGAAGGAACTGCACGGGCCTCGATAATTCGCGGGCCGGAGATCACGGTCCGATCATCGTCACCACGAAGGCCGGAAGGCAGCGCGAGGTATCCGTAAGGGAGTTCCGTGCTCTACTTCGAGAGCGAGCCGCCGGAGGTCCTTACGGAAGGAAGAGGGCATCGTGAAGTCCCTCATCATATCGGATCAGTGCCATGACGCTCTCCGCGACCTCGCTCACGAGCAGAGGAAGACGATCTCATACTTCCATGCGCAGGCGCTGAAGCTGCTACTCCGCGAGCGATTCCCGGAGGATAGCCCGGAGGGGAACCGGCTCCGAGCGAAGGACGGAAGGATCAAGAAGTGACGAGCTTGATGGTAGATGCCTTCGTTGCAACGGCAGAGACGGCAAGGGAAAGAGTTCTCTTGGGGCTTATCGCCGGACTCGAACTAAAACTTGCTGACGTAGAGAATAAGCAGCGGAGAGCCATATCGAAGCTCGTCGCTCAGCTCGACCGTCTGAAGCTCGATGCTCCGAAGCCGGTCCGAAGGACGGTCCGAACTCTTCGGCCTACTGAAGGTATCTAAATGGCGCTCCCAGGCCTGTCTTATCAAGAGATCGTGGCGCTGCAGCCGAAGGCTTTAGGTGAGTACTTCATGGCGAACGCCCGCTACATCCCGGATGCTCCGAAGGGCCGCGTCTGCCAATACTCGATACGCTTTGGCTCTTAAAGCAGGGAAAGCTAGTGGAACGGCAAGAGCAAGATGATCGACCAAATTCTTAGATCGAAGGGAATAGGAGCCTCCGAGATCGCGGCCATCGCCGGACTCGACGAGAACCGAGATGCGCACGACGTGTGGGCCGTAAAGACCGGACGGCTGAAGCTCAAGACTGCCGACCTGAACTCCCGACCGGCCTGGGGCCTTCGTCTCCAGCAAGCGATCCTTCAGGGATACTCAGAGATCACGAAGGTCAAGACCGTCTTCGTTGATGAGACCTACCGAAATAAGGATCGAGAGTGGCAGCTCACGAGTCCGGACGGATTTGCAATCGGAGCCGCGGGACAGGGAAGGCACCTTCAGTTTCCGAGCGGCACGATAGTGATGAATGCGCTCTTCGGGATCGATGCGAAGAACTGCGGCCTCGATCAATCGACGAAGTACGGCAAGGAAGGAGACTCGGTTCCAGATACGGTCGCGTGCCAGTGCCAGTGGAGCTGCTCGACGTTCGACTCTCCGTGGTGGGACGTGGCTGCGCTGATCGGCGGGAACAGCTTGAGGACGTTCCGTATCTACCGTGATGCCGGAATCCAGGCCGACCTTCTCCAGATCGGAGAGGACTTCTGGAAGAGATACATCGAGCCGGACGTCGAGCCTCCGATCGGATCGACGGAGATGGCTGCGGAGTATATCCGTCAGAAGTTTCCGCGTCACGTCACGAACCTCCGTCTTGCGACTGACGAAGAGGCTGAGGTCCTCGACCAGCTTCGAATTACTCGCGATCGGTATAAGAAGGCCGAGGCCGAGAAGGACCGGCTCTCGAACGTCATCAAGCTCGTGATCGGAGACGGAGAGGGACTGCTCTGGGGCAAACGGAAGGTGACGTTTAAGAAGGATAGGGACTCCTTCGGAGTCGATTGGGAGGCCGTGGCCAGAGAATCACTGACTGCTCTTGATGGAGCGAGGACGGTGATCGACCGAGCGTATAGTATAGCCGCGTGGCTTCAATCCGGAAGGACAGAAGAAACTGATGCCGTTCACGAACTCTTGCAATCGCTCACGCTTCAGGATCTCCTCTCTCGGCATCAGGTGAAGAAGAGAGAGGGAGCGAGGAAGCTGATGTGCTACGGATTCGGAAAGGACGGCAGTGACGAATAGTTTTTATAGACAGTTCCTGTATCTATCCGGTAAGATAAATATGAGGATAACAAAAAGCGAGCGCGAGATTCTACGCCGGATCGGTTCGAGCGGCGGAAAGAAAGCCGCTAAAAACATGACTCCGGAACAACGAAAGGAAAGGGCTACGAAAGCAGTACGTGCTCGCGAAGAAAGGCGGAAACTTCGCAATGAGCATTCCGCGTCGGATTCACGAAATCTATAAGCAATACGAAGACCGAATCCGGATACTAAAATCCGAGCGTGATGCTAAGATTTTAGCTCTCCGAGAAGCAGAGGCATCAGAGTTCGAGGAAATGATGAAAAACGGGGACGTAGTATTCCTTGATCGGCTCGGCTATCCGTATCATTTTGCAACTCGTGATGGCCGCATACTATCCCGCAGAGCAAGAGGATCAAATCAACATAAAAGGATTTTGTCAGCCCCTCGCGAGGTAATCGGAGGAAAGGGGAGTCACGGCTATCGTACTATTCAATTGCGGAACGAGATCGACGGGAAGAAGCGCAGCCTTTGTATCCACGTTTTAATAGCCCGAGCATTCCTCGGAGATCCTCCTGAGTGGCACGAAGAATACCGCCATCTCGATAGTAACAAAATGAACTGCTCCGTATCGAACCTTAGCTTCGGTACTCGTAAGCAGAATGCCGCTGATCGCATAGCTGCCGACACCCTATACCACCCGCCTATTAAGATTTCACCCGAATCAGTAGAGTCTATAAGGATTCGCCTTTCTAACGGTGAAAGGGGTTGTGATCTAGCACGAGAATTCGCGGTAGCTCCGAGCTTAATATCCAGTATTAAGAACGGCAAAGGTAGATTTTCTAGGAGAGAAAAGAATAACTTATGACACCAACAAGAGATTACGAAGAGATCCAGGCTGGCATCGCCGTTCGTGACGAGTTCGGAGGCGAGATTGCCAGGACTAATGAAGCATCCGTTGCGGCATTAAGCGCCGAACGCAAAGCGTTTATCGAGGCTAGGTTCGTAGTTGCGATGCGCTTCCGTAGGAGTACGGAAGACATCAATATGCAAATGCTTCGACTTTGCCAAAAACCTGATTTTGCCTGCGAGGCCGTCTACATAAAACCCGTAGCCCGGACGCCAAAAGACTGGTCGGAGTGGAGCAAGCGTGACAAGCTCATTAAGAGCGATAAGGACTGGCCGCGCGGCTTCTCAATCAGAATGATCGAAGCCTGGATTTATTTGGCGGGTAATATCGATGCGGGCTCGATCGTCGTCTCAGATGACGAAATGTCGCGGCGCACGCGCGTTGACGTTCTCGACCTCGAACGCAATACCGGCTACTCGCGAACGCTCACGACGAAGAAGACCGTCGAGCGCAGGAATCCGCGGAAGATCGACGGAGAAGAGGTCGAGCCGATCACGACTCGGCAGAACTCCGGAGGCCAGATCGTCTACGTCTACGAGGCGACCGAGGCGGAGGTCGCTCAGGCCGAAGCCGCGGCGGTGTCGAAGGCCATCCGCACTCTCGGTGAGAAGCTCATGCCGCCCCATCACAAGGCCGAATGGCAGGAGCAGATCTGGAACACTCTGCGGAACGAAGCGGCTCGTGATCCGGACGGCGAAAAGAAGAAGCTCATCCGGAGCTTCGCGGAGAAGGGCATCACGCCTTCGATGATCGAGCAGTACCTCGGCCATTCGATTGACCAGTGCGTGCCGGAGGAACTCGTGACGTTGCGCGGGATCTTCGTGGCGATCTCCGGCGGAGAGGCTCGGTGGTCCGACGTCGTCTCCGGACCTCCGGAAGAAGGCCAGCCGTTAACTTCGGCCCAGAAGTCCCTCGCGGATCGAATCGCGGCTCAACGACGGAAGGCCGAGCAACAATCGGCTCCGTCCCAGGAGCAGCCGAAGTCCGAGCCGGAGAAGCCGACTGAGAAGTCGAAAGAGCAGGCCGGGACCGGCTCTCCGGCCGCGGATACGGCCTCCGGGAAGCCTTCCGGTCCTTCCGGACCTTCGGAAGGACCTCAGGCCAGCCAGCAGGCTCCTACGGCTGCGAAACAGGCAGAAAAACCGGCTGCTGATCCGTCCGGCCAGCAGAAGATGAGGCCGATCCCGTCCTATTCGGCTCAGGATGCTCCCGATTCAGACCTCTTCGAGGTTGGCCAGAGAATCCGGATCGATGGGAAGCTCGTCGAGAATACGATGAATCCCGGTGAGGCTCCGTACTGGAAGGCGATCCAGGAGGAAGCTCCGGCTGGTGATACGCAGGCGAACGGAAAGCCGGAGCCGAAGGCTGATGAGAAGAAGAACCGCCGCTCCGGTCGTAACCCCGGCGCTCTCGACTTCGGAGGCGGAGAGAAATGACGCAACTCCTCGACCGCCGTTCTTTGCTCAAGTTCTTTGGGATCGGAACCGTGATTGCTCCGGTCGGCTGCGCGGAAGTTCGAGCGAGGCTCCTGGCCGAACCTCAAGTCGATATCATTCCGGCCAAGACCTTTCCGGACGGCCACCAGCCGGAGCTTTTCCGAGACCGGCTCAAGTGGAATCCGTACGAAGCAATCTGGCTCTACATGTGGCAGATTGAGAATAATCCACCAAGCGGAGTGAACTACGGCATCGGACCTCTGGAGCACATCCTCGGACGTGAACCCACCGATGCCGAGAAGGTAGCAGTTGCCGGACTCATGCAATGGTTCGGGACGAACTGCGGGAGCTGCTTTATCCAAGAAACTCTGGAGGCTTGCGGCTATAGCATTGGATGTAATGGTAATCCGCGATCGATCGAACTGCAAAATCTTCGCCACGCAAACGTATGGCCAAAAGAGCCGAGAGCCGCAGCAGTGAGCTTCCAGTATCGAGGTCGTACGATCTGCCTCCGGCCGAATGAGGAAGGTTTCGTGATATGAGGCTTGTATCGCTCAGCTGCCGTAATATCAAGGGGTGGGATAAGGACTTCCACCTCTCACCTATCGGAGACGTCGTTCTCGTAATGGGGAGGAACGGAGAGAATAAGACGAGCGTCCTCGCGCTCGTGACCGGCCTCTTCGGAAAGGCAACGACGCGGATGCTCCGTCCAGGAGCCTCGGAGGGAGAGATCCGAGCCGTGATCGAGGATGACGGTGAGACGCTAGAGATCGTCCGGACTTTTACTCCGGAGAAGGTCAAGACTCCGGTCGTGAAAAGTTCGACGCAAGGGAAGATCGGAGCCGCGGCGGAGTACATCAAAGGGATTATTGATGCCGTCTCCATCGAGCCGATCGGTCAGGCGATGAATGCGACGGAGGAAAGGCAGAGGGAGATCCTCCTGGAGACGATCAAGTTCGACCTTGACCACGACAAGCTCGGAAGCGCCGTCTCCGAAGTCGTCGGAGTGCCGAACCTCTCTGCCGTTCTTCAGAACGCTAAGAAGCTACCGGCTCTCGATGCGATCAAGGTAGTCGAGGACCTTATCTATGCTGCGCGGAGGGACTATAACCGGGACGCGAAGCGAGAGAGGATTCATGCGGAGGAGCTTCGTTTGACGGTTACGAAGGCTCCGGAGGGAGAAGCCGAGGATTGGTCCACGGTTGCGTTGAACCTTTCGGAGCAGCTCGAAGCTCTCGCCGCGGAAGAGCAGAAGCTCAAGCGCGATGCCGACCAAATAGCCGCTACTGACCTGCGCGAAGTCGAATCGATAGCAACCGAAGAGATCGCAGGTATCCGGGGCGATTACGCCGAGAAGATCGCCGCCCTGGAGAAGGAGCGAGACGGAAAGATCGAAGAGCGGAGAGCTATCCTCGTAGGAGATCAGACCACGCTCCGCGAATACCTCAATAACGAACTCCAGGAGATCGAAGAGAAGATCCGTCCTCAGCGCGAGAGCCTGAAGGAGCAGAGAGCTACGGCAATGACGAAGGCCGCGGATCAGGAGCAGGATTATCGATCTCTCCAGATCGCGGCGAATGCCGACCGTTCTGCGGATCAGGCCGAGAAGAAGTCCGATGCGATCACGTCTTCTTTGAAGGCTCTCGAAGAACTCCGCATCGGCCTGCTCGACTCGATTCCTCCGGAGATGAAGGGCCTCCAGTTTAAGGACGGAGTACCGTGGCTCGACGGAACTCCTCTCAGCGAGGTGAACACGGAGAAGCGGGCGAGGTTCTGGGCGAAGGTCGGAGCGCTCCGAGCCGGTGACCTCGGCATCGTGTGCTTCGACGGAGCCGAGTGCATGGACGCGGATCACTTCAAGAGCTTCATCAAGGGAGCGAAGGCGACCGGATTGCAGTGGTTCGTCGCCCGCGTCGATGACGAGCCGTTCAGGATCGAGCAGCTATAATCGAGAATATGGCCTTAACAGCTATGTCGAATGGAAATGGCAAATCCGTTCTCCCAACAACACGATCATCGCTACCGGTTACTCCAATACTTCTTCGTGTCCAGCGCTCGCAGAACTTGGAGATAAAGGAGAGTGCGTGATCAGGGTTGCGGCTGATGACCGGGCTTCTTCAATAGACGTGTGGCTACAAAGGTGAACTTAATTTTTTACGAAGTAAGGTAGAGCAGCTATGACTGCTGACGAACGTAAGCATAGTATAAGGTCCGAAGTAAACGCAGAGATCGACGATCGGAAAGAATTGTATCCGGAGATAATACGTATATTATGGGAAGTTATTGACGACCTCGTAGATGAATGTACTAATCCTTCAGATGAGAAAGGTTAAGCAATGAAACCAGAACTAAACCCGGACGGAGTAAGCGTGAAGGGGTGCTCGATCATCTATGCTCCGTCCGGCCAAGCCGGAGAGTACTCTCCTCTCGCTACGAATCCGTACCGCGGCTGCGGCCACAAGTGCGCCTACTGCTACGTGCCGAACGTCCTTCGTATGAGCCGACAGGAGTTCGACTCCGGAGCCGTACCGAGGCCGAACTTCCTAGCGAAGCTCGAAGCAGACGCGCGGAAGTATCACTCTCTCGGAATCACGGAGCAGGTGATGCTCAGCTTCACGACCGATCCGTATCACCCCGGTGATATCACCTTGACGCGGCGGACTCTAGAAGTCCTCATCGCTTACGGCCTCGGGATCTGTACTCTCACGAAGGGTGGGGTGAGAGCACTTCGCAACATCGATCTGTTCCGGCCGGGACGAGATGCTTTCGCCAGCACGTTGACCTCATTGACTCCCGAGTTCTCCCTGAAGTGGGAGCGAGATGCGGCCCTGCCGATGGAACGGATGGACGTGCTGCGAGAATTTCACGACGCCGGAATCTTTACGTGGGTATCGCTGGAGCCGGTCCTCGACACCGAGGCAACGCTGGAGATCATCCGGAGGACTCATACCTTCGTTGATCTGTATAAGGTCGGACGTGTGAATTACGTCGGCCTGACGAAGACGACGGATTGGAGGAAGTTCACGGCTGACGTACTGAAAGTACTCGCTGAGACCGGCTCGAAGCATTACATTAAGAAGGACCTCCAGCCGTACCTACCGGAGGGATACTCGAATCCGATGCGCGTCGATCAATTCCGAAAGGAGCCGTTTCCGATCTTATGATAATCCACGATCATTTCGACGGATCGGCTCACTGCATCGAGTGCAGAGGAAAGCGCATCCGAAAGTGCTGAAGCCGTAGACTTCTATGAGGAGCCTCTTCGACTCGATCTCTTCCTCGGCTACGTTCTCTCCGTGCCGGAGCTATCGCTATACGTTGACGAGACGGTGGTATGATGATCTTCCTCTCCTCAACTGGATCATGCTAAATCCATCGACGGCTGATGAAGTCGAGAACGATCCGACCGTCGAGCGATGCGAGAGGCGCGCCCGGATGTTGAATTACGGAGGCATCATAGTTACGAACCTCTTCGCGTGGAGAGCCACCGATCCTTCGGAGTTGAAAATGGTCGAAGATCCGGTCGGACCGGAGAACGACGAGGCCATCGTCGAGTCGGCTTACAGAGCGCAGCTCGTCGTCTGCGCATGGGGGAACGACGGAAAGATCCTCCGGAGATCGACGGCGGTGAAGAAGAGGCTCCACATATTTTCGACTCTTCATATCCTCAAGCTATCGAAGGAAGGAGAGCCGGTTCATCCGCTCTACCAGCCGTATCACTTGAAGCCGGTTGCGTGGGACTTGACCGGATCGTGTAAGTGAAGTTACGAAAACTAACTTGGTTACGTATTTCTATAGACAGAATCGTAGTTTGGTAGTACATTAAGAATCGTCCGGACGGCCATCCGGATAGTGGCAAACAAAACGGGAACGGGGGCCGGGATTTCTAATCCTCGCCAGCCGCGCCCGAGCCCCCTCGTTTTGTGAGGCGGCGAGGATAATCGAAGTGAAATCTAACGATAGACCTGCGTCTTCGGATGCAGCTGCTACATCTACGTTACGTCCTCAATCGGATAATACGGTCCGGTGTTGCTGTCACTCCTCGGATGCGAGGGAGTGCCTTCGATCCCGGTATCGGATGATCGCCTCCGTCGAAGACTACGATGAGGATTACTCTGAGCATCCCATCGCGCGCAAGTTCATGATGGAAGGCGCGGCAAAGCGACGAGCAAGAACGGACGCGGAGGCTACCGGCATGATCGACATCCGTGAGCAGCTTCGAGAAGATCCGTCTCTCGTATTCTCCGTAGAGTTCGAGCTGCCGAGCGGCAACTTGATCATCGGATCGGTCAGACCGGCCATTAACTGGATCATCATGGCCAACGTCGGCTTCATGAACAAGCCGAACGATCAGGACCGAGAGGATGCGAAAGAGGTCCTCAATCTGCTTCTCCAGGAAGAGTCTAAGACGGTCTTTCACTACAGTTCTAAGGAAGGTCTTCAGGAATGTGCAGCTGAGATCCGGAAGCTCTGCGGCGGAGGACTCGGATGACGAACCTCTGGTCCGATGAAATAATGGATTACGTCGAGAGGACGGACGAGCAGCTCCTCGAAGATGAACGAGAGCGGATCGATCGGCTGTACGGTAAGGACTCCGAGAATGCCTGCTCCTCTATGGACTGGAGGCTCTCTGGCTGGAGCCGGTACGTTGAGGACCGAGGCAACGGGTGCCTGGTGTATAATGCTACTCCGGACCAGACGGCTCCTAACGTTATCACGTCCTATCAAGCTGATCTCGATCGAGAGGCTAAACGAGAGAGAGAGTTAGAGTTCTTCTGGAAAGATGAGAGGCCGTACTTCCACGACCCGGCTCCTCTCGGATTCGATCCTCTTAACCTGATCCAGGACGAGACCGAAGAGGGCGTGACGATATCCGACGTTTGGAAGGACCCGCTGGCACGGACGCTCTGGCTAGCGATGAAGGCTCGGCACCTGACGTCTCAGTACTTCCGGAAAGCCTGCATCCAGCAGGCAGCCGGACTCCGCAAGAATCCTCCGAAGACGGTTAATGAGCTTTACATCTCGACCGGGGATTATGCTCTCGGAGGAGGCACGTCGTACTACTTCCGCGTTCAGCTGTATCCGTACATCGTTCGTATCTTGATCGACGAAGGACGTTGGCCCTGGTTCCTTCCTCCGGTCTCTCTCGTCTCTGATCACGTCCTCGGATGGACCGTCAATAAAAAGGAGAAGGCTGCGTGAGCCAATCCCTACCGTTTTACAAAATGTATCCCAAGGATTTTGACACAGATGAGAACGTTAAACTCCTCGATGCTCGGGAAGCCGGTATATATCTCTTTGCCCTCAATCATGCCTGGGTAAACGATGGACTTCCAAGCGATCCGGCAGAAATAGGACGGATGCTTAAGATCCCGATTCGAGACTTTCGGGCTGCGTGGGCGCGTGTGTCGAAATGCTTTCATACCTGTGATGACGGAAGGCTGCGCAATAAACGTCAGGAGGAAGAGAGAAATCACGCGAAGGCTAAAAGCGAGCAGGCATCTAAATCCGTAAGGGCTCGCAGGGATCGTTCTCCGGCTCCGGACGGTCAAGAAGAACTTAACGGAAACTCTACTGCGGCTCTACGTTCGTACGAAGTCAGTAAGCCATCAGTAGGCGTACGTACGTCTGAATCTGAGTATGCTTCTTCTTCTGAATGTAGTTCTTCTTTTTCTACTGATGATATTTTTGCTCGTTTTCAGAAAGATTATTTGGCGCTCGGCGGAGCTTTCATCCCGGATGATTTCTCAAAAGCCTATTCTATTTGTTGGAGATACCTGGATTTCGAGCAGAAGCTCGATCGCGTCAGGGCACTCAATAGGCACTCCGAAGAATATGCATCCGAGCCGCGTTTCATACCGAACCCGTTGAAGTTTTTACAAACGGAGTGGGAGCGTCCGGTGCGGCCACCGAAGACGAACGGAGCAGTTCGTAAGCCGATTGCCTCGGTGCCGCCGGGACTTCAAGCGCTTATGGACGATTGTGAAAGAGCCGGTGGAAAGGCATCGAAATGAAGGACTGGTACGACGATAACGGCGATGGAGATCGTGACCTTGAGAAATTCTCGGTTGTTCTTCAGAGATTCTCGACGCTAGAATTTTCCGGGCCGATAACAAAGATTCACTGGAAGGAACTTGCCATCGTCCTCGCGGAAGAGAGTGAGATGAACGTACCGTGGGCAAAGTGCTCGGTTGCTGCGTTTCTTATTACAGAGAGATTCAGTGATAACGGACATCCTCGTCATGACGTGCCGTCGGCTCCGGAGCTTCGCGCGTTCCTTCGCAGGAGAGCCGCGTCTGATCCTCCGGCCGGTCCTCCTCCGAAGCCGTGCGACCTCTGCAGACCTTTTGAGGGACGGTGGAAGATCATAGTGAAGAACGGAGTCGAGGTTCCGGTGCCGTGCGAGTGCGAACTCGGCAAGTGGCTCGCGAAGCGGAGGAAGATCGATGAGCAGAGGAGGATCGCGTGAGCAATTCTTACCAGGACTTCCTCGAATCGAAGCGGCTTCGGGTAGTTCCATCCGGCTTCAACGTTAATACTTCCGCGATTAACCATAAACTCTTCGACTTCCAGAGAGACATAGTGAAGTGGGGAATACGAAAAGGCAAGTGCGCCTTCTTCGAGGATTGCGGACTCGGTAAGACCGGTCAGGAATTAGAGTGGTCCTCGCACGTCTTCGAGAACACCGGAAAGCCGATCCTTAACGTCGCACCTCTCGCCGTTTCGCGGCAGACAGAGCGAGAGGGTAAGAAGTTCGACATTCCCGTCAACGTAGTCTGCGAGCAGGCGGAGGTTAAGCGCGGGATCAACATCACGAACTACGAGATGCTGAAGTACTTCGATCCGCGCGAATTCTCAGGAATCGTTTTAGACGAGAGCGGAATCCTCAAGGGAGACGGTCCGCTTCGCAAGCGCATCACGGATTTCGCTTACCACGTTCCGTACCGTCTAGCCGCGACCGCTACTCCGGCTCCGAACGATTATATGGAACTCGGCAACCATGCTGACTTCCTCGGCATCATGTCGAAGACGGAGATGCTGTCCACATTCTTCGTTCATGACGGCGGCGATACCTCGGAGTGGCGGCTGAAGGGACACGCAGAAGCAGCATTCTGGAAGTGGGTTTCTTCGTGGGCCGTTATGATCCGCAAGCCGAGTGACCTCGGGTATGAAGATAGGGGATTTACGCTTCCTCCTATTCACTATCACCAACATACGGTAGACGCGGAATGGAGCGCTGATTACCTCTTCCCGGTAGAGGCAAAGACGCTCTCGGAGCGACAGGCTGCGCGCCGAGATAGTATCGAGCCTCGGTGCCGATTAGCGGCAGACCTCGTTAATCGTTCGAACGAACAGTGGATTCTTTGGTGCAATCTAAACCCTGAGAGTGAACTACTAGCGTCTCTGATCCCGACTGCGGTGGAGGTCACCGGATCAGACTCCGATTCTTATAAGGAAACTGCGCCGCTTAAGTTCATCTCTGGAGAGATCAAGGATCTCGTCAGTAAGCCGAAGATCCTCGGTTGGGGGATGAACTTCCAGCATTGCCGAAATGCTGCCGTGGTCGGCCTATCCGATTCCTGGGAAGCACTCTATCAGATCGCGCGGCGAATCTGGAGGTTCGGCCAAGAACGAGAAGTCCATATGCATATAATCACCGGAGAACTTGAGGGAGCGGTCGTAAGAAATATTGAACGCAAGGAGCGGCAGGCCGCAGAGATGGCGGAGGCAATGCTCTGCCATATGCGCGAGATTAATACGGCAGAGATCCACGGTACGATCCGAGAGTCTGAGTCATATCGTCCGATGAAAGAGATGGTGAAGCCAGTATGGTTGCAGTAGTTGAGTCGTTCATTACGGAAAACGCTGCTCTTTACCTCGGAGACTCCTGCGAGATCCTGAAGGAGCTACCTTCGAACTCCGTGGACTACTGGATTTTCAGTCCGCCGTTCGCTTCGTTGTATACGTATTCGAACAGCGAGCGGGATCTTGGAAATTGCCGGTCTCGGTTCGAATTCTTAGAGCACTACGGGTTCGTTGCTCGCGAGTTGTATCGAATTCTGAAGCCGGGGCGACTCCTGTCTTTTCACTGCATGAATTTGCCGAGCACGAAGGAGCGCGACGGATTCATCGGTCTGCGGGATTTTCGCGGCGACCTAATATCGGTTCATGAGCGCTGCCTGAACTGCGGAAGGCCGCGCCAGTCAGAACGCGACGACTCGCACGGATGCCGAAACTACGAGGGGATGATCTTCCATTCGGAGGTCTGTATATGGAAAGATCCCGTGACGGCGATGCAGCGGACGAAGGCGATCGGCCTACTATACAAGCAGCTTCGCAAGGATTCTTGCATGTCGCGCCAAGGCATCCCAGACTATCTCGTCACCATGCGGAAGCCGGGGGAGAACGCGAAGCGGGTCACCAAAACCTTCCAGGGGTTTCCGGTAGATCGATGGCAAGTCTACGCTTCTCCGGTATGGAATGACCTTCAAGAGTACGTCGAATGGCCTCGTGATAACGCGGCGTTTCAAGACATCTATCCGCAGGGCGCATGGATGGACATCAATCCGTCCGATACGCTCCAGCGTGAATCGGCTCGCGAAGAAGAGGACGAGCGCCATATCTGCCCGCTTCAGAAGGAAGTAATTAAGCGCGGCATCGAACTCTGGACGAATCCGACCGACATCGTCGGCTCCCCATTTGCCGGGATCGGGAGCGAGATCTACGTGGCGGTGAAGATGGGACGCCGCGGCATCGGAATCGAACTTAAAGAATCGTACCATCGGCAGAGTTGCCTAAACGTTGCGGCGGCGGAGAAGGAAGCTGGTCAAGCGACGTTGCTGGACGGTATCGAGGAGGACTCTCTTGAGTTGGCATCCGGAGAGTGAGAAAGAGTTTCTGATCCGGCTTGCCGCGACGTGGCTGGCCTGCCGGTGGAGGATCATGGGGGGACGGTTGAGCGGTCCGTTTCCGAAGCCGGACCTTGCTTTTGATCTTCTCGGTATGTGGGACTACTCGACGGAGATGAGGCTCTTATGCGCAGAACGGAGGATCGCGTGAAGATCGGAGAATTAGTAGACCCTGTAAAGAATGCTCAGGAGGCGATCTCTCGCGCCCTGGCCGTCCGCGGATACGTCGTCGTGGGAATCCCACCGAGCGAGACCAGGCCGATCAAAACCGGAGATCACTTAGATGAGTTCTCCGGTCAGCCGATAATGCATCCTCGATGCCTCCGCGTTACGCAGATGACCGGCATCGACGATTGGCGGAAGCAGTTCGAGGTCCTCTTTCCGGGGAAGTCGGATAACAACGTGTACGAAGCCGGGTCGCGGTTCTATCGGTGCTCATTGGTGGTGAGCCATAAAAAATGAGGAACTGGACGAAAGAGGAGTACGAGAGCAAGGTCGGCATCCGTCCGGCGGCTCCCCCGATGAGCATCGGGAGCGTCGAGGATGATTCCCCGAAGATGAACAAGACGGAGGCTGCGTTCGCTCTCCACCTCGATCTTCAGAAGAAGGCCGGAGAGATCCGCAACTGGTGGTTCGAGTCGATGAAGTTCCGGATCGGGAAGCACTGCTGGCTCCTGATCGACTTCCTCGTTGAGACGAACGAGGGAAAGCTCATCGGCTATGACACGAAGGGGACGAAGAAGCTGGAGAGCGGACGGACGGCTGCTCTCGCCGAGGATGACTCGGCTGCGAAGTGCCATGCTCTCGCAGATAAATATCCGATCCCCACTTTTTTTGTGTGGAAGGAACGGAACGGCGAGTGGTCGAGACGAAGGATGTAGTGATTCTTATGGCTTGCGAATGTGTTAGCTGCTCGGCTTGCGGAGGGACGGGAACCGTTTGGTTTTCCTTTCCTGGTCCGGATCGTGGCGGCAAATATCTCGGTAATCATCGCTGTGATGATTTAGACGAACTCGATACCTGCATGGAGGTGCGGAGGCTCCGGAACGGTCGAGACCTGCGCTGAGTGCGAGATGGCTATGGAAGACGAGGACTATTGAATGAAGTGCAAGCTCGATGATAACGTCGGAGATCGAGGCCAACGTTACGAGGTCCGGTTCTTCGACCGGAGAGACGGAGCCGAGCGCATCATGGGATGGACGGAGCAAGCCGACGGAGGAAAGCTCTTAAAGGCCGCGAAGCTCTGGCCGACGGCTCGTGATCCGTTCGTCGTAGACAGGAGACGGAACGATGGGAAGTGATCCGCAAAGCTACCTAGCTCATCTCGATGAAATGGCCGAGAGGTCGCTCCGTAAGCGTATCGAGGAGCTTGAGCGCGAGCTTCGCATAGCAAACCATACTCGTGACCTCGCGCAGGAAGCCTCTACGAAGAACCTCGAAGCCTTGAGGAAGGCTGAAGCTACTACCTTTGAAGCTAATATCTTACGTGATCAGGAGGACACGGACCGTCTTCTTGCGGCAGAAGCAGAGCTGAAGAAGAAGGTTGAGGAGTTATCCGGAGTCGAGCAGGCAAACCGCGTAGCCACTGACCTCCTGAAGCAGATGGAGAGCCGTGCTCTCTATGCTGACCAGCAGGCCAAGGACTTTAAGTTCGATGCTGACCGGCTCCGGACTGCGGAACTCTTAGCGCGCAAGGAGAAGGAGGAGCTAGCGAAATACGTCGAGGAGGATCGCGAGGCAATCCTTCCGTTCGGAGTCAAGGACTCCGAGTATGTAGCCACGGCGATCCGCCGGTGCGTGAATACCGTTAGCGAACTTCAGAAGGATAACGTCCGGCTGGCCACACTCCTCGAATCGAAGCTGAAGCGGAACGTCTCGGAATGGCAGCAGCATCCGGCCTTCGAAACGTTCTGCGAACTGAAGTACGGCATCGTCGGCCAAGTTCTCTCCTGCCTCCAGGACGGCCAGATATCGAGCGGACGTGCCGCGGAGTGCCTCGCAGAGATCGCGCACGGAGCTAAGGAGGTCCGGCTTCCGAATCAGTTCGACGACCCAGAGCACCTCGAAGCCCGCGTAATGAACTGGATCATCTCTCGGATCGGCCAGGACAGCGCTGGACGGAAGAACCGCGCGATGAGACTCTACGAGGAGTCCGTCGAGCTTCTCCAGGCCGAAGGCATCGACCGAGAGAAGGCGCTTCGTCAACTCGATTACGTCTATGAGAGACCTCCGGGAGAGCCAGAGAAGGAGATCGGAGGAGTTGCCGTCTGCGTCCTCGGCTACTGCGCCGCGATTTCCGAGAAGTTCGTCGAGGCGGCTCTCCGTGAGATCGAGCGAATCGAGGCCAAGCCGGTCGAGGAGATCCGCGGCAGCGTGGCTCGGAAGCAGGACCGAGACCTTGAGGTTATTCCGGAACAATGAGCCGAGACCAACAGGATCGGATCGAGCGCGGCATGCCGATCAACATCGACGCCGAGCGCTTCGTCCTCGGGTCGATCCTGCTAGATGATAGCCTCTATGCCGAGGCGTCTAGCTCCCTAGAGTCTGATGACTTCAGCCTCTCCAAGCACCGCCGTATATTCAAGCGCATGGGTGATCTTCAGGACCGCGGCGAGAAGATCGACCGCATCACCGTCGCCAACGAGCTGGCCAAGTATAACGAGCTTGAAGCCTGCGACGGTCTGAGCTACCTCGTCTCTCTCGATGACGGCCTGCCGCAGATCCCCAATATAGATGCCTACGTCGGAATCGTCAAGGATAAGGCTTCTCTCCGCAAGATAATCTTCGCGTCCCAACATTCGATGAACCGTGCGCTGATGGGAGAGGAGTCTCCGTCCGACATCCTCGAAGCGATGGAGGAGCAGATCCTTGCTCTCAATGACCGGCAAGTGCGCACCGGTCCGATCTCTCCAGCGAAGATCATAGAGAACTACGAAGGCGGGTTGAACACCTTCCTCGATCCAACGAAGCGGCCGAAGGGACTGGGGACTGGCTTCGCGAAGCTTGACTCTCTAACCGGAGGACTTCACCGCGGAGGTCTATTCATCCTGGCTGCTCGACCGAGCGTCGGAAAGACGGCCTTCGCGCTCAACGTTGCAGCCAACGCGGCGCTGAAGACTCATGCTCGCGTGGCTATCTTCTCGTGCGAGATGTCGAGAGAGGAACTCCTCACGAGGATGGTCTGCTCGACGGCTCGCGTAGACTCTCAGCGCTTCCGCTCCGGCTGGTTGACCCAGGAAGAGAGGAACAAGCTCAAGCACGCGCTCTTCGACATCGTGGAACTCGGAGACCGGCTCGTGATCGATGACTCCGGATCTCTCACCGTGATGGACGTAAGAGCGAAGGCCGGGAAGCTGAAGGCCGATCCTTACGGCCTCGACCTAGTGATCATCGATTACTTGCAGTTGATGACGAGCAAGGGAAAGTCAGAGAACCGCAACCAAGAAGTATCGACGATGTCGCGCGGGTTGAAGCTCGCTGCGAAGGACCTCGACGTTCCGATGATGGTGCTCTCTCAACTCTCTCGTGCCGTGGAGCAGAGAGCCGGAGATCACAGACCGCGGCTCAGTGACCTCCGTGAGAGCGGATGCCTACTCACAAAAACATCGAGATTATTTGCGGATGATGGTGTTCGATACGGTACTATATTACGTATGAATACATACTCCTTGAGCAAGGCATCGTCCGTAGTCTCTCGCGTATCGAAATACCTCCCTACCGGGAATAAAAAGGTGATCAGGGTAGTTTTAGAATCCGGTCGATTCATCGACTGCACTCCTGATCATAAAATTCTTACCGATCGCGGCTTTAAACCGGCGGAGGAGATTTCCCGCGATTATTCGATCGCCGCCGTTAGAAGGATTCCGGAGCCAGAAGGGAGGATTTACATCCCGGAGTCGAAATGGATCGGTAGGATGCTCGGAAACGGTTCGATGCAGGGATACGGAAGTCCGGGGTTTATCTGCTCGTGCGAGGACGTGGCTAAGGATTTTTGCAAGCAAACCGAAGAACTATTCGGCCTCGTTCCTCGATATCATCCTCATCATAAATGTTCTAAAGTCTGGCAGTATGACATAACCGCCGGACCGGTTCGTACGTCCGCCGGGAATCCGGTTAAGAACTGGATGGTCGCCCATGATCTTTGGGGCTCTAAGGCTCCTCAGAAGCGCGTCCCGGATTGGTTTACCGAGCAGGCCGACAACCGATCGATCGCCGAACTCGTAGCCGGAATGTGGGAGACGGACGGAACCGTTACGAGAAGATCCCTGAAGTATGCGACGACTAGTAATGAATTGGGATGGCAGTTAATATGGATGCTCACTCGACTCGGTATTTTCGCATCTATAAATGACGGGTCTATGGGCGAAAAGTCGACGACTCCTGGATTCACGATCCTCGTTGCTAATTGGAAAGACGTCGAGCGGTTCCGATCTCTCGTTCCGATGATTGGGCGTAAGGGGCGAGTGTTGCAGGAGTTGGGGCCTCCCCAGAAGCTATCCGGATCAAATCACGGAGATCGAATTGGAATATGGATAAACGAAGAGATTACCAAGGCAATCCGTGCCGCCGGAATGTCGTGGAGAACCGCTGGATATCGGTGCCAGTCGAAGCGTATCTCCCAAGCTGATCTCGGTCGAGTTATCCGAACCGTTCCCGGCCTTAATCACCTAAAGCCGCTCGTTTCTCCGGATATATATTGGGATCGCTTTGATCGCTTCGATGTCGCGGAGCCTGGAGAAGTATTTGATCGACACGTGATCGGAGGTCCACATAACTTCGTAGCAAACGGGATCATCGTCCATAACTCGATCGAGCAGGATGCAGACGTCGTGGGATTCCTATTCCGCGAAGAGATGTATGCTCCGGATCGAGAGGACCTGAAGGGACTCGCGGAGTTGATCTTGGCCAAGCAGCGCTCAGGCCCGACTGGCACGGTGGATTTAGTTTTTCTTAATAATACGACTCGCTTTGAAAGTCGGGCCGAGGATGTAGGAGACGAATATGGGGAGACCTAAAAATCCTTCCATTCCTATCGGAAGCCAAGTTCGGATCTCTTACGGTTTTAGAGGGTATAACCACGAGAGGAGGCCAAGACTGGCCTCCTCCTCTAACATTTCGATTCGAGGAATAAAAAGAATGGCTCAAGACCTTTTCGGAACGTTCGAATCGCAGCGAGATTTCGCCGCGGTGTATGAGAGCATAGAGACGGAGTACCGCTGCGCGTCATGCGGATACGAGTGGAGCGGCTCTCCGAACTCGACCGTCCCGGATGATGCTCCGCGCTTCCGAGAAGTTATCGAGAAGATCGAGACTCTCTTCGGCGAGCAAGAGGTGCCGACGACGGTGCCGATCGTCTATCCGTACCGCTGTCCGAAGTGCAGGCACGAATGGACCGGAGATCCGAAGCCGAAGGGAGCCTCTTCGCCGGAGCCGGATGCGCTTGAGTTCGGCAAGGTCGGAGACCGTACAGCGCGCGGGATCATCATCCGCGAGGAGGCCGTCGAGAAGCCTCCGTATAGAGTTCCTCTCATGCGAGAGATCCACGCGATGCCGTGGAACGGATTCAACGCGGTCGGGACCTTCTCCGGCTGCGGCGGCAGCGACACCGGAGTAAAGATGGCGGGATTCCGCGTCCTCTGGGCCAGCGAGTTCATACCGGCTGCTCAGGAGTGCTTCCGCCAGAACCATCCTGGAACGATCCTCGACGGAAGAGATATTCGCCAAGTTCAGCCGGAAGAGATCGAGAAGGCAATCGGCCTGAAAGGATCGGACATAGATCTCTTTTTTGGATCTCCGCCATGCTCAGACTTTTCGACGGCTGGTAAGCGAGACGAAGGCTGGGGAAAGGTTAAGAACTACAGCGACTCGAAGCAGCGCGTCGATGATCTCTTCTTCGAGTTCGCTCGGCTCTTGAAAGGCTTGCAGCCGAAGACCTTCTTCGCCGAGAACGTTAGCGGCCTCGTGAAGGGAGTCGCGAAGGGATACTTCAAGGAGATCCTGGCTCAGCTGAAGGCTTGTGGATATCGAGTCTCCGTGAAAGTTCTCGACGCTCAGTACCTCGGAGTTCCTCAGATGAGGCAGCGGACGATCTTCGTTGGCGTGAGAGAGGACCTCGTCGGAGTCGAGCCAGCCTTTCCGGAGCCGCTGCCGTACTCGTACACAGTCCGAGATGCGCTGCCGTGCGGAGGATTCGTCGAGGTTGAGCGAATACCAGTCCGAGCAATTCACGATATGAGCGGCCTATTTAGCCAGGGAGATATTACAGATCAGCTATGCCCGGCGATCACGGTCGGAGTAAATGCCTTAAACTCCCGGCATTATCAAATCGAAGAGCAGCTTATTCACGCGTCGAAGCGAACGACCGAAAACGTCATCGTTGAACGAATCATCGCACAAGGGAATAATGGAGGCTTCGGAGAAGGAGCCATGCAGTCCGTCGATAATCCTTCTCTAATGATCGGAGCCTCTCCGTCTACAGGAAACGGTAAATTTCCTCCGAGCTTGGTCGAAGTAGAAAAGGTCACGATCTCTAAAAAGATCGCTCATAGCGAGGCCGTAGAGGAGAACGTCGGCGCATCGCTTGAAGGCTACGCGGTCGGAGAGGAATGGGATAAGCTCGCTCCAGGAGAATCTTCTGATCGATTCCTTAACCTCGTCAAGCCGGATCAAGAGAAGCCCTGTCCGACGATAACGGCGCAGGGTGCTCCCGGAGGAGTCGCTTCTGTTACGCATCCGACCGAGAAGAGAAAATTCTCGATCGCAGAATTAAAGCGCGTCTGCGCGTTCCCTGATGATTTTGATTTCAGAAATCAAACCTATGCTCAAGCCTGGGAGAGGATGGGGCGAGCCGTTCCTCCGGTGATGGCAATGTACATCGCGGCTGCGATCCGCGACAAGGTCCTCGCGCGATTCTGAGGCTTTCGCCGTGATCCTCCGAATCGGCGCGAAGAAGGTCATCGATGAGCTTATAAATTTACGGGAGATCATCAATAAAAAACGTGGTGAAATAATTACGATTTTACTATTTACTAATCACCTAGCTGTAGTTTATAGTCGGAATCGGAAGGTAATCTCTCACGAAGGAGAATCGGTGAAATAGAGATGATCATACGGATAAACGAAGACATGAACGTCGAGGCCAGCAGCAAGCCGTTCGATGCGGAGGCCGAGCCGGGAGTAGTCGGCTTTGAGACGAAGCGGCAGATGCAGGCCGCTCTCGCGAATTGGCCGACCGGAAAGCTCATCCAGCTCTGGAACAGCTTCGCCGGAGTCGTCCCGTTCGCGGACCTCAAGCCAGTAAAGAAGTTCGAGACGAGAGGAAAGGCTCTCGCTCGGTTGTGGAACGCCTTCGAAGCTCTCGCGACGGGGAAGCGCCTGGCCGACGACGAACCGGCTGGCGCGCCGGTGGAGAAGCCGAAGAAGGAGAAGAGAGAGGCGAAGCTGAAGGCAGCCGCGAAGCCGAAGACCTCTCCGAAGCCTGCCGCGGCCAAGAAGGAATCCAAGCGCGAGAAGGCTATGAAGATCCTCGCGCGGAAAGGCGGCTGCACTCTCGACCAGTTGATGAAGGAAACGGACTCCTCTCGCGGGACGGCGGCGAACCTCATCAACTATGCGAAGAAGCATGGCGACGTGACCGTGACGAAGCAGGAAGACGGCACGCGGGTTTACGCTCTGTGAAGCCTCTCGTCATAGGACAAGCTCCGAGCAGGACCAGCGATCCGACGAAGCCGCTGGCGGGGGAACCTCTGGCCTCCCGCCTCGCCGCTCTATTCGGCATGGACGTAGAATCCTACCTCGCGGCGACGGATCGGAGGAATCTGCTCGGAGCTTGGCCGGGGAAGTCATCTAAAGGGGATCGGTTTCCGATAGCCGAGGCCCGTAGGATGGCATTTCAGATCGACCTGGATGGAAGGCACGTCCTCTTCGTCGGCATCGCGACCGCGGCTGCCTTTGGCCCGGAGGCCGTACGAAAGGCAGCTGAAGGTCAACGCGGCAGGAAGTTATCAGCAGAATGCCGACGCAAGATTAGCGAGGCTCTACGTGGAAGGCAATTTACTCCGGAATGGAGAGAGAAGATGAGTCTCGCTCACTCCGGAAAGCCGCTCAGCAAAGAGTACGTAGCTAATGCAGCCGCTGCTCACCTTGGAATGAAATACAACAGGAGAAATTTAAAGTGAGTGAAATCACCAGAGAAAACCCTATCGCCGGAGTCTATGACAATACGAATCCGGGGGTGAAATGGGAATTTGATGAGAAGGTGACCGAAGCGTTTCCTTCAATGTTAGAAAGATCTATCCCATCATATAACGTGATGCGGAGCCTGTGCTTCGACCTGGCCTGCGAGTACGTCCGACCGGGAGCCGACGTCCTCGACCTCGGCTGCTCGCGCGGCGACGCGATCATGCCGCTCGTGGAGAAGTACGCGGTCCAGAACCGGTTCTTCGGAGTGGAGGTCTCTCCTCCGATGCTGGAGATCTGCCGCTCGCGGTTCGAGCGCTGGATCAACCTCGACGTCGTGAAAATCCTCGACACGGACCTCCGCACGGCATATCCTCCGGTCCACGCTTGCGTGACGATGGCCATCCTGACGATCCAGTTCGTGCCGATCGAGCACCGTCTGAAGATCCTCCGGAACATCTACAAGCACACGAACGTGAACGGCGCGTTGATCATGGTCGAGAAGGTCATCGGATCGTCCGCGGAGATGGACGGCCTCCTCGTCAAGCACTACTACAAGATGAAGGCTGAGAACGGCTACACGCAGGAGCAGATCGACCGGAAGCGGATGGCCCTCGAAGGTGTCCTCGTCCCGGTCGGAGCGGCCTACAACGAGGACCTTCTCCGGAGCGCTGGCTTCTCTCACGTCGAGCGGTTCTGGCAGCACCTGAACTTCGCCGGTTGGATCGCAGTGAAGGATCGAGCTGATTAAGGTTTCTAACGGTTCCTTGGCGCGTCGGGGCGGACAACTTTTCTAATCGGGTGGCGACCTAACCGCCAGAAGAAGTCTTTCTAGGTGGAGAAGATAAAACCGTCCGGCCTGTGCAGATCGTTGAAGGCACCGCCTCGCGCGCTCGGGAAGAGGGAGAGAGAAGGAAATGATGACTCAGGCAGGGTTATTCGAGCCAGTCCTTCCGAAGGAGTTGACCGGCATACCTCTCAAGGTCGCGTCGATCCTCTATGACAACCGCGGCAAGGGCGCAGTAATGATAATGAGGTCAGAGCCGTGACTTTGCTTCTACCATGAGGACCGACCGGCCACGCGGGTGATAAATGTTCCCTGTGCTCCCGGAGGAGGACTCCCGGCCTGCGATGAGTGCTTCGACTCTGACGGAGGATCGGAGCTGCGGAAGGCTCTCTTCGAGAAATACTTTAACCAGCACCATAACCGCGTCCAGGAGATGAGAGCGAAGGACGCCGCACGAAAGATACAGGAGAACTGATCGTGTCGACATCTACGGCGTCTCCGCTCGTTCCGTGCCAGCTGATGCACCTCCATCGAGTGCCGACTCAGATCCGGAGGAGGAGGAATCGGTCGGAGTTCTTCCTCTGTCCGAAGGGGTGCGGGAAGAAGTTCTGCGGCGAGAAGCGGCTCGCGAACCACGTCACGACGTGCCAGGGCGAAGAGCCTCGCACGAATCGACGGTGCTGGTGCGGAGCGAAGTGCCCTCCGGACACGCGGGCTTGCTTCCGTCATACGTTCAAGACTCCGGAGTTCGCCGTCCTCGATGCTCTCATAGAGATGGGATACGGAGACCGGCGGCAGTACCGGATAGGAAAGAGCGTGATGGCAGAGGCATGGGCGAAGGGAGTAGAGATGACGGAGAAGGCTCGCCTAGAATGGATTAAGGCCGTGTCGAAAGCGAGAACGTTATGAGCGACGAAGAGATCATCTGCGAATTCATGGAGGCGAGACCGAACGATGCTCCTGGATTTATGACGGCCTGGAGTTCGAAGGTCGCAGCTTGGTGGATTAAGCGTCCGGACGACGAGGACGGAGTTTTTCGGTGGCATCACAGGTATCTGGGGCTTGACGTCCTTCACGAAGTTGAGGCGCGGCTAATAGCTTTAGGATGCCGTGCCAACATCGACAATCTCTTGAGCCAAGAAGTCTGGAGGGACGCTTCGGAGGCTTCTACTTAGCACGCCTCCGCCGCTCAGAAAATCAGGGCGCTTGCCGCCGTTCTACGGCCGGAGGTGGAGAAGTGAAGAGACTGCTTTCGATCTTTCGTTGCTCTCATGAGAAAATGACCGTACCGATTACTCTAAAGAATTCTCGCGGTATCTCAGGGCAGACCTACATCCGCTGCCTCGATTGCGGGAAGGCTTTCGACTATTCATGGAATGAGATGCGCATCCTCGGTCCGTCTGCCGAGCCGGAGATCCTCACGCGTTGTCCAGTTGAGGCTGCGAAGGATATGAACTGGAGGCTAACGTGATCGGAGAGCTTTCGATACTCAACGTAGGAGTCGGAGACGTGAAGATCAGCTTCGATAACGGAGACTTGGCCGATGTGATCCGCGCGAAGAGGATCATCGCCGACATGCTGAGGAGAGGCTATGCCCTGATCGTAGAGGTCGAGCGAGATGGAGAGAAGAAGTATGAGCGCGTCCAGGAGTTCGACGAGGCCTGCGGCGAGTACATCATAGCAGACTTCACTCCCGTTGAGAGCCGATCCGATCCGAGGCCGCTCGGCCCTCAGCCTCCGAGCACTGAAGAGATGGAGCAGGCCGTCGAGCAGATAGCCGATGCCGTGAAAGCCGAGCGCTATGCAAGCCTTTGCAAGTGCGGACGTCCGGCTCACCACCGAGGAGCTTGCAAAGGTCCGCGGAAGCGACTCTCTATGGAGACGACGAAGGCTACGGGAATCGGTCGGAGTGCGGGAGGTTAAGCGGTGCCGGAAGAAGTGGACATCGAATATCAAGAGCGGCTAGCTGAAGTCCAGGCTGCGATCCGAAGAGGAATCCAGGGACTCGCTACTGATCGGTCAGAGTGGGCCGGAATACCGCTGCCCGTTAAAGACATGCGGATGGTCATCCATCCTTCATATCCGTTCGCGGAGCCGGAGCCTGATTAGCCGGATCATCAGGACGTGCCGGTACGGATGTAAGCCGCTGGCGTGCGAAGATCCTCTCGCGGCCTTCTTCGGCACGTGGAACTTTCCGTCTGACGTGGAGCGCGGAGTGAACCGCTACAAGGTCGGACCTCACGGCTGGATCTATGAGGAGGAGCTTCGCCGGCTGGAGAGGAACCGACGTGCAGGAATCGTAGCAGAGAGTCCCTTGCAGCCGGGGACCGGAGGCACTTCGGCATAGATCTCTCGGAGGGTCCGGATCTCCTCCTCTGAGAGCTTGCGATCGAGCGGACGGACGATGGTCTTCATAGGCACTCCTCCGGTTTGATGATCTGAGGACCGACCGGTGCATCGAGATCCTCCGGCATGAGGACCTCCGTCGCGGTCGAAGTATCGCTGAAGGTCCGGCCTCTCTTGCCGATAGGTTCCGAACCGAACCGAGTGAAAAAACCGAGCGGCTCGGATCGCGCGGCTCTTACTGATCGGCTCGTGAAGTCCGATAGAGATGCCTCCGTCAGCTGCGCCGTGACTGACGTATAGCTGCTTGCCGGGATTCTCCTCGATGATTACCTGGACTTCCTTCTTCGTCATGCCGTCTTCTCCTTCCTCTGATTCCACCGTCGATCCCAAGCCTTTCCGTAGATACTCTCCCATATCGGATCTCCCACGAGCCGGAGGAAGCAGGCGACGGCCCCTCGAAGCGCCTCATCCTTTAGGTTCTCCTGCTCAATCTCATGGACCTTCGCGGTGCCCCTCTCCTTGATGTCGATCCGATATTCTCCGGCCTCCCGCATCCCGATCTGCTCCAGGCCCTCGCGGAAGGCTCCGTAATGGCATTGATACTTCGAGCCGAAGAGGGACGGATCGACGTCCGCGGCGACTCGGTAGAGCATCCCGGCCACCTGCGTGATCATTACCTCCTCCTGCCAGCAGTGGATGTTCTTCGGCTCGTACAGCCGATTGCGGCAGAGAGCGCGGCGGAGCGGCACGACGGATTCTAGCCACTCGCTCTCTCCGGTTCCGGCCCACGTGTCGAGCAGCACGACGTCGTACGACTTCTTGTTCGGAGCGAGCTGCTTCCCGGCTCCGGCTGCCTTCGAGAACGGGAGGATGTCGGCCTGGATTACCCTGACTGTTCCTCCTCCGAGGTAGTCCTCGATCATCTCGATGACCTCCGGCTGCCGCTCGATGATCGTGGCGGAGCGGACGGTCTTCTTCGACGCCACCATCCGCGCAAGAACTCCGAGGCCGAGACCTCCGATGAGGACGTGGCCGCGGGCGTACTTAGCTAGCTGAAGCCACATCTGGACGAGTTCGCACGGAAGGTCGCTCATCCACGTTCCGGTCGGACCGTTGAGCTTGTGAAGGTACGTCTCGGCCTCGATCGGCAAGTCACACGGAGGCATTCCGGAAAGTAGAGCGTCGCGGAAGCTGGCCACGAGGAGCTTCGATCCCGGCTTAACGGCCTCTCTCGTTACCTTGTATCGTCCAACCTTCTGCGGCGGAATCATGATGCGGTCTTTCATCAGGCGCTCCGCGAGCGCGAGCAGCTTCTCTTTCGTAATGGTGTTCAACTCGATCTCCTTCTTCGAGCTTCCGCTCGACGCTTATGGTTGTGAGGCATTAGGTACGGAGTTCCGGTCCCCTCCGGAAAGAACTCCCGCAAGGATTCGTGGAACGTGAAGTAGCAGTAGTTGGGATCTTTCAGAGTCGGCAGGAGCATCCTCTGAGCCTCGGCCTTCGAGATCCCGCGAGAGCGGATGTAGAAGAGAGCGGCCTCATCGAAGCCTCCGGTCTCCGACAGGAAATGGATGTTGAATCCGTCCTCGTCCGAGAACTGGAGGAACTTCTCCAGATCGAAGAGATTGTACTCGTGAGGCCAGACGTGGACCGATCCCTTCGGCGTCTGGATGATGGCCTGGTGCAGGCCGGAGTTCGTGGTCATCGTCGGGACCGCGAAGTAGACGGAGAGGTAAGGGATCTCGATCTCTTCGACGAGCCTCTCCTCTACACGCTCTCCCTCTCTCCCCTCTTTTCCGGAGACCCGTGTGCCTACCAACCGTCCGACACGGATATTCATCAACGTGATGATCCAGGCTCCGTCATCCGGGAGCTTCTTCCCGAAGTCCTCCGGATAGTCGAACTGCGCTGCGCCGAGTTCATATAGCTCGCATCTTCGCTTCCGGTCATACTCGACTCGCTCAGGATTCGGAATCGTCTTCGGAGGAGCCTTCGGCTTCTTCTTCGTCTCCATGCTTCTCTCCCTTCTCTCTGGTATCGATCTCCGCTCCCATATCGCGCAAGAGTTCGACCTGCTTGCGCTCCATCTCCTCTAGGTCTGCCGGTCGATGCTCCGGAGCGAACGGCCTCTAAACCGACGACTGGCCTCCGTCAATTCGGATAGAGACGTTCTCCGAGACGGCTCGACCGGAGAAGCCGACCGGGAATCGCTTACCGGGAAAACACCATAGCCAGAACTGATTCGAGGTGTCGACCAACCGGCTCTCAGCCGGAAAGAGTTGGATGGCCTCCTCCTCCGGACCGATCAGCTCGTTCTTGATCCGCTGCACGTCTCTCCAGTCAAAGATCGGCTTCCGGTCCTCTCGCCGGATGGAGAGGCAGACTAGCACGACCTCTCCTTCTTCGTTTCGCTCCTCGCGCTTGATGGCCTGATACTTCCCGTTGTAGAAGGAGCGGCTGCCTCCGATCAGCCGCCCCTCGATGAAAGGGTTCCACTTCACGAGAGTTCCTCCATCTCTCCGGCTCCGACCTCGTCCTTCCAGTCCGGGAACGGAACGGTCATGATGATCGGTTCGGCATCCTTGACCGGATACGTGACCTTGACTTCACCTTCGAAAGAGACCGTGTAGAAATGCTTCGGCCTTTTCCCCTTGCCTTCATAGCGGTCATCTCCGCTCGCAGATTCGCTCGTGATCTCCATCAGGACTCCTTCGAGTTCGAGATCCGGCTCCGTGACTCCGGCTTTCTTGAGAGACTCGATGATCTCGTCCGTCATATCGATCTCGACGTCGAAGGTCGTCTCCTTGGCTTCCTCCGCGCAGCAGGCCGTGGTGAGAAACAGCCGGACGGTGCCTGTAACGATGCCGTTCTCGACCTCGATCTCGACTTCCGGCTCCGCAATATCGAACGACGGGAACTTATGGCAGGACGGGCAGATCATTTATTTCCTCCTTCTTCCGCTACCGAAAGGACGACGGGCTTGATGGAGACCGTCGCGCCTTTAATCGAATAGACCGGAATCGTCGATAGCAGTGAATAGCATGAGTACCCGATGATTCCGAGCGAGCTATTCCCGACCACTCCAGTCGTCGCCGGTACGATGAACGTTTGGTACGCGGGGATTCCTCCGAGAACATATCCGACCGTTACGGTGACGGATGAGACCTCGTTCTGTGGGTCCGGGAAGCATCCGTTTATGGCCGAGAGATAGGTCACCGAACCGCTCGAAGTCTGAACGGTCTGGTGGAAATCGTAAGCGTTGAACGAGGTTCCGTTCTTCGTCAGGTGAATGGGTTGGGCGCTCAGCACGGCGGCGAGAGCGATCAGGATCGTTGAAATGGCGGCGATGCGTTTCATGTTCGTTGGTTTCCTTTTCTTTCTGATTTGAATTCGGATACGGTTTTAGTCTTCGAGCGAGATCGCACGCGTATTGCCTTCGACCACGAGCAGGTCGAGCTGCGTCTTGATCTTCTCGAAGTCGGCCTTCATCATGTCCTTCAGGTCCTGATCTTTCTTCAGGGTCTTCGGATCGACTCCGGCCAGGAGCTTCTTCATATCTCCGGCGATCTTCGCGAGTTCCTTATCGTCCGCGACGTTCATCACGTCGAAGGAGTCAAGGAACTCGGAGACGTTCGTCACCGCGCTCGCGTGGAGGCGCTTCGGCTTCCCGGTCTCGTCCGGAGTGAGCCGCTCGATCAGGTGGTTCGTGAGGTTGAGGAGTTGGGCGCGCTTCATCTGGATGATCTCCTCCGTTACGGTCTTGATGTCGTTCGCGGCCTTCTCCGCCTCCATCTTGAAGATCTCCTTCTTGATTTCGCGGAGCTTCGTCGGAGTCTCGAACGAGACCCAATGAAACTCGAAGGCAAACTGATTCTCGACCGATGCCGCCGTCGGGTAGTCGAACGTGCTGCCGCAGCCGCGGAGCCGGTCCATCGACGCCTTCTTCTCCTCCTCGTAGACGGCGAGGAACTTCTTGACGAGTTCGGCGCGCTTCGGTCCGTACTCGACGAGCCAGTCAGTAACCTCCTCGACCTTCGCGTACGGAATCAAGTAGAAGCCGGAGCGGAACGGGCTGGCGAGCGCGACTTCGCGGACTTGATTCTTCATCTGCGAGTCGGCGCGCTGAATGTTCGTGAGCGGCTTCGACACGAAGAGCTTCTTCGTGACGCGGATGACCTCCTTGTCGGCGTCGATGACGACGGGAGCGGCTTCGAGATCGCTCTGGCTCTGAAGAAGGTCCTCGGCATCCTTCTCGACGATCTTCGAGGAGGCCAGCCTGCGGCTGTTGCCGAGGAAGCCGAAGTGGAGGTGAAGGCAAAGCGTTTTCGCCGTAATGTTTGGGGACGGCGGAGGAGCGGTAACCGGTGCTCCGTTCGTCGCGAGGTTTTCCATAGTCGTAGCCATATCGTTTTAGATTCCTTTCGTTTCGATCTTGTTCGGTTGGGATTAAACTACTTCGACTTCAGAGGGGAAAGAGGGAAGCCGGTTATCTCGACGAGTCCGCCTTCCTCGACGCTGACCTCCACCGAGAGCGGAGGAAAGTCTGCGTGAGAGTAGCGAGACGTCAGAAGCTCAACGTGCTGGTTGCTCGAAGAGATGAGCCGAGCATCCGTCCGAGCATAGAGCGTAGTGTCGAGAGCCGGATCAACCGGCTTCGTGACGTCAAAGCGTCCGCAAATCGCGAAGTCGAGCTGCCTGCGGAGGAAGTGCCACATAACCGGCCTCGGATCTACTTCTTCATCCGGAGCAACATTTGCGATCTCCTCTCGCACTTCATACTCTCCGTTTACAAGCTCGCGGAGGTCATAGCCGGTGAAGATCCCGGCGCTCCAATCCGGCCTCCGCAGCTTGATCTGGTAGATGAGGTGATAGACGGAGAGAGGCTGGTGCATCGGTTCTCCTCCGCTGATCGTGATCCCCTTCGTGCCGACCTCGGCATCCTGAAGGATCTTCTTGGCCAGTTCGAGCGGATCGTATTCGATTCCGGCATCGAAGGAGTGCGTGGCCGGGTTCCAACAGCCGGGGCATTTGAGTGAGCAGCCTTGCGTCCAAATGACACTCCGGAGTTCCGGTCCGTTGACGCGGCTGCCGTGTAAAATACTGTGAATTCTGATCATGTGTTTTTATGCGTAGCGGTTGCGTACGAAATAGTCGATCTTATAGCGTTTTCCCGTCCACTCAACGGCCTTAGCAAAGGCTTCACGACGGGCCTCTGGCGTATGGCTTGATTCTTTGAATACGTAGCAGCCGTAGTCCCAGTGGAATGGACTGGTTTCGGTTCCAAGATTAAACTTCGGACGCCATACCTTCCAGCCATCACGCCACGAGTTGCGCGTTCCTTGGCATCTGCGTTGGGCATATTGCTACGTCCGGAAGCTGCTTTTCTCGCGCAGCTATAAGCTGGTCGTAAGTATTGATGATGCTTTCAATGCTCAAGATTCCCTCCTTGCCGGAGGAACGGAGAGCGTGTCTCCGAAGCGGGTCTCTACCACCTCATGAAGATGGACGAGGTAGCGGAGCCGGATCTTCTGGTAGATCGAGTCTTCAGATTCGGAATCGACGGAGCGCTTGCGGACGATCTGCTGGCCGCAGGAGCAGTCCGCATGCGCATCGTTCCCGGAGAGGATCACGAGAGAGTGGTTCATCGCTTCTCCTTTCGAGGATCTTTAAGGTTATAGATCCGCTCCAACGCGCAGAGCTGGACCATGCGGATGCGGAAGTCTTCGAACGCGAGCGAGCCTCCGCAGGAGCGGCACTTCTGCTCATCGAGTTCGGCCGTGGAGAGTTCGCCGACGCAGTGAGGGCAGATTGACGTGACGCGATTCACGAGTTCTCCTTTCCGATGTTCTCCGGATGCCGGAGTCCTTTGTATTGGAGGCCGGGGAATCGATCCTCCGGAACCGGCAGGCCGGTCGTGGGATGATCGAGGATGGTTGGGGCATCCGACGACTTCCGGGACGGTATCGAGTAAGCGTCAGCTCGATACCAGGACGGATTCTCCCCCATGCAGAAGACGCGACAGCCGTGGAGCGTATCGCTGATGAATGGGCTGCCGTGCTTGTCGAGGTAGACCATTCGCTTCGCTATGACCTCCAACTCGAAGACTCCGTTTAGGTAGAACCGCTCGGCAACGGCGAACTTGCCGACTCGCTTCGTCTTGTCCATTTACCAGTACCTCCCTTGCGCATGGGCCTTCTCAATCTTCGCGTGATCCTCCTCGAAGTCCGGAGGAACGTCCGAGAGGTCGATACCCTTCACGCGATACGATCCGTAATTACGAGAGCTGAATACTCCTCGCTTGTCGACCCCCGAGAATGAGGCAACGCTCGGCCAGCCGGTGTTCCTCGGCCTTATCCGGTCGATCACGTATATGCTGTTCTCGTTATAAGTGGATCGGAGGTCTAGGAGGTAGCGGTCGCAGAGAGTCTTCAGCTCTCGCTCAAACTTGCGGAGCCGGTCTACGCAGTGATCGTTCGCGATGATGATCGGCTTCTTCTTCGGAGTCTTCATAGTCCCTGCTTCTCCTTCTGCGAGGTCTGCTCGTAGTACTCGCGCTTTTCCTTCATCACGGTCGGCTTCTTGCCGTTCGCGAAGTCCTCGAAGACCTTCTCGCATCCATGGCCAGAGAAGCCGTTTAAATCTAGCGATACCGAGCCGTCGTCAGAAATCAAAACCGTAATTGTCTTCATGGGTTTTCCTTTTCCATTCTGCCCAGCGCCTATATGCGGCTGCTGAGAGCAGGAGTCTTCTTCTTCGAAGACTCTAGGTGCTTAGAAAGCCTTTTAGATAATGGCTTCTCGGTTTCCTCGGTCGGACTGGACGATTAGGACAATTCCTGAAGTGAGAGCGGATAGAGGATGCGCTTAAGGAAGCTCCGCATCCCCATCCGCAAATCATAGTAGGGCCGATAGGACGGCCCCCCCATCCTGGATGACCTTTCGGTGCTCCGGCCTTTCGTTTTGGTCTACGCATAATTAGATTCTATCAGAATCTAATTAGCGGACCGTGAAACGAAGGCGGACTTTGTTTCCTATGGTTTCTCTACCAGAAAAAACGTATCCTTTTTGCCGACCGATCCGAAGATGCTCCTGGACTCCGTACTCCTGCCGGAGCTTGCCGAGCCACGAGTCGTTGAACTTCGACGCGCGGTCATAGTCCGAGATGATCGCGGTGATCTTTCCGTCCGGCCCCTTGACGAAGCCGACGTCGTTGCTCGCTCCGATACCGGTATGGTGCCGACGGATGATCACCGTCGCCTTCTCCGGCCTCGTCTCTCCGTGCCAGCCGTACATAGTGACCGGCTCGCTATGCGTCTCGATCTGGAAGCCCATCTCCTTGAGGGAGTCGGCCAGCAGTTTCTCGTCGCACATATTGGTATCAAACTCGCCATATTTAGAGATTTTGTGCCTTCTTTCTTGCGGTCCATTCTTGGAGCCGCTCTTTGTTACAGGTTCGGCATCCGCGATGCGGACCGTTCTTATTAACTCGATTCCAGAAATCTTCGTCCGTTAGCTTTTTCCCCATCGTTCTCCGTCGTTAGTACTCCTTTCCTGAATACTCGGCCACGAAGTCCCGGTCGATCTCTCCGCCGACGGCGAGAGCATCATCCAGTTGTATCTGCTTATCGAAGAGAGGCTGGCACGTGATGCAATAGCTCGCATCCGGAACCGCTTTCAATCTCTTTGCAGAGATCGGCTCTCCGCAGTTTGCGCAGTCTTTCATCTCTCGACGTCCTCCTTGTCGAAGTACTGGCCCGTCGTTCCGGTCTTTCCAATGCCCTCTTCGACGTGACCGAGAGCCGGTATCCGGATAACGTATCGTGCGGTTTCCGGAAGGAGAGTCGTTACGACTCCATCGAACTCCTCCTCCGGCTGCCGGAACTTGCGGCGAGTCGTCACGCGGACCGTAGCTCCGACCGGTAGAGAGAGGACGATCTTCTCTTCGGCCACCCACTGCTGAACGAGTTCGTCATGAGATTTATTCCGGAAGTAACCGGCCTCGTCCATGATCTCGACGAGTTCGGAGTCCGGGTCCCAATGGCAATCCCGCTTGAGGTTATAGCAGAGCGTAAATCCGTCATCATCTCCATGACGTAACGCATCGCGGAGGTCCTTACGAACGTCCTCTTCGTCGGCCCCTGAGTTCTGCCGGAGGTATTCGAGGACCTTCGGAAGGAGCTTCTCGGCCACCATCTCCGGAATCCGCTTGTCGTGATACTTCGGTCTTTCGGTCATACGTTCGTTACCTCCTCTCGGCTCCACTCTTCGTCCATGATTAGCCGACGGCCTGCCGGACTTGCAGCACTGCCGCGATATGCTTCAGGTGTAGTCCGTACTCCGCGATCTGATCCGGCGTATAGCCCGCCATCTTGCCGATTCCGGCATAATGGTCCATCCAATAGGAAAGCCGGTGTCGCTGACACCCGACCATCACATCGTCATCAATCGCGTTGATTTCGTGGCGCGACCCTTGGATGCGGCAGATGTATTGCTTGGCACCGCTCAGGACGGCACCGCTCAGGACGGCACCGCTCAGGACGGCACCGCTCAGGTCGGCATCGCGCAGGTCGGCACCGCGCAGGTCGGCACGGCGCAGGTCGGCACCGCTCAGGACGGCACCGCTCAGGTCGGCACCGCTCAGGTCGGCACCGCGCAGGACGGCATCGCGCAGGACGGCACCGCTCAGGACGGCACCGCTCAGGTCGGCACCGCTCAGGTCGGC
>Ga0209168_10000095_pt1 | contig 100668 bp, 66 predicted proteins | sample Coa_R1_FD_187156 | JGI IMG/M metagenome (GOLD analysis project Ga0209168, IMG submission 187156) | Surface soil microbial communities from Centralia Pennsylvania, which are recovering from an underground coalmine fire - Coalmine... | ecosystem: Environmental > Terrestrial > Soil > Unclassified...
CGAAAGAGGAAAATCCCCAAAACCAAAATCGGGATTTCCCTCTTTCTTGGAAAGCGCCAACCCCGCGCTTCCCACATTCCCACCGCCACGGCTACTGCTCCTCTTCTATTGGGCAAGCAAATCAAACGCAAGGTCGAGTTAATCGCTCCATATACTGTTTCTCACCCACAGATTTTCCAGACGAAGCTGAAGGTTAAATGCTCGGTTCCACCCGTGCCAGCAGTAACATCCTGATGCCAGCGATTCCCGTATCGGTCATAGGTATAGCTGAAAGCCTGCATAAGGCTACTATTGCTGACGGTTGAAAGGCGGTTGAAATCGTCGTAGCTGTAGCTCCAGTTGCCATTCACGCTGTCGTTGGCCGAAAGTAGGCTTCCATTCGAGTGTAGGTATTTGGTTTATGACGCTCGTTAGACCGAGAGGCGCCCTTGCCGGACTTCTCATCCCTTCCGGTGAACTCCAAGTGCAATAGCGTTCATTGATTTGTTTCTTCTTGATCGCAATGAACGATTGATTGATCTGTCGCTTCCTCCTCTTGTTGCTTTTCGTAAGCCATCTGCTCCTTCTTGCTCTTGCGCGTTGATAAGTGTTCCTTTGAGAGGCTCGGGAATACGCTCTCCAGCAGAAATTGAAATCGTCTTCGATCCACTCGACTCGCATCAATGAGCCCACCATGTTTCCTGTGAAATCGCTTCAAAGCGTCGAAAGTGATCATGTAACGGGGCACTGCTTCAGTGCCTTCGTTCGGGGCTTCCAGGGCTCCGGAATCAATCCATTTCCTGATGGTTCCCGACCGCTTATGGAGATATTCGGCCACTTTGTACACGGAAAGGCTCGAACCGCTTTTTCCGCTGATACCCAAGCGGTGCATCATCGAGTAGAGTTGATCAAAAGACCGACGCAACATAATGGCGGTTTCCCGAACTTTATGCACATCCAGCAAGTCCTCTAACTTTTCCTTTTCCTTCGGCGACCAGCGCCGATAAGTACGCTTGGCTTTGAGGCCAAGCTGCCGTGCAAATCTCAGGCAGGCGTCCCGTGGGTTACCGGTCACCTCGACCATCCTGGTGATTAAATCACGCAACTCTGGCCCTTTGACATCGAGGTTCGCCCTCACTATGTCCCTTGCTGTCTGCGACCATTTAAACATCCTGGGCTTTCTACTTTGATTACCCTCACTCATGATACTGCACGTGGATTTCGAACTCCTGGGCGCTTTGTTCGAAAATCTTCCCTTCATATATAGAAATCAATGAAAATGAGGTCTGTGACATTTCGGCGGTATCTTTTTCGTTAAGAACTGTCGATTAATTGTCTCTAAATTGTCACGGTAGAACTAACTGTCGAGCTGCTTCTCATAGATATTCACTTCTTGATTTGGTTCTCCCCTCGATAAGAAGAATAGATATCTAGATACGCAGCAACACTGTTAGAGCAGCTAGCTTAGTTATATGTGCTTCTAGCTCATTGAACGCTGATCACAGCTCGGTTTGCCTCGAGGGTTCCCAATCACCTCGCTTTCCTGGAGCCCCGTTGTCCATGACAATGGACGACATATCTGATGGCACCGTCCACTCAGAAAGCGTAATCTTAAATATTTTCCAATGTTCTGCACGTTGGATCGCAAAAGCAGCTTGCTGCCGCCCGAACTAATTAGAGAATTCTTAGATTTACTGCGCGGACCATCGGTCGGCAATGAGTGAACAGCTCATTCTCAATCAGCTGAGGAATATTGAGGTGAATGTCTGGAAACGTTGCAGAAGGGTAAAGTGATTCGGAAATAGACATACTCAAACACTTGTCAATCAAACATATCTGACCTTCAAAGCGTAAGAGACTCTATCTATGCCCAGAGATAGTCTGAGGTAGTCTGTTGTGCCCATCTGAAAAAATCTTGACAGAATTTGTGCAACTTTCGGAACCAGCGCCGTTCTTCCTACGTCTAACTGAAAAGCAAGCCTAGTAACACGTTCTGGCCTTCCTGTTTGCCCAGGTTGCCAGTGGACAGTGATATGGCTACCATCCCTGACTCTGGTCCCATGTGGTGGGACCGAGATGTTGATGATCGAGGCACGCCGATTCGCGCCGATGTGCGCCAGGCCGCCCATAAACTATGGCCGGAAGCCGTAAGGCGGGTGCAGAGGGCATTGTCAGACCCACCTGAAGCTGCCGAGTTGATGGAGATTACCGTCGTCAAGATCTCCCGGCATTTAGATCGCACTCAGCAACCCCCTTTCTCCACCAATGCGCCCGCATTGTTACAGCTTCATTTTTCCCAGGAGCTTCGGCGTTTGGCCATGCGGCTCGGGCGTATTGAGCTGGTGGGCGAGATAGCAACCTTAGAGGAATTGGCGGTCGTTGAAGGCTGGACCGACCAGATCGATCGGCGGCTTTACTTTAAGCAGATGTGGGTTCTATTAACACCCCAAACGCGCACCTTGCTGATCATGCGCTTTGAATTGCATCCATGGGATCTCATTGGCGCAAAGCTGGGCGTTCCTGCGGTTGCTCTCCGCAAAGCATTCTGGCGAGATTTGCGTGAAGTGATCTCGCGCTTGGAGAAGAGGGGTAGCTCAGGAGATAAAGGGCCGAAGAATTCGAGGAAGAGAGGACGACGGAAGTGAAGCGAAAGCCAGCACGCAGGGAATCGATTTTGCATGAACTGCCACCGGATGTTGCACCCGGGGAGGCGGAATTCATAGAAGGATTCTACCGTTGGCTCAAAGCCACGAGCCCAAATCCGCGGAGAATCGGCTGTCCGGGAAAGCTGGCATTGGCAGAGTTGGTCGTGGCCGAGTCGAAATTCGAGGATGCATACACCCTGAAACACATCGGGGAATGTGCGGCCTGCGTGGACGACCTGACTGAACTGCGCCTGGAATATGAGTGCATGAACAAGGTCTCCAAATGAAAGACAGACCTGTACTCACCGTATTGGTTCGAAGTCAATCAATAAAACTGAGCGAAAGGAAACTGTAAATCAGAAAGCTTATGAACTTGGAATATATTGTCGAACAACTCAAAGATGACCGTAACTCCATTGATTTAGCAATTGCCGCCCTCGAAGGCACGAACCGATCGTTAAACGGTTCATCCCGGCACGGATTCAATCGCCATGGACCGAAGCGTCGGCTTAGCGCAGCAGTGAGACAACGAATTTCTGAAGTCGCTAAGGCGCGGTGGGCAGCAGCCAAGAAGGCAGGCCGGAACAAGTTATAAACAATGCGCTACCGCGGCTGACAGAGTTGATCAGCTGGGAGGTTGAGACTCGGGAAGCGATTGAGGTATTCTCCAGTACCAATCTCGCCCATTTCAATCCGCCCTATGTTCACCTTGAAATGAAATAGTACCGTGAAGAGCAGGCCTTATTGGGGTTGACGCCCGCAGCAGCATGTACGTTGGCATCATCAATTTTGACGGTCCGGACAAGATACCTACTGCGAATATGCCGTCGAGCGCAGTGGTCCGCGTAAGCGACATTGTGGGCCCAGCACGGGCAGTTTTTCGTGATGGGGTGGAGATGCCCCAGAACAGAAACGAAATGCTGTTGTTTGTGTCGTCAGCAAATGCTGGCTCCCAAGACCACTTGTTTGTTCCCCAGTTAATGCCATCGAAGATGCCGGTTGAAAGCTACGTATTGATCTCCGGGGGTCTTCGGGTTGTCAAAGTTCACCCACCACTACTGAGGGTGTTGGTGTGGGGCTCGGTGTTGGGAAACGCAAGGATGCACTCTCATCATGCGGAGGGTTGATCCGATTTTGGCTGTCTTCGTCACAAGGCGCTTCCGTTCGAACCTCGCTCTTGGATGTAGAATGAGTATCTTGCTTGCCTGAAACCTTATTCGCATTGAGCAGCGATTGGCTCCTCCCATGGGCTCGGAAGCCGACGGTCTTGTTTGCAACCAAGCTGGCGAGAGGACTGGGCCGGCGGGCCGCAAGGAATCAGTAACCGGCGATTGCAGGAAAATTAGTCTATGGCGACGCTAGGAGTAGATCTCAGCATTGACCAGTATCTGCGCAAGCGGCTGATGCCGGTCGAGGGCGTCATTCCCCAACTCGCAGGTATTGAGATGTATGGCAACTCGATTCCCGTCGGAGCGGTGGGGGGCGACCTCTTCGAGTACATCAACTTTCAGCAGCGTTACAACATTGATGCGCGCATCGCTCATGCTCTTAAAATGTCCAGAGAGTACCTGGAGCCTCTTCCACTAGGCCACATGCCGCGAAACTCGGTCGACGCGCACGTGGAATGGATGCAGTCGAAGCCGGACTACCATGAAGCTCTTGGGGCGGATTACCGCAGAGCGAAAGCGTCAGAGCAGCTCAGGGTTGCCGAGGTTCTAGAGGAACTTCGCACCACCGCAGGGGTGCTGTTGGTGGATGCCCAAGGACACGGTATCATCTCGGCGAAGATTGCGTCCACCATTCACGACACCTTTCATGCGTTCATGCTGTCGGAACTGGATCAAAACGGCAAAACAACGCCCGCCATGTTCGAAAAGATCAATTTGCGGTTGGCTCATTCCGTCACCGCGCGAAACGCATTGGGCTGGGATCGGGAGGACCATTCGCGCGAGATTGCGACCCTGCTCTACGGTGAGATACGGCCCAGTGGATCGTTTCGTTTCGTAAACTTTGGCCAGCCGCCCCCGCTGGTATTTTCCGCCGAATACGAAAAATTCGTGGAGATCGGCAAGGCGAGCATGGTGCAGTTCCTTGCGCTCGGCTTGGCGATTCCGGAGGATCATCCCGACCGGAACAAATATTTCTCCATGACGCCGCGCACGCGCAACATGGACTCCTCCGACGTGGCGGAAATCACTCTTATGAGTCCCGGAGACATTCTCTTCCTTTATACAGATGGAGTTTACGATGGCAGCGATGAGCGGGGCCGACTACAGATCGAACAGGTAATCCGGGAGCACCAAGGCGAACCGGCCAAGGAAATTTGCAACGCGGTTCTGAAACATGCGGTTGAGCAGGACGAGCAACTAAAGGAGATCGACGAAGCGGATCGAGTCGACGATAAGACAGTGTTTGTAATCAAGCGCAGCTGACATGAGCGCGCTGTACCACCTCTTCTCTCCACGAAACAATAGATGTGTTCGTTCGTGAGCTCAACCTTGGGGACTTGGGAGACAATCATAGGGAACCGAACCTGTTTCGGGCCGAGGCCGCTCGCCTTCCAGAAGCACAACGGGAATTTGTAAAAACTGGCGGGATTTGCGGTCGTGTTGTTTCTTTGGGCGTGAACCAAGCCGGTGTCGAGCGCGCACGATCACTCTATGCGGCAATCCGACGCAGGGATTATTCTGAAATGTGACTGAAAGCCCGACCATACACTCCAAGATTCCACGTCGGAAAGGCTTTCTCCGATCCTTCGTTCGACGGTTTCTCCTCGGAGTCGCGCTTCTTTGGTCGCTTGCTGTGCTGATTCTTGTGGCTGCCCGGTGGATCAATCCACCGACCACCGCGGTCCACATGGAGCGCCGCTTGCAGGCTTGGATTCACCGCACCCCGTATCACGAACGATACAAGTACGTTCCGCTAAGCCAAATCTCGCCCGATCTCCAGCATGCTGTAATCGCCGCAGAAGACGCTCATTTCTACCAGCATCATGGATTCGATTGGCACGCGATGCAAATCGCTGCTGAAGACGATTTGGAAGGCGGCCGCATTCGCGGAGGCTCCACCCTTACGCAGCAACTGGTAAAAAACCTGTTCTTTGGAACGGGCCGATCAATTCTCCGCAAAGGCGCCGAGTTCACGCTTGTCCCAGTGGCCGAATTGGTCCTCGGCAAGCAGCGCATTCTGGAACTCTACCTCAACCTGGTCGAATGGAGCGCCGGCGTTTATGGTGCGGAGTCCGCGTGTCGTTACTATTACGGAAGCTCAGCCCGGACTATCGACCGGCAGCAGTCGGCCCAACTCGCCGCAGTTCTGCCGCTGCCCCTGAAGCGACGGCCCGATCACATGAATCACTACAGCGGGCTCATCCTAGAACGGATGCGCCAAATGGGTTGGTGATCGCGCATCTTGGCCGGAACGGCCATTTTATGGTTCTGGTTTCATGTCACTCGCTTGTGGAAAGCCGTGGACGATGTGATTGCCAGCTTCATTCGTAAGCTTTCATCACAACCAAATTAATACCGGTTTCAGCGAATGCCCACAGAGATGTGATTTCAGCGGAGAAGTTTGAGCAGTAAATCCCGGATGACCGCTGGCTGGTGTTGGTCAGGTCCCAGCAGGGTGTATGTACGTTCGAATCCCTTAGGACCTTCGACCTTCATTTCCCAATCTATAGTGGCCCGGGAGCCGACAATGGAGACCCGCCAATTACCGCCCCTGTCACACAGAACATGCTCGACCATGGCAACGACTTCTGCTCTCGCTCTCTGATCACCCGTGTTCTGCATGTCAACTACGACGCTCATGGTTGCAATTTTATCCAAAGCGGTAGCATGCTAGAAAATCTGCGAAGGTCCGCCCCATGAGTGCATGATTCGCACAAATGGGGCTTTGGTGGGCCTGCTCGGATTCGAACCGAGAACCAACAGATTATGAGTCTGCTGCTCTAACCGTTGAGCTACAGGCCCCCAGTCTGAGATGTCTTTTCAGTTTCGCACAAGCCTCTCGGCGTTGCCAAATTTCACGACTTCAAAGGGCCGCTCGACCCTTTTCGCCTGTTGACAGAACCATATAAAATACGTTGCCCATGTTTATCGTGGAATGGAGCCAATATGGCGCGACAGAATCAATCTCATGACAACGAAGATGCTGTTCCACCACCGCGGTTTCGTATGTTGCCACCCAACATCCAGGCAGAGTTGAAGGCAAATAGAGAGCAGAAAATCGCGAGACTGCGGGCGGCGGAAGCGGCTACAGCGCAGGTTCCGAGCCGCAAGCCGGAATCGCCTCAGAACCCTCCCAGAGTGGAATGGAATGTCAGATATGTTCACGGCCTTCGAATAGTGAGACGAAACAGTGACAACCTCGTGGCGGGCAAGCTCAAATCCAACATGACGTTCAACCAAGCCGCTGATGTGTGGAGAGCCGCAACGAACTTTGGAGTGGTGGGTCAGGGATATCTTCAACCAGGGACACTGCACAACTACGACGAAAAACTGAAGCAGCTATCCCGCCACTTCGGAGAAAAAGTGCTCAAAAACATCACCCACACTGACCTCCGGAAATATCAGGAACTGCGGGCCTTGGGCACATTTACGGATGATGTTTTCAGAAAACGCACACACTCGGGGAGAGGACCCGGCGCACAACTCATCAACCGGGAAATAGGCCTGCTGCTTCGGATTCTGAAACTATCGAAAGCGTGGACATCGGCGATGGAGGAATTGTATCTCCCTCTGCATGTTGAAATGAAGGACATTCCCCGCGCCATGACGCTCAAAGAACAGCGCCGTTTCCTGGCGGTGGCAGCCAGCAAAGAACGATGGACCGTCATTCACTCATATTCACTTCTCGCTTTACATACATGCTTAAGCACCCAGGAATTGCGTCACCTGCGCAGAAGGGATATCAACCTCGATCAAGGCATACTGACAGTTCCAGCCAGAGGGGCCAAAAACCCCTACCGGGTTAGGACGATTCGTTTGAACAGTACTGCCCGCGAAGCGCTGCTCGCGTTGTTGCGGCGCGCGCGTCGACGCGGCAGCGTGAACCCGGAACACTTTGTATTTCCGTTTCGGCTAAAACCGACCCAATTTGACCCGGTGCGTCCAATGGGAGGCGGCGGCCTTCAGCCTTTTTGGAACGAAGTACGTAAAGCGGCTGATCTTGACTGGCTGCGACAATATGATCTACGTCATACGGCCATCACTCGTTTTGCGGAGATGGGGACGCCAATAACTGTGATTATGGAATTTGCCGGCCATGTCACCTTCAAAATGTGTGTTCACTATACGCACATCAGCGAGGCAGCGAAACAGAAGGCGGTGGAACAGGTCGGGGGCTCTACCGTCGCCGAATTGAATCCACAAAATCAGCGAAAGCCGATGCAGAAGGTCAAGGCTCGAAACTCCGGCGGCATCAATCTGGGCCTGCTGATTAGCAGTCTTCGCAATATGGGGATTGAGCCAGATTCAATCTTGCAGCTTTTACAGGCAAGCAGTTCGTAAATGGCGCCGCGCTACTGCTTGGTTTTGATTACCGCACAATAGATGGATTCCCATAAACTGCGGGACGGAAAGTTTGTTAAAAATCGCAGCTCGAACAGGTGCTATCGCAGATCGGTTCATTAGTAGATCGCTGCAGGATTGCAAACTGCGGTGAAAGCGCGTGCCCGTAGCGAAGGAATAGAATAACGAGGTTCTCACGCAGGTGATGGCTTTCGACCGGCTCAGATCGCACATCCAAGATTGGCAGGAGATGGCTGCTGTCGATCCGTTGCGGGCGATATCGGGATTGAGGAAGCAGTGGAACCTCGCGGAGTTTTTTACCACGGCCCAGCCCCACATGGATCAATTGTTCTCCGCCGCCAGTTCCCTCGGCCTGCCTAAAACACTTGGTCGCGCACTCGAGTTCGGCTGTGGTGCCGGACGATTTCTACGCCATTTTGAGGCACAATTCAAAGAAGTTTGGGGAGTGGATGTCTCCGTGGAAATGCTCAGGTTGGCGAGCCGACACAACCCACGGTGCAGGTTTCACTTGATCACGGCCATGGATTTGGTCTTCTTTCCCGACGATCACTTTGATCTGGTGTATAGCTTCCTCGTTCTCCAGCATCTGCCTGAGGAATCGATGATTGCGAGTTATCTGAAGGAATTTATAAGGGTTTTGAGGCCTGGTGGCCTAGCCGCGTTCCAGGTTCCAAATCGTTTGGGCGTACGCTGGACAATTCAGCCACGTCGCAGGGCCTATCACTTGCTGCGTACACTCGGATTCCAACCAAAAGTGTTGCAGTCCAGAAACCTGCTGCCAATGAGCTTGATCGCCATGTCTGGGAACACGGTTGCCGCAATCGTGTCGGGCGCGGGCGGCAGGATATGTCAGGAAGAGACTCTTGGCGGAAACGAAGGAATTATGTACTACTGCACAAAATAGACAAAAGGCCGATTGGCTTGTTGGCTTTCGACACTCCGAATCTCACCAGCGCCGGTATCCAACACTCTTTGGGCTCATCGCAGGCAGAACCAGCGCTAGGCGGGTTGATAACTCTGCACCTTGCGGACTTCATCCGAAAACTGCCCAGCCCCCAGAAGTGTTGCTCGTATGAAGTCAGTGCCGCTAAAGGTCCCTGTCCGAAAGAAACCGGCCATAGCCGTTGGTTTCCAACCAGTGGTACAGATGAACCTGGTAGAGATAGGAGGCGACGAGTTCCTCTCCCAGTTCATGGGTCTCACTACAAAGGAAAGGTACCTGAAGGCCCGCGAGCACGGCGATCAATGACTGAATAATTTGATTCGGACTGACGCCACAATGAGAGTAAGGGGATTTTATCTGGCTCAGCGTACTCGTGACCAGGAGCAAGCGATGTGGATAGCGTGACATTTGCCGGAGCCGATTGATGAAGACACAACGGTTCGTCGTGCACGAATGGATCAAATCGGTGCGGTCTTTGCGTTCTACGACACAGAGGTCCTCAAGTCCTGCAATGGAATAATCTCCAACTTTGAGCGCCCGCCTCTCAACGCCGGCAAACCAGCCCTCGAAACGGGAGAAATCCAGCGGATTCTGTTCGCGCGTGTCAATCACGACAACGGGACGTGGGGTCTGGAGTTGAGTGCCTCCGCGCTCAGCAAGAACCGGGATCGAAGGGCGTTCTACTGGTTCCGCAGTCATGTGCCATGCCAGCGGAGAAGTAATCAATGCATGCCGTTTTCTCAATGCCGGTCTCCATGCTGCCTGCCCTATATGTTGGATAGGAAGGCTCGTTAACTGCTACATTTTGGGGCTTTACTACGATGATTCCTGATCGATATTATATGGCGAACATAAGGCGAATACATATTCTCACATTTTCCGCAATCCGCCAGAAAATCTTTTTGTCGGGCCTCTCTCGGCTCATCCGGGAGTTGGCGTACTACCGCTCATAATTCGTAGTCAGTGGAAAGGAACAGTTCAAAATGGCAATCTAAGATTTTGCAATCAACAGCTTGCGTCCAACCAAGCCCGCACGGAAGCACTGTAGGACAGTATCAAAAGAACTCATTTTGGCGCATATGGGGTCGAAGCGTATGCCATACCAGCGGCAGTTGCAGATGAACTTGATGTGAATTCGCCTTCGTTGCCCTTTGTTTTTCTGTATTATGTGCCGATCTATTCCTCCCGTTCGTTCCCATTTTTTGGTGACTCTTCATCCGGAATTTCAACGACCACGTCGAAGTACCCTTTGTAGTTTCTGTAATCGACAGCGTTGAGGGCGAACGCCAGCGGCCCGCCCTTCGATGCTGTGATGTGCGCGCGCGTGCCGACGAGCTGCCACGGAGAGTCCCCGATCTTCCCTATCAGTGCGCTGGTCGGAAAGTTCGGCACGACACGGTATTCCGGCCATTGCGAGCCGAGACCATCGGCATTGGCTGGCCCCCCGAACATGCCCGCCGAGATAATGCCGTAAGCGTGAATCGAAACCGTTTCTCCCGCTTTCAACTGCAGCTTCGAAATGAAAGGGGACGATACTGTGCCGCCGTAGATCTTCTTGCCTTTCTGCTTTTCGATCAACTCCAGTCCGTCAATCATCGCCTGCTGATGTCCGTAGTACGATGTCATGGCGCCGAAAAGCCCCGAAAAAAGTCCGTTCAGCATTTCATCGCCGCTGTCGCCGACCGTCCTGCCATACTCGTTCACATACACATAGCTTGGGCTAAAGTCGGCATAGCGCCAGAAATCAAAAAAGCTTTGCCGCTGCGCCTCAAGTCCACGGTTGTCACCAGGCACAAAGCCGTGTAGCGCCGCCTGGTTGTACCAGTAGCGGGCTGCGATCACGTCCTTTTCTACTACAGTGCCGTCCTTATAGCATTGCGACAGCTTAACCATCGCTTCAGGCGACCCTCGCTCGGCAGCCTTGCGTATCCAGAACACGCCAGCGCGTTCGTCGGGTGTGAAGCCGGGCATGTTGCCCAGATAAAATTTGCCCAACGCCAGCATTGCCTGCCGGTCGCCGATATCGGCAGCCGCTGCGAACGCCTTGATCGTGGCGGCGGCATCTCGTTTTACGCCCTGCCGGCCGCTTGCGTACGCCTGGCCAAGGAAAAGGTATCCGCCCGAATATCGGCGGGCAGCCGCTTGCCTGGCAAGCTGCATGGCTTGGGAAGCATCGGGCGGGGTTTCTCCGACACCGGTGGCAGTCAAGTTGGCGAGCCCCAGGAGTGCTTCCGGATCACCGAATTCGGCTCCCAGTCGGTACCATCTGAGGGCAGCTTTGGTGTCACGCTCGACGCCAAGCCCATGCTCGTACATTCCACCTAGAATGACGGCGGCTTTCTTCACGCCTGCATCGTACACTTCCTTGAGTGCCGTCGCAGCATTTCCATAGTCTTTGCGGAAAGCAAGCTCGCGCGCGCGGTCGAATTTTGCCGGCAAAAAACCCGCCGACGCCGCTCGATCGAGAAATTGCCCAACACCGGCTTCGGCATCCTCACCCTCGACACCAAGCTGACAGGCGTAGAAGAGCAGGTAGAGTCCTTCGGCGTCACCGCTGCGGGCGCGCTCCTCAACCCGTGGAAGCACCTGTCGAGCGACGTGATAGGCCTTTTCCTGGTCGAACGTGTAACCAGCCACTCCCTGTGAATAGAAAACCGCTTCCCACATTGCTGCGAGTTGATCACGGCCGGCAGCAGCGGCCAGTTCTGGAGCCGGATCGCCGGAGGCTGCCCCACCGGTTCCGAAGTATTTTGCGACTGCCCGTAACCTCGGCGCCGTAGTGTCGGGGAGATGCACCTGGGTGTCGCGATAAAACGGCTCGGTGGGTACCGCCAGCGTTTTTCTGCCAAGAACTGTATTCCGATAGCCAATGGTGACAACGATGTTCAGTCCGCCCGCGGGAAGGTCAAAACTCGTCCTTATCGCAGATGAAAGCTCGATCTGCGCATCACGCGCGATCCGGAACGCGCCGGATAATTCGCCCTGGTCGAGAATGCCGTTGGTCTTTTCGGTAGTTGTGACGGTGTAACGCAGCTCGTTCAGGTCGAGCCCGGCGCGGTTGACCAGCGGAACATACAACACGGCATGGTCGCTAAAGCGGAGGGTGGACGAGCCGGTGGAGTTCCGAAACTTCAAATCACCGATGATCAAGGCACGCGCATTACCAGGATCGGATGCGACGTTCACATCGCCTCTCGTCCGAGACTCGTCGATACCGGGAACGACCGTGAAATCGCGGCGCAGGCTGTCACTGGCGGTGAGTGTACCTTTCCCTCCTCCGGGGAGGCGCCAGGAGTGGTGCGCGTCCATTTGACCCTCGAAGGTCCAGTTGTCGAGACCGGTGTTCAGGTCGAGTGTCTCGGTGCCAGTCCAACTCATCGTGCCCGTCGGGGGATAGCTGAGCCCAGATGCGCGGAGGTCGTCCGTCGAACCCGTTTGTTTGCCGGTAACCAGACCGTCTTCGGACAACGTGACCACGAATTGGCTGGGCTTCGAGGCAATAATTCGTCCGAGATAAGGCAACCCGGATGTGGCAAACGTGGAATCCTGAGCCGTGAACTTCACCGTTACGGGAATCCATTTTCCGTTTGGCGAACGTTCAAGCATGAGTTTGGCGCCGTTGTTGTTAAGCGCGCGATCGATGATGGACACGAACTGACCCAACGCGTAATCCATCTTGGGCTGGGGTCTGCCGAGCTGGTGTGGCGCGGTGCCATGTTCATTGGCGATTGGGTGGCGCGCCGGCTGATTTCGGAACTGAACAATGTCAACAAAGGGCGATTCACCCGCTTTACCCGCCCCAATACCCGATGAGCTCCTCGCGGAATCTGGCCTCGCCATTGCCGGAGGCGTCGGGCTGGGCGTAAGGATGATTTCGGCTTTGCTTTCCGCTGCGAATATTTGCAGGCATCTATCCGCTTCGTCCGCCACAACCCAGAGGTGGCCCGCGTAGGTTGACTGGACATGAGAATCGCCTGATACCAGCTGATCCTTATAGAGCTTCCGGCCACCTTCGTAAGTAATCCAGTACACCTTGACGGGCGTGGATCCCTTGTTCGTAACCGTTACGGTTACCTGCTGAGAACTTTGGGGGGATTTCAACTGCGGCTCCCGACTGCAATCTACCCTGGAGGACGATTCGGAAGCCAACCTCGGGCTTGGTATCTGGGCGGCCAACTCCGAGGCCGTGGTGGGGGTTTGGAGAAACGAGATGGTAAGAGCAGCAAACGCGAACAGCAGCGTAGCGATCCACTTCATGCGCGACTCCTTCCATTCTAAATTTGGAGTCTGCTAGGGGTACTGGGCATAACAATACATGCGATGGGGGAGCATCCGCAAGAGTGAGCGTGTAATTCAGTCCAGCGCCGTCCAGGATTCGAACCCCGATATATGCTGACCCAGAGGCAAAAATTCAGCGATTCCCACGGGTTCCAGGGTTTGTACTGAGTAACCTATAAGTCCTTTATTTTCAGTATATTGATGGACTGTGTGTGAAGCCGATAGACCTCAATGAACCCCATGGACAATGCCGGAAAACAGTGACAAAAGAGTTGAAATGTTACGACTGAATGTTACGACTCTTTGTGCGTTCTCCCACGCGGGAACAAACAGAAAATCGGTGTCCGAACACCGCTCATCAGGTGATAAGCTAACACAAGAGATGGATGGATTTCGCTAAGGTGGCTACCAGATGAAGCGCGATCAGGAATGCGCCTTAGCCTTCTGGAGTTTCCAATGTCTCTTTCCATTGTGCAGGAGACAAATGAGTTGGTTGAGGAGTGCGTGGCCAGTCAATGCGCCAGCGCTGGAGAGGGATTGGCACCCAAACCAGCCTCTTAGGCGAAGTAACCTTGCTAAGTGGATGCATTTAAAGCCTTAAATTGGACCGCTCTGTTGCTTCACGACTACCATTTGGAACGCTGCAGGACTTCCAAGCGCGAACGCGGCTCAAAGATCGCCCGTCTCGTGATCCTGGCTTGCGGACGAGTGATTTGAAAAGCATGGTGGCAGACTGTATCCTCAATCGCCGTCGTGCAATCCTTCCGGAACCAGCCCTCAAGACGCACTCCTGGTGGAGCACTGTGACCTGTTTCATTATGGGCCGACTTCCTCGGCATAAAATCGAACTTGTAAAGAAGCATGCCGCGTTGTAATCTTTTCGAACAACCCCCTAGCAAAAGGTAGCAAGAATCGCTATTAGAGGACTGCACAGTTGAGAAGAGCCGCGCAAGCATTCACGTTTGTGCTGAAGGGCTGGATCTTCAGGTTGGCGCGACCAGCATCACCGCAATGTGCTGGCATAGAGACATTTTTGCTACTTAGAACATTTGGATAACGGAGAGTTATCACAGTAAAAGCCTTGCAGATCCCGAACAGCATCGAAATACTAAACGACCTGGACTGGAAGGCCTTCGAAGCCTTTGCGACCGGCACCCTCCAGCGATATTACGCACCCCATCGAGTTGACGTATTTCAGACCCGGTCAAGCCACGACGGCGGTCGGGATGGTGAAGGTATCTACACTATCGGGGACGGGTCGCTTACAATCGTCTATCGCATTTGGATCGAAGTGAAAAAGCGGAGTGGGCAGAATGTAACCCTTGACGACATTGGCAAGAACTTGGTGTTGGCAAGTAATGAAGATGACGTCCGTAAGCTGATCGTCGTAACGAACAACGGATATGCTCCGCAAGTAGAGCGGGAGATACAGCGATTCGCATCCCGGAACAGAATGGCGTACGGACTCCTCGACGGCAACGCTCTATTGGAGCTCGCACACACGGTGTGGGACTACGATCTGCAGCGGCCAGAAGCTCGATCAAACCCCACCGAGGTCGAGGTAGAGCTTTCCTTCTCGCGCCAGCCAAATCCTTTAGATCCGAAACAAGCAGCTGACCTCGCCCTCCAGCATGGTGATCCTGTATTCCTTATCGTCACCGCAAAGCGCACAGACCGCGGACCAACTGACGATTACACCATTGATGTTTCGCCAACAAACTCGGATTTAACTGTCATACCTTACACTTCGGCATCGTATTCTCTGGGTTCAGGGGACCATGCCCGCGTAGTGTTTGTGGTGTTAGGCGCGGTCGGTGAGATGTCCGAATCGACGTTTCGGATTGATGTGCGCGATAAGACAAATCGGCCCGCAAAAACACAGTCGAGGCTTTCCGGTCGATGCCGCGTCTTAACGCCGTTGCTGTCGCCCTGGGTTCCACCCTCGCGGAAGCAACTACTAGATCGTTGGGCCACACGCACCAAACAGTGGGCGGCTACTTCAGAAGGCGGCCTGCTTTCGTTCGCCATCGTGGCCTATCCCGGTGTTGGCAAGTCGCTTTTACTAAATCGCATTCGCTCCGAATGGCTCAAGGATAGGGTCGGAGAAATCTATCTCGACGGAGCTCTCCAGAGCCGTGATGCAGATGTTGCTTCCACACTTTTCGATCTCGCATTTCCTCTCAACCCGCACCTTCTAGGTGCCGATACGGCAGCCGGTGTCGAACAGTGGCTGACCGGGTGTGGCCTTGACCTTCGCCGCGCCAAGAGCCTTGCTGCCGTGATTTGCTCGCATCACTGTTTTGACGCCGCACTTTGTGACGGAAAGGAACTTGCGGAATTGTGCGCGTGTCTGCTTCGCCGCTTGTCCAGCTTCGGGCCAATAGTGGTTGTCCTTGAAGATCTTCACTTCTGTCAGCCTTCAGCCATCGATCTACTGATCGCCACCCATCGAATTTTTGAGCGATTCGGCGACGTCCACGTTGCATTTTTTTGCACAACGCGCCAGTTTGCTGCCACGCCGAACGCGACAGTGCAGACGGATTGGTGGAATCGGCTAAACAGCTTTTTTGAATCAACCTTGATCGAGAAGACGACGATTGAAGCGTTTGATCGAGATGAGGCCGTTGCTGTTCTGCAGCAAACAATACCTACGCTTCAAAAACACTACGCCGACGTAATTATCGAGCAGGTCGGATGTACGCCACTCGGTCTACGAGAGGCGGTCGCGTACTTTCGAACCGTAGGAGTCGTGGAATACGATCCCGTCCTCGACCAACTGATCGCGGATCCAGACCGCCTCACAGAGACGGTTGCCAGCGGTGTACTGAAGAAGGCGACGATCTCTCGCATCGCAGCCCTAAAGAGGCGCTATCCCGTCTGGCTGGCCGACTTACTCGACGGAGCGGCCTGTGTTGGGCGCTATTTTACTCTTCACACCGTGCTCCCTTCCGGGTGGGTATGGGATACACTCCAGAACGATGCGCTTCAACTTTGCGAAGAATTAGATGTAATCCGTCCATTCGAGGATGGCCTGTACGTGTTCGATCATGACATGATCCGGACAGCTATCGTAGAAGGACTTTCGAGCGGTCGACAACAGCGTATTGCAGCAACACTGTGTGATCGCGAGCAATTCCACACTCGGCCAGAAGAGCGTGGTTGGCTGCTCTACCAAGCAGGACGATTTCGCGATTCGGTGGGTGTTTTAAAGATAGCCGCGAATCGAGCCATCCAGAGTTATCGCTTTGCCGATGCAATGAAAGCGCTCCGTCTGTGCTTGACTTGCGTGGATCCTGAGACATCGACCCGGATTGCGTCAATGGCTGACATGGACATCGCAGTCGTGCATGCGGTGCAACCAAAGCCCAAACAGCCAGCCGACAATGAGCGCCACGAGGTTATGGACATCCTGTTTGCGCTCCTTTCCTGCACTGGTTCAACCGCGGTTTTCACAAATAGAATCGCAGATAGTCTTCTTAGCGAGGCGACGATGCTTGCCCGCAGGTACGATGATCGTCAACGCCTAGCCGACCTGCGAGCGATGACTGGCATCCGTTATTTTGAGCGGGACGAGTTGAGGCAGGCTGTCGCTGCCCACGAAGAAGCGGAAGGGCTCTACGCGGAAGTCGGTGGGGATACTGGCCCGCGAGCTGCCAACCTATTGCGGTTGGCTATCACGCAACGTCAGCAGAACCAATTAGAAACATCTCAAGCTACGATTCGCCGAGCCCACCGCATGATGCCTCCTGGAGATCTTGACCTTCTCGTCAAATTAATTCTAAATGCGGGAGCGTCATACTTGGCAATCGATTTGAATCGTGTAAGGCGTTACTGGTATGCTGCGCTTCGAACCGCAAATCGTGCCGCTCTGACAGAACGTCGAATCCATGCTCTAATCGATGTTGGCTATCTTGAACTATTGCTGAATCATAATACTCAAGCTGCCGCGTGTTTGTCAGAAGGATACAGATTAGCAGAGGAACTTGGTCTTGAAAACTCAGCGATGCGAGGGGCACTCAATCTCGCTTGCATGAATCTGATTCGCGGCGATATTGCCAGGGCAACGGATCTCCTCATAAGGGCCGAAGAGATTGGCATGCGCCAAGGGATCGGACGTCGTCTGTGGAGAGTACGAGCGAATCTCGCCACAGCACTGGAGGCTTCGGGCGAGTTGCAACAGGCCTATGCCATCGATTCTCGGTTGGCGAAAGAACTCAGAATCGAAAATCATTTTGGTGGCTCGGCGAAACGAGTCGCGCTGCCGTACTTCAACATCGCCTTGCGCGCCCTGGACCACGAAGCATACCGAGCACTATTTGACACTCTCGATCAGAACATGCGGACTCTAGCAACGACGGTGCGCCGCCAAATTATGGCAGGAGACTCATTTCAGCTTCCGGAATTGCTCAAAGGTCATCTAAGGATGATAGGTGGCCTTCAGAGGTTCGTCGTGACTGAATGACGAATTGCCGGTATGTGTACGGAAAGTCGCGGCAAAAGCGTACTGCTGGAGCACCACGAATATTGCGGCCCAAGCTAATGGCTAGCAGCCCGTCGAACAGTAGATAGACAAGCAGCCATGATGTTGCAAGGGCGAACGACTCGGCAGAGTCGGTCAGTGACGCCATCCTATCCATTGCGTGTTCAGTTCCGAACGAGGTTGATGCCGTCAATTCATTCCACACATGATGCACTTCGTCAATGGGTCCAACTACATAGCGACTGTGGTCCGTATCGCAGGCTACGATCGCCCCAGATGCATTGACAAGCAAGTGCTCCGGCTTAAGGCTGCCATGGCAGATCGCTGGTAGTCGAACTGGGATCGGCCCACTATTCAGTGTGAACGCTATTGCGCCATCGAATCGTTGTTGAATCTCAGCAGGAAGCGACCATGCTTCCTCCCTCATCAGGAGTTGAATCCTGATCAGTTCTACGTGAGGGTGGACTTGGTAAAACCGAGGAATGGAGCCAAGGCTACGAGCATTCAACTCCGCTGCCGCCAAGTCATGCTCGGCGATCTGCGTAAGCGTCGGATGTGCGACTACGCTGCGGAGCGCATCCATGTACCGGGAAGCATCTGGATTTTCGGGGTCAAGAGTACGAAAGCTCCGAAAACCTTCAGCAAGTCTTCGAATCTGGAACAATGTGTCCTTTTTGCTCAGCGAGGCACGCTGGCAGCATTCAAAGAATGCCATTGGGTCATCCGGTTCTGGCATACGAATGATCCGGGGTGTCAAACCGTTCTCGCGATGGAACTTCAATACTGCAATGTAGTCAGTCAGACTGCGCTCGCGTCGTAACGACGCAGGCACAGGTAACACAGAAATGTGATCTGACCGCTCAGGACGATACCACTTACAGAAGAAGCGTTCTGAAGGTGTTTCGATAATAGCGCTTGAGTGATCGCTCGACGAGACATCGTGTGCTGTGATCTCTGTGTTTAGAATTGTCTTAGCCCGGAGCCGAAGCTCCTCCATGTCGAGCTGTCGAAGCAATGATCGCGACGCGAAGGCAGTTGGTATCGGAGCTCCTCTATAGACGCCTGCGAGGGCACCGTAGCTTTTGTCGCGCGAGAATGCCTGTAGTGCCCAACGCCTTGCGTTGATTCCTTCACGGCAAGCACGATCGGGATTCCTCAGGTATCCAAGCATCGCATTGGCAAGTGCCGCAGGCGAGTCTGGTTCCACAATCGTTCCCGTATATCCTTCAAGGACAATGTCGGGAAGACCACCCACTGCGGTCGCAATGACGGGGCAACCACACATCATGGCTTCAACGCCAACGATCCCAAATTGCTCACGCGCAGATGGCATGATCACCATTCTCGATCGAGAATAGAGTTCCGGTAGCGCCTCCGTCGCTAATCGACCCCAAATGGTTAGAGCCCCATTCGCGTGCAGATCCGACAGTTCTGTCCGCGAATGAATGAGCGATTCAACGAACGCTGCCTCTCCATCGCTTCCGCCTATGATCCAAACTGCGAATGCTGGAACGTCGGCGAGACGACACATAAGAGCAAGTGAATCGAGGAAGTTAATCACGCCTTTGCGAGGATCGCCTGGCCTGCCGAAGAACGAAATCTTCGGGACATTCCGGCCGCGGATAGAAATGTTGGGGATCGACTCCATAGGGTACGACGGCAACACGATCATGCTTGACCTCCGGATAGAGTTTGTGCAAGTCGTTTCTCTCCGAAGGCGCAACAGTGAGCAGTACATCAGCGTTGAGGAACACGTCGAGTTCAAGCCGGTCGCGTACCCCATCTCCTTCCGTTGCCTCCTCGCCCAGAGCTAACCTGGTACGGCCTAAAGAGAGAATCGAATGGATGTGACGGACAGGGACCGCGCTGATCAAGCGGCGAGCGACAGCACCCGACAACCAGTTGTGACTATGGATCACATCGTAAGGATTCTGAAGAAAATCCATTTGGCGTACAGCCGCCACTATTTCTTCAAAATAGCTATGGAGCGCAAGCGGCGTGAGATCTTCAGTTGGGCCAACATTGGCACGGGTGATACTAGACAAAGGGCCAAGATCTTCGTACATGCGTTTTGATGGTGCGTTGAGACGGGTTATGTAATCGACGCGCCATCCGAGCCGTACCAGATAGCGTCCAAGATCGAAGACAAACAAATGTCCTCCGCCGAACCGCTCCCAACCAGGCGGGTCAAGCGGATCATCTGTCAGGCAGAGCATGAGTATCCGCAGCGGTTCCATCCCGATAACTCGCAGTTATCATTAGAAACCGCGCGATCGCGACGGCCAATTTGAGGGACAAGAGCAAATGTCGGTTATTGCAGTAACGGATCCAAATGAACTCCGATTATTGCTTAAAAGACACCCCTTTCTCCGTCCTGGTACCACATTGGGCGCACCCAGCTTGGGGCGGCATTGGATAACAGAGTTCTGTGACGCATATGGACATCTAAGACAGGTTTTTGCGGTTGTTGTTTATGAAGCTGGTCGGCCACAGCTGGTGGCCCCCTTGCAAGTCGTGTCTTCGACAGCAGCGGTGTTCCTCTGTGGCGACGGAAGTGACCACAACGATCTGTTGTGGTCCACACCTGACATTCAGGTGCTGGAGCAGGCTTTGAGATTTATGGCGGGTCGCGGTCTTCGCGCTCTGTTACTAAGCCGAATGCCGAGCGATACGGACACGATCCGTTTATTTCGCGAAATCAAAGGCTCCATTGCGGTTTTTATTTCAGTTGAACAAGGAGAAGCGAGCCCTTATGTCGAATGCAAAAAGAACATGGCCATAGACAGGTGGCCGGGCGTAGACGTGAGCCGAATTAAGTATCTCCAACGAAAACGCTCGGCTCTTGAACAAAAATATACCTGCCGTTTCCGGATACTAGATGATGCGAAGGAGATCGAGGTCGTGTTGCCAGTGCTGTTCGAAATCCATAGGAAACGCTGGCACCAGAGGGGCATCGTAAGCAAATTCGCGGACGAGAATCGGTCTGCTTTCACGCGTGCGATTTGCACTTCTGCATTGACCCGCGGTGAGTTATTTCTTGCAATCCTGGAAATTGCTGGGCACGTTATAGCGTATACCATAGGGTTTCGGTGTGGAGAAACGATTTTTGACTGGAACAGTTGTTTTGATATTACATGGGGACGATGGTCTCCAGGTGCGTTGTTGCAGCTTGACATCTTGGAACGATGCGAAGAGTTTGGAATATCCACCTACGATATGCTCAGAGGAACCGAGTCTTACAAATTCGACTGGACGTCCAAGACCCGTGGAAATTGCACAATATTTTGCAGCTTAGAGGAGCACCAAAATCACTAAGCTGGGCGGAAGGATACTGAAATGGTCGCGTTCAGAGCACCCCAATTTCAAGCAGGCGGCGTGGGGTCTGGATGTGGCTAAAGGGTAGACTTTTCGCGCCCATCAGGTAATTTCAAACGCGCCTCTTTTTCCGATGATGCGGGCGTGAAGAACAGGAGCTTTGGCCAGCTTTACCTCAATCTCAAGCCCGAGTTTACCGGCAACCGAACGCACATTTTCCACGGCCGGAGATTCGATGAAGAAATGCTGGAGCGTGCAGCCCGAGGGAGCATCTTGCGACGGGTGAATGGAGCTGTGGTCCCATTCAATGAAGAAGGGCAACATGCCGCCGGAGTCGTTTTTCAGTGCAAAGGACTTCCAGCGCAGCGTCTTGCCGTCAGGGCGGACACGAGAGCCATCGCGCAGATTTTCTATGGCGATGCCAGCGGCTGCGGCTTTCTGCACCAGACTGGCCAGATCATTGGTATACGCAGCCCAGCCGATAAGCCGCGGCTCCTGAATGGCGAGCAGACGATTAGCCATATCATTGCCAGAAGTTGTGCTCGCCTGCTGCGGATCGGGCGCGATGATCTCCAGGTAGCGGCGCGGGCCCAAGGAAAGAAGAGCGTTGCGGGTACCGCGTCCGGGGTGTACGCCGCCAAAGATCGCATGCCCCCCGCTGCGCTCCTGCATCCAGTCGATACCGCGGTCAAGATCATTGGCGCCGAGAAGGATGTGGTCGAAATCGGCCGGAACGCTGGGCATATTGTCGGCTCCCAAGGCGATGCGGTGCGTAGTCATGGCCATGGCGGCCAGGCCGAGAAACCGGCGCCGGGATATTGGCATGGACATACGTTTTTCAACGGCTGATTGTAACAACAAGGTAGCGGGATTGCCGCGTTTCTCTTTCATGTCAGCTGGTGCCGTCACTTCCCTGCCGGCTCACACCTCTGTTCGTGCGTGGCCAATCGATGCGCCAGCGCTGGCGAGGCACTGGCGCCCAAACCAGTTTCTTAGGCGAAGTTCCCCTTGCGTGGTGATACAGGATGACGCACATTTAGCACACGTTTAGCAAATCGCTTGATTCCAATCTTACGCGCTTTCCGATGGATGAAACTGCGCATGATCGGACGGGGCCCGCTCAACTTCCAGGATGATATTCCCGCTCGGTATGCCCTTGGAGTTGTGAACGATAGAAGTACACCTCCCGCAGGTCTCCTGTGCTGTAACGCAGGGCCTGATCGCTGAAGTGACGAGATGACACATGGCCGTTCTCACCACCGGTGGTCACCGCCTCAGCCCGCACCTTCTCACCAAACTCGACTGCGGCGACAAAGCTGTTTCCATTGGCGCCATACCATTTCTTCGTGCCCGGATACGGGTGCGATCCGAATGACGCTAGTGAACCCCACATCGAGGAGGTAAAGCCGACAGGAATGCTCGGTTGAGCGTCACTGAATTGCTGCATAAAGTCGTCGGTAAGACGCTGGTATCTATTAATCTCGCCCCACCCAGTCTTCCAAGTTCCGAAGTCGGTTTCCAATTTGCGGGAGGCCACAGCCAGTGACTCCAAGAGCGTCTCTGCCGGCGCCTTGCTGGCGATGTAGTCTTCCATGGAGATTCCTGCTTTCTTCGCAGCGGTTCGCACGCGCTGCTGCATCTCCTGGGCCCAGAACACCGCGAGGGACGTTGGCACTGACGTGACCGACCAACGATGGTCCCACACGCGCAGGAGTGCGATCTGTTCGGCAAATTCCTGTTTCAACGGACTGGCAGTTGGAGTCGCATCCCAGGCGCGGATCAGAGCAGGGAGCGGCTTATCAAACCATGTGAGGTAAGAGTCATACGCTGCGGCGACCAGCGAGTCGAGCGTGAAATCCGTTTTGTCCTCAAGTACCTTGATTGCATGCAGTCCGCGTGCGCTTTCTCCGCCTGATTCTACGTAAGCAGGGTAGTCTTCTTTTTTGGGGCTGCTCGGCCCGGCCGCCGACCATGGCCAGTTGTTGCAGTTGTAGAGCCAGCCGCTCTTGGGGTTCAGCAGATGAGGTGTCTCGTCAATGGAAAGAAGACCTTGCCACTCCGTCTCAGGATTGCTGCCGTCGACCGGCTTAGTCCAATCAAACCGAGTGTTACGTTTGGGAATGAAGTTTCCATGAAAGTAGGCGATGTCGCCGTCAGCATCTGCGAAAATCGTGTTATTGCTCGAGTTCGCCTTGAGCTCCATCGTCTCCCGGAATGATTTGTAATCCCTTGCCTTGGTGCGCAAATAAGACTGCATCAGAGCCTTCACCGGCTCCTGCATCAGCCGGACGCTTACCCATTTTCCGTCCTGCTCGCGGACGATGGGGCCATGGTGGGTGCGGTAGACTGTGAAGTTTTTTTCGGCCATCCCGTGAGCCGTCTTGTAAGACACCTTGATTTCCGCAACCATAAGTGGCCGTTGTTCATTACCATACTTGTAGTAGAAGCGATTGCCCTTCTTCTCTACGGTTTCCAGATATTCATCCACTGCGTCAACGCCGCTGGAGGTATGCATCCAGCCGGCGCGGTCGTTGAACCCCTGGTAGATGAAGAATTGTCCCCAAGTGGAAACGCCATAAGCGTTCAGACCTTCGTCGCTTATCATCTGCAGTTCGGACCGGAAGTAAAAAGATACGTGGGGATTGATCAGGAGCAAGGCGTGGTGCGCGGCCGTGTTTGCGGGAGCAATGGCCATTCCGTTGGATCCCGTGGGTTCGGGAGGTTGATCGTCGTTCGCGGCCTGCGACTGGATCACGGGAGCTTTGCCATAGAACGCCTGAAGTTGGTTGAGATTCACGCTCTCAATGTCGCCTCCAATGCTCCCTTCGGTAAAGGAAAGCGCCATCCATGGTTCGAAGCGCTTGATGACGCGCGGTTTCACGTCGGAATGTTTCCAGAGGTAGTAATTGAGGCCGTCGGCGAAGGCGTTCATGAGCTTCTGCAACCATGCCGGGCTCTCGGAGTATTGTTTTTTCAGTGAACCATCGTCGATGAAAACTTTCGTGCGAAGATCCTGGTAGATCTTGGACTCGCCTTCCGCCTCAGCCAGGCGCCCCATCGCGTTGATGTAGTTTCTCTCAACGCGATTGAAATCGTCTTCCGCCTGAGCGTATATTGCGCCAAAAACAGTGTCCGCATCCGTTTTTCCGTAGACGTGCGCGATGCCCCAATCGTCTCGTACGATCGTAACGTTCCGGGCTTCCTGCCTCCAGCGCGAGACTTCGGCGTCTGTGGCCGCATGGGAAGCGAAAGAAGCAGTTACGATCGCGAAGATGACAATGAACTGCCTGATAAGTCTGTTTCTCATGGCTTGAGTCCCTTCGATCCAAATCTTCTGCTGCCGCTACTTCTCCTTCCGACCCGGGAAATGATCGTCCATTCTACAATTGTCCTCGGTTGCCAGGTGATTCCTGCTCGCTGGGCGCTCTTGCCATTAACAACTGTTACGACTGGCGGCAGACGACGAATGTCGATTTGTCAGAGCGATGGTCTTTTGACGGAAGGAACATCGTGCTGTGGGGCCACGGCACTTGATCCGGATCGCCCTGGGCGCAACACAGTTGCCCGGGCCCATCTCGAGGAAAATGGCCACCTTTTTCTGCATCGTCATTTCCTTATCGCTGACCAGGAGACGAGCAGACGATGATTGAGTTGCGGATGACGCGGCGGTACGTTTCACCAACTGCGCCTGTTCCATGTATGTGATGCCCACCGGAACCGTGGGCCCCAGAGCAGCCCAATTTCAATCAGGCGGCGTGGTGTCTGGATGTGGCTGAAGTATAGACTTTTCGCGCACATCAGGTAATTTCAAACGCGCCTCTTTTTCCGATGATGCGGGCGCTAAGAACAGGCGCTTTGCCCGGATTTAGCTCAACCTCAAGCCCAAGTTTGCCGGCAACCGAGCGCGCATTTTCCACGACCGGGCACTCTATGAAGAAATGCTGGAGAGTGCAGCCCGAGGGAGCATCCTCCGAGGGGTGAATGGAGCTGTGGTCCCATTCAATGAAGAAGGGCAGCACGCCGTCGAAATCTTTCTTCAGCGCGAAGGACCTCCAGCGCAGCGTCTTGCCGTCAAGGCGGACACGAGAGCCATCGCGCGGATTTTCCATGTCGATGCCGGCGGCAGCCGCCTTCTGCACCAGACCGGCCAGATCATTGGTATGCGCAGCCCAGCCGATAAGCCGTGGCTCCTGAATGGCGCGTAGACGATTAGCCATATCATTGCCCGAAGTTGCGCTTGGCTGCTTCGGGTCGGGCGCGATGATCTCCAAGTAGCGGCGCGGGCCCAGGGAAAGAAGAGCGTTGCGGGTACCGCGTCCGGGATGTACGCCGCCAAAAAGTGCTCGCACGCCGCTACGCTCCTGCATCCAGTCGATACCACGATCAAGATCATTGGCGCCGAGAAGGATGTGGTCGAGATCGGTCGGAATGCTAAGCATATTGTCAGATCCCAAGACGATGCGATGCGTAGTCATGGCCATGGCGGCCAAGCCGAGAAACCGGCGGCGGGAGATGGGCATGGCCATGGTTTTTTCAATGAATGATTGTAGCAGTGGCGGCAGCGGGATTGGTCTTTGTCAGGTGGCGGCAAGGACGGCAATGGTGCCAAGTGTTAGCGGCGTAACTCAGAGGTCACTCGCGGCTTCGAAGCCCCAAGCCTCCAACAAGTCTGACGGCACGTACTTTTGATTCTTGTTCTTTCGCACCCATTCCTTCAATGGGACAGGACCAAGATACTGCTCTGGGGACAATCGAAGCTTCCGAATGATCTGCTCGAATGAGCTTGGCTGGACATCAGCTGCGGAATGCACAGCCGGTTTGGCCCAGTTCGGATTGCCGCGCTTCTTTTTCATCGGAGTCTGCCGCCGTTGCTCCCATAGTGGCCCGAACTTCTGTTTGTGCGCGGCCAATCGATGCGCCAGCGCTGCCGAGGAAGTGGCGCCCAAACCAGTTTCTTAGGTAGCGTTCCCCTTGCGTGGTGGTACAGTGCGGCGGTGCGCTCGTAGAAGCCGCGAGTGTGCCAGGAATCGCCGAATCCGAACCTCACGAAGTCCAAATGATGGCAGAACTCATGGCACAGAGTGCTCAGGAAGGTTCCGAATGAGGTGATGTCCTTGCGGACCGCCGTCTTCATCCAGACCCGGATCCGCATCGTATCCGGCTGGTAGTCGCCGAAGAGCTCAGTAATCGAGTGCTCATGAACCTGGAGCGGTCTGGACGCAAGCACGCGGATGCGGCATCGTGGCAGAAATCGGCGGCCGTTCCAAGGAAGTCATCACAGACCTGCCGCACATCCTTCATGTCTTCGGTTTGCATCGCCGCTTCAATGGCACCCGCAATTCTTACGAATCGCTCATCTTCCGGCAGCGGGACGGTTTTGAGGCGATCACTATTCGCAAAGAACTTGAGGTTCGATTTACGAGGTGGAGGGTCGGTGAGCATCGCCATTCATTGTGGCACGAATCCTTGGTCATTGGGCTCATTCCAGAGCATGCAAGTTTTCTGGAAAAGTGTGCGGAAATGCAATAAGATGCGACCGTTCGGAAAGCTTGATAAAGGAGGACCAGCATGACTGATGAATGTTGCCGGCCGCTGCGGTGCATCGTCATTATCTTCCTATTGCTGTACTCCGTTGCGGATCCAGCTCCTGCGATGACTGCTGATGAGCACGGGGTGATTGCTCGTCTGGCGGAACTGATGCAGTGGAAAGCTGGAACGGTTGTGGCCGATATTGGAGCGGGCGACGGTCAATACAGCTTCGTGGCCGCCAGAATTGTTGGACCTTCAGGCCGCGTTTATGCGACGGAAATCGACCAACAAAAGTTAAAGCATCTGAGAGAGGAGGTCACGAGGCGCAAGTTGGATAACATGACCCTAGTAGAGGGCGCGGCTGATGACACAAAACTTCCTTCAAGTTGCTGCGACGTAATATTTCTGCGGCGCGTGTATCATCACCTAACAGATCCACGCGACTTTGATAAGAATTTGGTACGTTCTTTGAGGGTTGGCGGACAACTCGCGATCATTGATTTTCCGTCTGATCCAAACCTTGCACCCGTCGAAGGAGTACCCAAGAATCGCAGCGGCCATGGCATCGCCGCGAAGGCTACGGTCGAAGAGCTGACGTCGGCGGGACTCCATCTTGAAAAGACAATTGATAACTGGTCAAGCCACGATTACTGCCTCATATTCTCCAAGGTTGATCAATAGAATTCAAAACGAATCCCTCCCAAACTCTGGCACAGGCTGCCAGACGATTATGTTGGCCATTGAAAACCAACGGAAGGTCGTGAAAGGGTAGGTTTTGTGATCCCCTGAGCTAAGAAAATTGGGCGGATGGCTAATCTCGGCCAAAAACCGGCATGGAGCTATTGGAGGGATGTCACACGATGGGTTTGTTCCAAGCGCTTTGCCTGGTACGCCATGAAGCGCTCGAACCCCGCGCTGACGTGGCGTTCGGTTACATGGACGTAGTATTTTTCAGTAATTCGCGGGGAGCTATGGCCCATCAGTTTGGCCAGAGTGTGTCGGTCCATGCCGCTCTCCATGCATCTGGTTCCGAACGTGTGGCGCCAGCAATAGAACGGAAATAAGTCCAGACCCGCTTTCCGAATCGCTCGCCGATGAGATTTTTGGATACTGACCAAATGCCCTGAATTTCCCGGGCCGGGGAACACCCAACGCTTCCTGTGCGGCTCTACCCTTAAATATAAGGAGCGTTTCTCTGGCCCTGGGTGTCAGGGGCAGGAGTCTCTCGGCACTCTGCGTCTTACCCTGCTTTACCGTGAGGTAGCCGAACGGCATCAGTTCGGAGCCCTCCAGCTGGACCTGCGCCCATTCCAGGCGAAACAACTCTGAATTTGGACGCATCCCAGTGTCAACCGCCAGAATGGTGAGAGCCCGGAGGTTTGCACCTGCTGCCACAAGATATTTCTCCTCCTCTGGGAAGGACAGGACTCGGTCTCTAGTTCGCTCGCCGGGGAGTTGATGAACAACAGGCATTCGGGGAATGATCTCCCATTCGAACGCAAGCCTCAGAAGGCGGCGGAGGGTTCGGAGATCACCATTAATCGCGCTGATGCCAACGCCCGTGCGGCTGCCTACGAACCTGGTAACAATTTCGGGGTTAATTTTGGAAATCTGCTCGTTTGCTAGATCCGGGAAAGCCAGGAACCGTGCAACGGAACGCTTGTAAAACTCCAAGCTGCTTTCTTTCACGTGCAATTTCGAGTATGCGAGAAAGCGATTTGTGAATTCCTTCAGGATGGGCGCTTCGGGAGCGGGCAGCTTGGGCCACGCACCCTGCGGGTGAATTTCACCCAGGCGGAGCGCGCGGCGGTGCTCCCGCTCGACCTCTTCGGCTTCGGTTGGGATTTTGGTTCGCGCAGATCTTCGAATCAGGAACGAATTCGAAGTGCCGTTTACCTGCTTGAGGCTCCAGGTGAATTTGTACCAGTAGGTTTGGCCGCGTTTGAAGATCATTTCTGTTGCTCCTTCCTCGGATGAACGTGACCACGGGAACCCTGCTAGGCCAGCGCCAATGAGCGGGGACTTTCCGTCAAGTACCGGGACGAGGGGAGGGGGATCACCCGGCCTGCACAGAGCGCAGCGGCGGAAGGTTGGGGATACCCCTCGGCCCGCGCGTCGCGTCCAGTGCTTGACGGAAGGGGGCGGCACGCCCCGACTTGCTTTTGCGTGAGGGATCGTTACCGGATGGCCGAGACTACAGGCTCAGTGACCCCGGCGGGTTTTACCGGGGGATTAGAGCTCGACCCGCGGGACGCCGGGCACGCCCACTGTCTTGCCAAGCAGGGCCTATATATAAAGGAGATACTAATGCTTCCCTGCGGGATGGTATTTTTCGCGTTTGGTGAAGTAGTTTGTGAATGCTCAAATATTTGAAAATAAAAGGCTAAATTATTTAGTTCGACACAATAAGCTAAAAATAGTACAACATAATAAGCTAATTATAGTACAGCACAATAAGCTAAAAACTGTCCGGCATGAAAAGCTAAAAACCACGCGGCACAATAAGCTAATGAACGTCCGGAACCAAAGGAATCAACCAATGGCGACACCCCCCGAAAAACTGGCAGAGTCCCTGGAACGGCTGCACACACTTCAGTCTGGCGATGGCTCTGCCGCCATCCGGGCGAAGGACCTGCCGCGCACGCACCGGGAACGGCTGCTGGCCTCCGGCTTCCTGCAGGAGGTCATAAAAGGGTGGTATATCCCGAGCCGCCCGGACGAAGTAAAAGGCGAGAGCACAGCCTGGTATGCATCGTACTGGCGCTTTTGCGCCGTTTATCTCGAAGAGCGCTTTGGACGCGAGTGGTGCCTTTCCCCTGAGCAATCCCTGTCGCTGCATGCCGGTAACTGGACGGTGCCCCGGCAGCTCCTGGTGAGGGCGCCCGGCGCCCGCAACAAGGTCACAGCGCTCCCGCATGGCACATCGCTGATGGATCTTCGCGCCGCGCTGCCGGAGCGCGCCGACCGCGAGGAAAAGGAACGGCTGCGTATCTTCTCGGTAGAGTCCGCGCTGATCGCGTGCTCGCCCACTTATTTTTCAAACAGCGCGACGGATGTGCGCGCCGTGCTGCCCATGGTCCGCGATGCCTCGGACCTGCTGGCCCGGCTGCTGGAGGGCGGTCACAGCGTGATCGCCGGCCGGCTGGCTGGCGCTTTCCGCAACATCGGCCGCGACCGCATAGCGGATGATATCGTGAAGACGATGTCCGCTGCCGGATACGACGTGCGTGAAAACGATCCCTTCGCGGACAAACTGAACTGGGTGATCCCGGCGCGCGAAATGTCCCCCTACGTGAACAGAATCCGGTTGCTGTGGCAGAAGATGCGCGCGCCGGTGCTTGAGCGCTTTCCGAAACCGCCGGGCCTTCCCGGCGATATCGACGCCTACATGAAGCGCGTCAATGATGCCTATGTCACGGATGCCTATCACTCACTGTCGATCGAGGGCTATCAGGTCACACGCGATCTCATCGAACGCGTCCGCAGCGGCACATGGAACGCGGAAGCGAACAAGGAAGACCGCGAGCAGTCGAACGCCATGGCGGCGCGCGGTTACTGGCAGGCCTATCAGGCGGTCCAGAAAAGCATGGGCCGCGTTCTCCACGGCGAGAATCCCGGCCTGGTCGCTGACGAGGACCATGGGACTTGGTACCGAGAACTGTTCGCGCCGAGCATAACGGCCGGCATCCTGAAACCCGCCGATCTCGCCGGGTATCGCACGAGCCAAGTTTATATCCGGAAGTCTATGCATGTGCCGCTGAACCGCGAAGCGGTGAGGGACGCTATGCCGGCGTTTTTCGAGCTGTTGCGCGAAGAAACAGAACCGGCCGTGCGCGTCGTGCTCGGGCATTTTGTGTTTGTGTACATTCACCCTTATATGGACGGTAACGGGCGCATCGGTCGTTTCCTGATGAATCTGATGATGGCGTCCGGCGGATACCCGTGGACAGTCGTGCCGTCCGGGGAGCGCAATAAATACGTCGAGGCCCTCGAACGGGCGAGCGTCGGCGAAGACATAGCCCCGTTTGCGGAATTTATTGCGGCCCTGGTCGAGAAGGGACTCGCGGGCGAGCCTTTGCCGCCGGTGCCGAAGGCCGCCTCATGACGGAAACCCGGCAGAAAGGGAATGTGGTTGGATGGCTGTCATACCGACATTTGACGAAGCAAATCTGCAAGCGATCAGCGATATTCTGGGAGCAACCGACACAGGTCTGACGGGATCGGAGATCGGACGGTCTTTGCACGAATGTGGCTTCCCTGACCCGTTGCCGCAGATGACTAAGCGGCACAGGCTATATGCGGCCCTGGCCGAGAAACAGAACTCCGACCGGTGCGCCAACAGTATCCTGAACTTCATCAGCCATGTGATGAACCCGGTGCGTCATGTGGGCAGCCGGGATTACTTTGAAACGGAACGCGGAAAGCTTAACAGCGTTCTGGCCTTCAGCGGGCTTTCGCTAGGCGAGGACGGCAAGCTGCGGGCGGTTACAACCGCTCGCACATTGACGCAAGCCGAGGCGACGGCGAGTGCCCTTCGGAAAGCTCTTGTCGAGCGGAGAGTGCATGCAGATGTGCTGAAGTTCTGTCGTGCCGAACTTCTCGTTGATAACTATTTTCATGCGGTATTCGAAGCCGCGAAAAGCGTGGCTGAAAAGCTGCGCCAGAAAACCGGGCTGGGTTCCGATGGTTCCCAACTGGTCGATGAAGCCCTGGGCATCGGGAAGGCGGGATGTCCGCGCCTCGCCTTCAATACCCTGACGACGGAGAGCGAGCGAAACGAGCATTCAGGGCTAATGAATCTCATTAAAGGGTTGTTCGGGGCGTTCCGGAACACCACGGCGCATGCTCCGAAGATTCACTGGAACGTCACGGAGCAGGACGCGCTCGATATTCTGACGACGATATCTTTAGTTCATCGGCGTCTTGACACTGCCGTTCGAACACACATCCCATAAGGTTGGTTGAATCAAGGAGGGAAACCGCGTGTTTAAGATTCTTATCGATACGTGCGTGTGGCTCGATCTTGCCAAGGATTACCAGCAGCAGGCAATTCTGACAGCGCTTGAAGAACTGGCGCGACAGGGAAAGGTAGAGCTGATCCTGCCGCGCACGGTCGTCGACGAATTCGCCCGCAACAAGGCGCGTGTTGTCGAGGAGAGCGCCCGCAGCCTCTCCGGCACCTTGAAGCGCGTGAAGGAGGCGGTGGAGAAATTTGGCGATCCACGGCGAAAAGGCATGGTGCTGCGCCAGCTTAACGATGTGGATCATCGCCTTCCCACCCTGGGTGAGGCGGTCGCGGATACGGTCAGCCGCATCGAGATGCTGTTCGCGCGCATTCCCGTCATCGAGATTTCTGATGCTGTGAAACTACGCGCAGCGCAGCGCGCCATCGACAAGCGCGCCCCCTTCCATAGACAAAGGAATGGTATAGATGATGCGATTCTTATTGAGCTCTTCGCAGATCAGGTCGGGACGAAAACGACAGCGGGAACCCGATTCGCCTTTGTCACTCATAATACAAAGGATTTTAGCCACCCGAATGCAAGCAACAAGTTGCCCCACCCGGACATGGCAGCCTGTTTTTCGCGGACTAGGTCGCTTTATTTCATTACTCTCGCGGAGGCGCTACGTCGCGTACAACCAGGGCAATTTGCCGATCTATTGATGGGGCAGGAATGGACTGAAGAGCCGAGGCGGCTGGAGGAGATCGGGAACGCCATCGACTTACTGTTCAATCAGGTCTGGTATAACCGGCACCAGTTCACCCGCCAGAAAATCGAATGCGGCCAAACCAAGATCGTTGAAAAAGAAACGTTCCCCGTCAAAGACCATCTGCGGCGCCCGATTCAACGCGATGTCTGGGAGGGCGCACTCAAGGCCGCCGCAAAAGTTGAGAAGAAATACGGCCTGGAGAATCTCGGCCCCTGGGACGATTTCGAATGGGGGATGATCAACGGCAAGCTATCCGCGTTGCGCTGGGTACTTGGCGATGAGTGGGACATGCTGGATACTTGAACCGTTGAAGGAGAGCGGTCTTGTTTGAGCCCCCAGGATAGCGATGACATGCAGGTGGTAGTGAACGATGGATTGTTAAAGGCCGGCAGGGACACCTGCTCGCTGTAGCAGAGAGCGCAAATTCGAGTGTATCGTTTGTGCCAGATCTCCCGGTTTCATGTTGCGCACCGTCGCCAGGGCATCAACCGTCGATTTCACGTCAATCGGGGTTGCCGGGCGATCTTCAACTCGTGTGAACGGGGCATCAGTTTCGGTGAGAAGGCGATCAGAGGGGAGCGCGGCAACCAAGTCACGCCCTCTGTCATTGCGGAGCATCGCGGCGTTGATAGAGAAATAGCAGCCCAGATCAATGGCGCGGCGGGCCTCAGCCTTGGAGCCTGTGAACCAGTGAAGGACGATCTGGCTTTGCCCTTGGGCAACTCGATCTCGATTGCTCTTGGCAGAACCGTCCCGTCGCTTTGCGACCCACTTGCATCGGTGACCGTTACTGGCAGCAGTCCCACGGCACGCACCTTCTGTATCCGGTTTTTCCGGCCATGCTTTTTCCGCCAGTCGTAGACCAAGCTTGGGTGTACTCCATGAGCCTGCGCAATCTCTTTCACGCATGCGCCAGGCACCAGAGAAGCAGCGACGATCTGCTGCTTTGCCTCCAGGCTCCAACGTCGTTTGTCCCCTTGTTTGGTTCGTGTTGTTTCTGCAACCGCGGCCGCCAGCAGTTTCGTTACCCGACCGAGCCGGCCCTTCTTATACAGCAGGCGCCAGGTGAAGAGTTGGTTGGCGTTCACTCCGTGCTCTCGTGCAACACGCGCGACGGACGCGCCCTTTACCAATGTCTTTTCGACGATCCGACGTTTTTCTTCAACAGACCGGTGCCGACGCCGAATGGTGGCTGTGTCCTGATTGTCTGTACCTGTGGTTGTGTCTACTTGCGGGGAAGTGTCCATTGTCTCTCCAAGTGGACACGATCACAGTCGTGTCCACTTAGTGAGCATGGCGGCGGTCTGCGCCTATGTCCAGACGGCCAAGACCTGACGCTTACCATTCTCTTGACATTCCCTTCTCATAAAACCCGCCCCACCTGCCGAGTAGAGGAATGGCAAGACTCTCAGTTTAATGAGCTGTCACGCAGTTCGCTCCATTACCTAGTATTGCGAACCCATTTCCAAACGCGTTACCCACTTCCGGTTCCGACGCGTTGCCCACTGTCGCCTTGTATTTGCTGTTTACTCCTCTTCCCGTTCCTGTTCCTGCTTGATATTTGCCTCCATTGGGCAAAACCCCGTTTTGACTCTCTCGTGGGTCATGCATAGCTTCCCCACCTTGAAAGATTTCTGGATCCGCTGCAAATATGCACGCAAACAATTGGCCACCTGACGGACTGAAGTTGTCGTTACATAGGTTCCCCCCGCAGTTTATGGTCATCGGTCCTGAAGGAGGAGAGTAGGGGTGGGCAAGCAAATTAAGCAAGAATTCAGAATTCGCGAGGCCGAGATCGGCCGTATTACTTATGGTGACCCAAGCACCGGGTGCGTCAAGGCGCAGAAGAAAAAGCGGCAGGTCGCCCAGACCTTTTTCGCCGGTGTCGAAAATCTTAGGCCCTCCCCCTGGAAACTGAACGAAAACTTGAAGGCCAAATTCATCTGTATTTCGAACAAAGCTATTGACGTCTGGTAGATACCCGATATTTGCGCCACCAAGCCTCAGAAGGTCGCTAACTAAACCGCAACTCACCGCCTGCCCATCAGCATAACAACCCCCGCCACCGCCATTTCCACCAACGCAATCTCCGTGACTATCCAAGAGGCAACTCCAGTTGTTGCCGCTATAACAGCTGCCCGTGCTAACGTCACACTGTCCCGAGGGGTCTGTGAAATTGATGGGATCGTTCTTGACATAGCTGTAACGGTTCAGCGACTGCGGATTGCCAATGCTACCGCTCAGGGAATCTGCGCTCATGAACCGGCCCTGGCCCGAGTCATCGTAGCGGAACTGAGCGTAATCGAGGCCGCTCTCACCGGTTCCAGAATCGTGCTCGTAGCTGGTGAATTTCCATTTGTCCACCGTCCCTGTCTCGTACCAGGTGTCGCCAAACGGGAAGTGCCCGTAAGTGCGGACAATGCTTCCAGAAGTGTCGGTCTCTGCCCGGCTGGAGAGATGATCGGGATGATGATACGTGATGGCAGTTCCGGCGATGGTGGCCAGCAGGGCTGACCCAGAGTAGATGTACTCGTTGCTCGGGCTGCCGTTCACGTATTCCACAATCGGCGTACTGTCGGAATATACATACACCGTAGTGGTCGATCCGACGACTTTCTTGATCCGCAGCGCGCCGAAATATGTGTACGTGGGCGGGCCGGCATTGATCTGCTTTAGGCGATTGGCGGCATCGTAAGAATAAGCGTTCAGACTGTCATTGGTCATGTTCCCGGCAGTGTCATAGGTAAAGCCGCTGTTGGCGATGCGGTTGGTGTTCGGGTCGATTACGAAATTCGACTGGCCGATGCTGACATTGCCGCCGACCAACGTCTGCGACAGCCGGTTGCCCACACGGTCATAGCGCCACTGCAAGCTCCAGGTGCCAGAGGTGCCATCGACCTGGCTGGTTTGCGCCGCAATCAGGCGAGCCAGAGAATCATAGGTGAATTTCTCCGACCTGGTGAGGTCTTCGGACCCAGGTGAGGTGTAGGAATGAATCGCCTGAATCTGCCCATTGTTGCCCAAGCCGTAATCGTATCCGAGATTCAAAATATCCGTCGGACTTCCGGGTTTGAAATAGCGCAGTGAGGCAAGCTGGAGATGATCATTATAGCCAAACGCGCCCTGGACGCCGTTGCCCAGAGTCAACCCCAAAGTTTCACCGGCGGCATTGTAGTTAACGCCGCTCAAGTACGTGGTGGGACCGCTGGCAATGGCGGAGGTGCGCCCAATCGCATCGTAACTCTGCTGCACCACGCGGCCGGTGGGATAAGTGATCGAGGTAGGCTGACCGGCCAGGTTGTAAGTGTATTGCACCGGGTACGTGGCGCCGTCAATGACTTGGCTTACTTGTGTTATCCGGCCAAAGTTATCGTATGTGAAAGTCTGCGAATTGGAACCTTCAGTCACCGAGGTCAGGCGGCCCAAGGCAGCGGATGCCGCGCCACCGGTATCGTAGGCATAAGTCACGCTGGGAGTTCCGTCACTGTAGGTGACCCCGAGAGGCCGGTTGATCCCGTCATAAGTAAATGTCGTGAACACGCCGCGCGCGTCCTGAACACGACAGGGCAATGAGGGATCTCCAGCGCAAGCCGTGATGCCGTCAGACATCGTGAAATAGTTGGTCACCGTCCCAGATTCCGGTGTGGTTGCGGTTAATAATCGGCCCAGGCTGTCATAAGCGTAGTTGCGCGGCTGCCCCGGTACCGGCTGGCCGTTCACATTCCCGGCGGCTTGAGAAACAGCCGTTAGGTTATCCAGCACATCGTAAGTATAAGTTGTGACATAGGGCGTGGTAAGAGAGCCAGGCAGTGGATCAGTGCCTCCAGCCAGGCGAGTCCCCGCGCTACTGAACGATGGGCTGCTGAAAGAAGACGGCTGACTGGTGCTGGAATTGACCGATACATCCACGTTGCCTGCCGACCCCGTGGGGTTGTAGGTGATGGTGATATTCGCGCCCGAGGCCACCGCGTGGAGCGGTGTTGTTTGATTCAGGTTCGCCGCCAACGCCGACGCCACCAGGGCCGCGGTACTGTTCCCCGGGCTGGCCCCATAAGAGGTGCTGGCAGTAATGGAACCAATGGTGATGCTTACCGCCCCCGAGTCGATGACCGCGGGGCCGCCATTGCTTCCTCCATTGAGATGGGAACCGGAAGCTGCCGCGGTGAACGACGGAATGGTGAAATGTGTGGAATCATAAGAACAAGAAGAAGTGAGCGAGTAGTTCGTGGAAGCTCCGCTGGTGGTGGCCGTCAAGGATATGGTGGCCCCGGAAGCCGTGGCTGAAACCAGATTTCCGGCGCCGGTAATGACGCCTGCCAGCCGGGAGGAGATGGTGCTGGTAGTGTCGCTTTCGCCAAAGGTCGTGCTGTAGGGTGCACCGTTTACGGTAACAGTGCAGGTGCCTGAATCCTCGGCCGGTGGCACGCTATCGACGCCGCCGGTGAAATTGGCCTGAGCAGGGGTGACGGTCCAGCCGGGACCCGCGCAGTGCATAGTGCCAGAGTTCTGGCAACCGCTGGTTACGGAAGCGGAAATGGTGCTGGAGTTGGTGCTGCTGCCAGTGGCTGTGGTGCTAAGCGTGAAGCTCGATGAGCCATTGGGATTACTCATGCTCACAACGGAGTTGGACGGGAAAGCACTGAACAAGGCCGCCGCCAAACTGGCCGTGGTTGAACTGCCGTTGTAGCTCACCGCTACCGGGCCGACCAAAACACCCCCGGCATTTACTGTGAACTGCATGGCGCCGCTATCGTTGATGTTGGTGGTGTGGCAATTCTGACCTTGCCGACTAGGAAAACATGACACATTGACGTTCGTACTGTCGGCGCCGCCGATGGTCACAGTAACGCGGGCAGGCCCGCCTATCGTACCCGGCTTGCTTTGCTCGCTCCCGCTGAGCGTGACCGAGCCCGTCCCCGGCGTGCCTGGGCCTGCCGCTCTGCTTTGCAGCGTCCCGTTGATCGTCAGCGAGCCGCTGGCGTTAGCGCCGGTAACCTCGCCACCCGGCTCATCTACTTCAATCAACCGCCCCAGAGCGTCGGTGACGCTCTTGCGCTGCTTGCCCGCCGGGTCGGTGACGATCACGCTGTTGCCGGAATACTGGTACTGCGTGTTTCCCGCGCTGGGCGGGGTCACCTGCTTGGTCCGTCCCAGAGCGTCATAGCTGAATGCGGTGGTGTTGATGACAGTATCACCAGGCGCATAAGGATTGGATGTCAAAGTGCGCCGCCACAGCTTGTCATAAGCGTTGGTCACGCTGCTGACCACAGTGCTTCCGTTCTTGGTATCGACGCGCATGACGTGACCAAGGCCATCCATCGTGGTGGTGGTGACTGCGCTGTTGGCGGTGCTGGAGCTAGTAACCACGGGAGAGGCCGCGCCATCGTCATACGCGGTTGTCAATTGAACCTGGGTCCCATTCTGCGGCGGCAGGGTCACCTGCGTAGCGCGGTACATGGAATCGTATTGATATTGACTAATCTGGCCGTTCTCGTCGGTGCTAGTGAGTAGCAGATTGTTGTCTGGGTTATAGGTAAAGCTGGTGGTGAACTGGGGGCCGGTGCTGGGTCCGCGCACGATGGAATCAGGGGCGGAGTACGCGGTGGCGCCGCTGAAGTTGAAAATTTCCTGGTTGCAGCAGCCCAGTTGTGCCACGAGCGTGTTCCCCAAATTGTCATAGTTGGAGGTCCGGGTGACGGCCCCGGTCCCCGCCGCTGCATTCGAATAGCGGGTTACCGAGGTCAGATTGCCACGAGTAGTAAAAGCTGCCCCGTAGGCCTGGTCATCATGGTTAGGAGCTCCGCTGATGGCGGTGAGCGGCGTGACGTCATAAGCCAAATCAGTGCGCGCCACGATTTTCCCCGCACCATCTTCAACTAATATCTGAGTCGGCAGATTGAGGATGTGCTGGGTTACGTATGCCCCGGTGGCGTATGTGGTCACCGTTTGCCGCTTCAGCGCCGAGCCAAAGTCGTATTCGGAAATGTTGGTGGGGTTGCCGAAAGAATCGTAAGTATATGTGACCGACGACTGCTGCCCGGTGTCCTTCAAGATTGTTGTACGGCTGCCGGGGACTGTGCTCGCACCCGAAGTTGTCCAGGTGAAATCGGTTTCGCGAAGCAGGATAGCCGCCGTGGTATTCGAGCTGTCTATCACTTGCACCGAAGAGGGCAGTCCTGTGGCCGGATCGAGGTTAGTGGTGTTGGTCGCGTTGTTGGGATCGGTGATGGCCATGCTGGTGACCACTCCGGTGCCGTCCTTGGTGGTGACATAGTTCCAAGTTGATAAATTCGAGGTACCGCCATCGGGAGAGATCGTTTGCTGCGTGTAGGTGGGGGCGTCGGTTTGGGCCGTGCTGGCCGGCGGGTAGTTGTAGCTGATGTAACTTTGGGTCAGGCCGGTCGAGCTTAGCTTTTCAATTTTGTTGATGATCGCCCAGTCACCGTAAGTAAATCTGTAACCAGAGCCGTTGGCGTATGCGCACGCCGTCAATACATTTAACGGGGTGCCCAGGGCCGGGGCGGTGGTGGCGAGGCCGGAAAAGTTGTACCAGGCATGTCCGTCGGTGTAGAGCTGTCCCCAGGTGAAAGTCGCGTAGGTGTGTACGCCGCCGGGATCGGACGGGAGCGCCTGGGTCAGGCTGATGAGTTGGTTCGACGCATTGTAATTGAAGATGATACCTCTGCCTTCAGTGTTGACTACCCCAGCGACCAGCTGGTCATGCCCGGGTACATATTCGACCGAGATCATGTTTCCATTGGTATCTTTCGTCCAATAGGGACGGTACAGCGTCGGATGCACTTGCCCCTGCTGGCTCGGCACAGCGGCGAATCCGGTCATTGTGCCGTTCTTGTAGGTCAGGACGCCATTCGCATTGTTGTAATGAATAAATGTGCCATCAATTGAGTCGTAGTTGGGGCCAGGGAGAGCGTGCTTGGTGCCATCGCCTTCCGTTAACGTGTATGTGTTCGAAGCCAGGTCATACGCGAGGAATCCGAGGTCCAAACGGAAACCGTAGCTGGGAAAATCACGGTCGGCATTGAAAGTGGCGGTGCTGTTGACCGTGTCCACGGTCCAAATGCGGCTGTTGTAGTAGAGGTTGAGCACCAGATCCTTGCCTGCCCGGCCAGGGATCCTCAAGATAGGGATGACATAGTTGTAGCTCTGGCTGCCGATGACGGTGGAGACACTGTTGGCGGCCAAGGCGGGCACGGACGACCGGGCAACAATCGGACTGGAAAATCCACGCGCATTCTGCGGCTGGGTGCGCGCCGCTTCCGTTGGCGAGAAAGAACTTGAGGTCGAGTCGGGCGTGCAAGTCACATCACAGACGAACACCTGAGCGCATGCCGTGTTAGTTAAGAATGCAACCACCAAAAGAGGGACAGCCAGCAATAGATGAGAACGTGTCATCGGATAGCTCCTACGCCGCACAGAGCTGATTTACGAGTGCTCATAAAAACTCGACTAAAAACGCTTACATAATGACGGTACAACCGGCATGTGGGAGATCACGAGGTCTCCAAATGAACCGGGACCAGGCAGAGCAAAAACAATTAGCGGCACTGCGCCACTAACCCAGTCGAAAGGAATTGATATTTCTGCTCTACCTAAGGAGTGTCAGTTTGGGAGAAAACATAGGGAATTTTTTTTATGTCTGCTGTCGGGGACTGGACGACCTCTTAAGGCGCGTTTAGTCACTGGGGGCAGGATCGTGCCACGACTAACTAAGGCGACGCACAAAGCTTTAATTCACTTAGTCACATGTCTTACAACGAGAAAACGGTAGTCTTCAACTTCTTCAACCTTTCCATTGGCAGCCACTCCAGTGAGTCTGACGAGGTAGTCGTTGCCCTGGAGAACGGATGCCGGGATTCCAAGAATGACAGGTACGGTGGCGCCTCGGCCGGGATGACGCTTCAGGCCATTCTTCTTCCAGACTTGTGCGCCTTCTGCGGTTTCCAGGGATGCGCTATAGCTGGGATAGTCGTCACGCTCCAGGTAAAGCTGAAGCTGAACCAACAAGGTCGCGGGAGAAATGACGAGTTTTTTCGGCCCGTCTGTGCTTCTGTCCAGGCCTGGGGATAAGGCCAAAGCGATAATATCCGGCCCAGGCGGCCTTACGTTCGCGATGCGCTGCTCCTGCTCGCCGTCAAGGGTCTTGTCGCGCGGCTGCGCGCTTAGCTCGGCTGACTGCTGGGGTAATCCCGATTCTTCTCGCGGGAGCCTAGCCTGTTGAGCGCGCATCTGGTCAATCTCGTGGTGAAGCCGCCGATTCGCAACAACCATCCAGGAAACACTGACGATCGCAACTAGCAGCATGGCGGCGAAGGTAACACGCACCGGCCAAGCTCTCGTTGCCGGCACTGGTGGGGAGTTCCGCTCGGTGACGGACCGCAGACCGCTGACAGCGATCTTTCCGTTTACCTTGGATGGACAGCCGGCAAAGGCCTTGGCAAACCGGAGATTCTCGCGGCTTGCCGGGGCGGTCAGGTAGCCATGTTCGAACTGCTGACGTTCCGAATCTGAAAGCTCGCCACGAACATACGAATCGATCAGTTCATTCTCGAGGCCAACCATCTCTTCAAACAGATCATCGTCAGCAAAATACTGCGCTTCGAACTGGTTCTCCTCCAGCTCGGACATCTTTCCCAGCAGGTATCGAATCGCTCGATCTTCTCGCGCAGTCTCTGCCAAGGTTTTTCCTCTCTATCGTTTGTTACGTTCTTCGTCCTTCTTGCCAGGCGTCCACTCTCCAGATCAGGTCTAGTGGACCGCTAATGCGGCTCTTCTGAGACACTTCATAAAACACTTCTTCAGCTTGTCGCGAATGCCGTTGGCCTCTGTTCTCAAGGCCACGATGCTTAGACCCAGCTTCTTGGCCAGGTCTTGGCGCTGTCTTATTCTGGCCTGTCTCTCCCCCTGATAGTACTCGAGGATCCATTGATGGTCCGTCGCTGGCAACTTTCGCAAGCATTTTTGCAGGCATCCCAGATCCTTCGCATTTTGCATGCTGTCTACTATGCTGGTTTCAGGATCTGGGTCACCGACCAAAGAGTCCTCGTTCGCATATCGATCGTGGATCGAAAACAGTTTCCCATGGTTCCGCTGGGACTCCATCGAAACGATCATTGCCACGCCGTGGGCGAAGGAAGCTATGTCGCGTATCTCTTCCTTCTCCAGTTTTCTTGCGACGCGATCCATAGTTTCATCCGCGAGATCTTCCGGAGCAAGGCATTTCTTCCGTTCGAATAGTTTCACCAGCTTGCGGCGCAGCAGCTCATATCCGTCCGCCGCGCGGTTAATGTCAGAATCGAGGCGTGCAAGAAACCTTGCAAATTCCTCCTGCGTCAGACTATTCATTTGCGCTCGAACCCGGGCCTTGTCATCCAACTTACCCTACCCCTTTGAGTGGTCTCTTTTCAAGGTTACCATTGTCCCTGCATGACGAACCCCGCCCAATAGTACGGGGCAGTCCACCGCTTCTGCTTCCGCATTTCGACCTGCGCCCTTTGCAGCGCTGCAGCCGGTTGCAAACCATCCTTCAATACTCCTTTATAGAATCTGCCCATCAGCTCGGCGGTAGCGGCGTCGTCCACTTTCCATAAACTCGCTACTACACGGGTGGCTCCGGCATACATGAAACCTCGGGTCAATCCCACCAGACCTTCTCCTCGGATTTCCTTCCCCAGCGCTGTCTCACACGCGCTCAGCACCACCATATCCACCGGGAGACTCAGGTTGTAGATGTCCTCTAATTGCAGAAAACCGTTCTGCGCTTTCCCCTGCTGGTTTACCAACGACAGCACCAGTCCCGACAACTCCGGATGTTCGCTATTCAGCAACCCATGGGTGGCGAAGTGCACGATGCGATAGCCAGCCAGTTCGGGACTGGTCGCGGTGGTGCGGCTCGCCTGGAAGTCCACAGCCTCCATCCCCTGGCCCGGCGGCGTTTCTTTGAGGATCGCATCCGCCTCCCGCCGCGCGAAAAACAGCCGGGCGAAGCCCATTCCCCGGTCCACCGCCCCTATTTCCATCGCCGAGCGGAGAAGAGGCGCTTCCAACCGTGAGGCTGATGCCGAGAGTCCTTCCGTATCCAGTTCCCCGCGGCCGGCCGTGGTTGTCAGCATTACCGGAGCTTTCTGTCCGCTGCGTACCCTCACGTCGTCTACATCGAAGACCGGGTCCGCCAGTACCGCGACGGCTTTTGCCGGCTTGGCTCGTCCGGCGCTTTCTTTGCGAAGCACACCCAACACCGAAGCCGAGGGCAGGCTTACTATCTCGTGGCCGACCACCAGAGGCACCAATGTCGCCTGATCACCGGACGAGGGTAGGGCGGCCAACGGTATGTACTGCAGCACTCCGTCGCTTACAATCAGCAACCGCTTCCTTTGCAGCAGCGATGCTACAGGCCCTAAAATCATGCGACTCAAAGCCCGTGCTTCCTCCGGATATTGTGCTTCAGCCGCAGCTATGCGAACGATCCTCTGCGCCTCAGTCTCGCCCTTTCTAATATGGTTGCGCGCGATCAGGATGTCGTAGACGGAGCGTGCGGTACGTTCGATCTCAGCCCGTTTCGGCAACTCATACGCAGCCAGCGAACCTGGCGTCACCGCAAAAACGTAGCTGCGCTCCTCGCCCAGTGAGTATTCCAGTAACAAAGTGTCATCATCGAGCAATTGCTGCTGTACTTGTTTCGCCGTGAGCGGCTGCGGCTGCGTGAGAGCCGCATAGCCGGGGCTGCTGGCACGGATTTGCCCCTTTACATCTTGAGATTGCGCGACAAGATCATTGATCTCTTTGTTGACGGCAGCGAGCTGTTCGTCGGTGTGCTTATCGCCCAGCAACCGTATACGACGGTCGGATTTGGCGGCGATATCTGCCTGCAAAGACCTCTCCTGCTCCAGCAACGAAGCATCAACGCCCTTGCGAATGTCGACGTGCCCCTCCGCCAGAGTTTCTAGCAGGGTCCGCGCTCGTGAACGTTCCAGCACCTGGAAGGCTAGCTCGGGCTGCTTCTGCAGCACGAGCAGGTCAACGTAGTCTTTGTAATAGTCGGCATGCGTGGCGCGAAAGCCGGATCGGACGTCCTCGGAGCCGCCCAATCGGGCAGTTTGGCTTTCCAGCGCAGTCAAAGCTTGGGCAAACATTTGTTTGCCTATTTCTAGTTGCCCGGTGTGAAGCTTGGTATCGGCCAGAGAGAAAAGGATGTCCGCATACGCTACGCTCTCCGAAGCCAATTTTTCCTGCAGCTGCAACGCACTTAGATAGTTCCGCTCCGCGCCGGCGGTATCGCCTTTTTTCCATGCCACGTCTCCCAACATCTTGAGGGTATTGGCCTTCTCCTGGCTTCCGGGTGCCACCACTTCCTCAATGCCCAAAGCCTTCTGGTATTGATCTTCCGCTGCGACTAGGTTGCCCCGCTGCAGTTCCACGTCACCCATGGCCGAATATGCCGTCCCTAACAGGAGGCTCTTCGGCGCCAGTTTCTCACGGACAGCCACAGCCTGCCTCAGCCATCTTTCGGCTTCTGCCAGATTACCGCGGTCGCGGCTAAGCTCTCCTAGATTTTCGATACTCAGTGCCGCATCGAGAGAGTTAATCGTCTTGAGTGCTAGTGCCTGCTTGAAGGACTCCTCAGCTTCCGCTAGTTGGCCACGCTGCTGCAGGATGAGCCCCAGATTGTTGAGGCTTGATGAGACACCGCGTCCATTTGGCGCCAGTCTCTTCTGGATTGCCAGCGCTCTGCGGAGCAGCAGTTCTCCTTTGGCAAGATCACCACGAGCGACCACATCGTTCGATAGATCAAGGAGGCATCCGGCGACCAATAGACCCTCAGGATCGAGCTTTTCCCAGAGTTCTAGGGCGCGAAGCAGATATGGCTCGGCCTTTTCCAGATCCCCGTGCATAACAAAGGTGTTGCTCAGGTTCTCCAGAGCAATTGCCACTGCCCTGCTATTGGGAACTAGTTCTTCCCGGATTGCCAAGGATTGTCTGATATACCGTGCTGATTTGTCCAAATCACCGCTGTCTTGAAGAAAGACACCCAGCCGGTTCAAACTAAGCGCGAGAGCGAGACTTCCAGGAGCAAGTTGTTGTTGTATTGCCACTGCACGGCCGAGAAACTCTTCCGCTCTTGGCAAGTCATCGTTAGTGTAGGCTAGGCGCCCCCAACTGCTCAGAATCATCGCCATACTAAGGCTCATCGGTCTAGCTTCTTGAATCGCTGCTAACGCCTCTTGATAGTACCTTTCTGATCTTGCTGAGCTGTCCTCCTGGAGAAAAATGTCGGCACACTTTTTTAGCAGTAGCGCCGCAAGAGCAGAACCACCGCTCTTCAGTTGCTGAACTGCCTGCTGGCATGGAACATCAGCCTTGTCCCATTGTTTTTCGCCGGCCAGGGACTCGGCAGAACGCCATAAGAACCACGCATTGAGCCAGCGCGGAGAGTTCGTTGCCGTAGCTCTCAACCCAAAGCTGCGCTCCACCTCACCTGCCCACTTTTCCGTTCCGGCTGCGTCAACACCTCGTTGATGCAGCTCTAGAAGGTACCCAATGAAGTTTGGCCGCGTTGTGAGGTCCCAGGTATCTGGTTGCACAAGCCAGCGCAGCTCTTCCGTGCCCCTGATGCCTTCCAAAGCAATCATTCCGCGGGAGCCTTGTTCGATCTCAGCCTCAATAAGATCAAAGGGCGATTCAACTTGTCCGTTCGCATCGCCACGTGACCAGCGCAAAATGACATCTCCCACCCGGATTCCAGCTTTGTCAGCCGCAGAATTCTTTTTCACGTCTTCGACCACGACGCCCGGCTTTAGGTCTTGTAGAGCATCTGTGCTGGAAGCCTTACTCGATGTGACGGCAACCTGCCCACACACCGAGGTAGTTAGACCTATGAATATGATGGCAAGATGAATTGACGGATGGCATAACTTCATTTAAGAATCTCCAAGCAGCGCCCAAAAGGCAGCCAAGCATAATCCGGGAATTTGATACCCACATTATCTCTCATTCTGCCTGTACTTACTGAAGATCACTTTCTGGTGACATCATTGTGCTTACCGGCGATAGTATCCATCCTTTCTTGGGAGCCCAACGCTTCGGCAGCTTCGCGTGATCCTTTCCACTGCGCCTCTTTCGGGTGTGCGCCTTCTGCGGAAGGCTCTGACGGTTGTTTGGTCTGAGCGCCGGTTTCGCGCCAAACCCCGAGTTTGGATTCCTGATTTGCAAGATATTCCTTTTGAGTCCGTGCGGGTTTGTCACTCACCGCGCCGACGCTCGCACCCTGCCACCCTCCTTCGGCTTGGTTCTTTCCTGATCTCCTGCATTCACGTCTATCGTTCTTATCTTCGCCGGCACGGTTGGCTGCTGCTAGCGCTGGTGAAAGTTGCGCCTCGGGTGCTGCTGGCGAGCGTTATTATTGGATGCGCGATCATGGCTCTGACCACCGTGGCCCGGGCGACCATCATGCCGAGGTCTTTCGGGTCGCCGCGACTGTGGCTGGCGCCGGCCGTCTCCGTTTGGACCACGGTCGCGTTGGGTTGGAATGTGATTTACTTCAGCGTTCACTCCTACAGCCGCTACCGGAAGCTCAATTACAGGCGCTTGTCACCCAGTTTCGAAGTACCCGCGGTGTCGAGGCTGATGGTCCTTATTCACGGATCACCTTTATGGAAACTACGTGAGTTGTGCAGACTTGCCGAAAGCACACGAAAAGCTCCGCAGCGAAGCGGAGCTTGGAGCCTCGACGCGCCTGATCCTAAGGGCCTGGTGGTGGACGGGTATAGGCATTTGTTTGTGCTCGGGTCTGAGTAGGAATCGGACAGAAAACCGGCATCAGAAGGTGTGGAGTCGGTAATGAACTCGGCCTTCAGCTTGCCCTTTCAGTGGATGCAGTCCTAGCAGCCTGTGGTGAAAGTCTAGATTCCATGAGCAGAAAATATTGGAAGATCCACAAGGCGTGTTTGTAGAATGCGCCCATGGCCATGGGAACCCGTAAGCAGCGGATTCGGCAAGAAGATATGTGGATTGCTCACACGCAGTTAGCCTCCTCCCCAGGACATCCTTTTTATCGGCGACTCAACGGTTTGCTGGAGGAAGGTAGGTTTGACGAGTTTGTCGAGGCTCGATGCGCGAAGTTTTATAAAAGTGCCTACGGGCGACCCTCGTTGACGCCAGGGATTTATTTCCGCTCCTTGATGATTGGGTATTTCGAGGGGATTGACAGTGAGCGTGGGATTGCCTGGAGATTGGCCGACTCCTTAGCGTTGCGGAGCTTTGTGGGAATCGCTTTGGACGAGGAAACACCCGATCATTCGACCATCTCGCGCACGCGGCGCAGGATCGATGTGGATACGCATCGGGAAGTGTTTGGCTGGGTGCTGGGGGAGTTAGCGGACCGAGGACTGGTAAAGGGGAAGCGAGTGGCGATTGATGCCACAACGCTGGAGGCCAATGCAGCGATGCGTTCCATCGTGCGGCGGGATACGGGGGAGAGCTACGAGGAGTTTCTGGTCCGGTTGGCGCAAGCGTCGGGGATCAAGACCCCAACGCGGGAAGCGTTGGCGCGGTTGGACCGGAAGCGAAAGAAGCGGATGTCGAACCAGGAGTGGAAGAGTCCGAGCGATGGAGACGCGCGCATTGCCAAGATGAAGGATGGGCGCACGCACTTGGCCCACAAGGCCGAGCACGCGGTGGATTTAGATACGGGTGCGGTGGTGGCGGTTACCTTGCAGGGTGCCGACCAGGGGGACACGACAACCCTGGATGAAACCTTGAGCGAGGCTGGCATGGCAGTGGCCGAGTTAGTGGGGCGAGAGGTGACACTGCGGCCCGAGGACAAGGCGAAGGTGAATGTGCCGGGGATCGAAGAGTTGGTGACCGACAGGGGGTATCACAGCAGCGCGGCAGTGAAGCGGGTGAAGGGATATGGGGTACGAAGCTACATGCCGGAGAAACAACAGAAGGGCCGACGGCGGTGGGCCGGCAAAGCCGAGGAACAGCAGGCGGTCTATCAGAATCGGCGACGGGTGCAGGGTGAGTATGGCAAAAGCTTACTGAGAAAACGTGGCGAGTTGGTGGAACGCAGCTTTGCCCACTGCTACGAGACCGGGGGTATGAGACGCACTCATCTGCGTGGACATGAAAACATTTTGAAGCGCCAGCTGATTCATGTCGGAGCATTTAATCTGAGCTTGATCTTGCGAGACGTTTTGGGCGCGGGAACACCACGGGAATGGAAGAACCGAGGTGGAATGCTATTTTTGCGTCTTTTTTTCTTCTTCTCCTGCACGGAGGTTCCGAATCGTGGTTTGGAACCCCGAGTTCATGCTGCCGGGAATGTTTGTGCTGCCACTCATTCCTTCAGACCACGTTGTCGACTTCGCCGAATTTCAACACCTTTTACCACGGGCTGTTAGGGTGCGAGTCAGGTTGGGTGAAGAGGCTCTTTATCGTCTGTCCAATTTTTGCGTCGGAGGTCGGGCAGCTGATCGACACCCACGAAGAGATGCATTGGAAAATTCTAATATAAGTTTATCGGCCAACAGGACTTCTTGCCAGGCGAAGAAAATAGTATTCCCGAAACCGAATTTCCCTTGTACAATTTCCACGCTTTCAGCAACGACAAAATTTGGGGAAGTCTCCGACCCATTGATATGTCGCCCAAGGCTAGGTAGAGTTCGTGTTTCAACTTCGTCCTGAGCTAGTTGCAGTCGCGCGCCGCCAGCGCATCTCCACAGCATTTGCCAAGACATTTGTGGGATCGCCCGTCCAGGCCACCATCGATCCGGCGACGCGGGATGTAATTGCCACTCCTCCCGGAGGCAAGCCCACCCGGTTCTCCTTGGACGAGCAAGGATTCATCGGGCGTATCACGACTCCCCTGGGCAGAGAATGGCAGCTCACAAGTGACTCGGGCGGGCGCGCAACGACAATTAGTAACCCTGGTGGCTCAAGGGCCGGATTTACTTACGATCCTGGGGGTCAACTTGCTCAAGTCTCTCGTGATAACCAAGTGCTGTTCCATCTCCAGTACGACGAAGCGGGCAATCTGGTTCGCACAAACTACACCGACTCGACCAGCGAGATGCTGGCGTATCAAAAAGACAACCTGCCGATTGCTTTCGCCCGCCGTAGCGGCATCATCCAGGCTTTCGAGTACGATGACCGCAACCGCTTGACCGCCGTTGTGGACGGTCGCGGCAATCGAACGCAATATCAATATGGCCGCTGGAACCGCCCGGATCGCGCTTTATTCCCCGACGGAGATGCAGAGCATTATGACTATGACGAGAAAGGCTACCTCAAAAGTCTTTCTCAAGGCCAAGGACATCAGGTTCGGTTACAACACGATGAGAGTGGGCGCCCGCTTGAAATCAAGTATTCCGATGGCACAACGTTGAATTACAGTTTCGACAGCGGCGGGCGGCTTGTTTCCGCAATTGAGCGGGGTGGACAGACACAGAAGTTGCCTGAGGAACTGAGCTGGCAATATGACGAGCAGGGACGGGTCATCGCGGAGCAGTCGCCCGCCGCAAGGCTGGAGTATATCTACAACGAAGCGGGAACGCTTACCGGGATGTGCTACCCCGGTGGAGAACAGGTATCGTTCACATGGGACGACGACGGCCGCCTGATTGGCATCCGTGACTGGTCTGGCGCGGAAACCCGTTGGAGCTATCAAAAGTCAGAGACGGGCTGGACAGTCGAGTATCCAGGAGGAGCACAAGCCAGCACCCGGCTGAAATGGACTGGTCTGGTCCAGGCAATCGAGGTCCAGCAGAGGAGTGCAAAATCTCCCTTGCTGTGGTTGACCTATCAATATGATCTTGAAGACCGTGTTTCGGTCTGCGAGGATTCCCTCACTGGACGGCGTGAGTTTTCCTACGATCCCGACGGCAGGTTATTAGCAGCCGGAAGCGAACGTTTTGCCTATGATGCCGCGGACAATCTGACGCTTAGCCGGTCGGGACAAACCACCTTCAATGCTGGAAACCAGCCGACCAACTGCGATGGCATTTCCTGCCTCCACGACGATCGCGGCAATCTCATGGAAGGCCCGGCTCTGGGCGGCCGATGGCAGTTCCGGTGGGATGACCGTAACCGGCTCACCGAAGCCCAAGGGCCCGCGGGTGAAAAGATCTCCTACGCCTACGATGCCCTGGGAAGACGCATCTGGCGGCGTCAAGATGACCGCGAAACACAATACATCTGGGCGGGAGAGACCCTGGTTGCGGAGGTTGAGCGCAAACAGGGTGAGATTGTGCGCCGCCAGGAATATCTTTTTATCCCCGGCACGTGCACTCTCTTTGCCACACGCATCAACGGGCAGGTGCTGTATGCGCATTGCGACCATCTGGGTACCCCTCGCCTCTTGACCGATGCCTCTGGCAACTCTGTGTGGAGTGCCACTTTCAGCACGTGGGGCACACCCGATCAGGTTCAGGGCCAAAAAATCTATCAGCCTTGGCGCCTTCCCGGCCAGTATGCCGACCCAGCTACCGGTTTGCATGACAACCGGTTCCGTATCTACAGCCCTTTTCTCGGGCGCTATTTGAGCCGTGATCCCATGGGCTACACCGCCGGCCTTAACCTGTATGCCTATGCCGGCAACGATCCGGTCAACAATGCTGATCCGTTCGGGCTGTGGAGTTGGCCAAGCTGGAAAACTGTGGTTTCGGTTGTTGCTGCAGTGGCCGTGGGTGCTGCAGTGGTCGCACTCGCACCGCTTGCTCTTCCCGCGGCAATCATCTTAGCCGGTGCGGCGGCTGGCGCTGTTGGATTTGGCCTGAATTCCGCCCTGAACCAGAAAGAGCTTTCGTGGGCCTGTGCCGGGAATGTCGCTCTGGAAACGTTAAAGGGAGCGGTGGTAGGCGCCGTTGCTGCGGTTCCTTTCGCCATTGCTCCGGCAGTTGGGGGGGCCGCTCTTTTCTTTGGACGGGGCGCAGTCAGCGGAGCCATCTCATATGCTGGCAGCTTTCTTACCCACCCCGGATCCGAGTGGAGCTGGTCGGGCTTCTGGATGACAGTAGGGATTAGTGCAGCCACCGCTGGAATCTTCCGCGGCGTTGGCAAGTGGTGGTCGGGTCGCAATGCGGCAACCGAGATGCCAGAGCCACAACCGTCGCCTAGTGAGGAACCAACCCCGGTTCCGCGAGAACAGCCAGAGACGCCGGTAGAAGAAGATCCCGTGGGAGCTTGTAACCGGACCGGTTGCGGCGAACCGGTAGACGCGGTGACCGGTGAAGTGTTCATGACGGCCACCGATTTCGTGTTGCCGGGGTCGCTGCCGCTTCGCTTCGAGCGCTTTTACGCGTCGGCATTGAACCAGCAGAGCTGGCTGGGGCCGAACTGGTGCTGTAACTGGGGTCAAAGCATCCGCGACTCCGGCGCAGGCTTTGTCCATTACTTTGTCGGGGATGGACAAAGAATCCGTTTTGAGTTGGGTGGCGCGGATGCTGAGGGCTGGCTACGCAGCCCCAAAGTCAGCAAGGTGTGCTTGCGGCAAACCCCCTCGGGCTTTGAAGTCCGCAATCGGGAAAACCACTTGCTGCGCTTCGGCCTGAAGCGCGGTAGCGATTGGCTGCTGACCGCCATCGAAGACATGAACGGCAACGCCATCCGTTTTCACTACGACCGCGGAGCCCTGCACACGGTAGAGCATAATGGCGGTTATCGCCTGCATGTGAGCGGGACTTCCCGCCGCGTCAGTAGCATCGCACTGGAGCAGCCGGACCGCACCCTGGCCACGCTGGTGCGCTACGAATACGACAGCCTTGGACGGCTGAGTGGCGTGGACAACGGCAGCGGGCGCATGCTGCGTTATGAGTACGACCACGCCGCCCGCGTTGTTCGCTGGGCCGATCGGGAGAAGACCTGGTACCAATACAGTTATGACGCGCATGGCCGATGCATGGAGTCTACCGGGCCCGGTGGCCTGTATCACTATCGCTATCTATACGATGTTGCCAACCGCGCCACCAGAGTCGTTGATTCCCGTGGTGCGGTCACAGTTTTTCAATACAACGAGCGCAAGCAGGTTATTGCCCAGAGCGATCCGATGGGCGGGCTCACGCGAACAGAATGGGATGAGCGCGGCAACAAGCTCTCGGTTACCGATCCACAGAACCGGCGTGTGGCCTATCAATACGATTCTGAAGGCAACCTGACCGTCGCGACCGACGCCCTGGGACGAGCCACGAAACTCGAATACAACCAACTTGGGCTGCCCATGATCTTGACCGATCCGGCGGGCCGGCGCTGGACGCGCCGTTATGATGAACGGGGCAATCTGATTGAAGCTGGGCTGAAGGAAGCGGCCGCTCCCTGGCGGTACGAGCGCGATAACCAGGGGAACCTGGTTCGTATCGTTGATCCTGCCGGCAGATCGAGGCAATTTTCCTTCAATGCCGCCGGCCTGCCCCTGAGTGTTTTCGACTGGGAAAGCAATTTGACCCGCTACAGCCGCGATGCTTTTGGGCGGGTTACCCGAGAGATCGATCCCCTGGACAGCGAAACCCGCTTCGCTTACAACTCGCTGAACAAGCTGGCGCAGGTAACCTTGCCCAACGGCGCGACCATTCGCTGGGATTACGATGCCGAAGGGAATCTCACGCGGCGCACGGGGGCGGACGGCTCTGCCTACTCCTACAGTTACGGCCCGTTCGATCTCAGGCAGTCTGTAACGCGGCCCTCCGGTTCGAGTTTGGGCTTCCACTACGACAATGAGGCCCGCCTGATCGCCGTGGAAAACGAGCAGGGCGAGCAGTGGAAATACAGTTACGATCTGGCAGGGCGCGTCGTGGAGGAGCAGGATTTCACTGGCCGCGTGCAGCGCTTTGAGTATGACCAGTCGGGGCTGTGCGTCAAGCACATCAACGGCAAGGGCGAGGCCATCAAGATCGAGCGCAACCCTGCGGGACAGGTGGTCCGTAGGAAGGCCGCTGACGGCGCCGAGACCCTGTTCGAATACGACGTCAATGGACTGGTTTCCAAGGCCGCGAATCCCTGGATTACAGTCGCTTTCGAACGGGATGAGTACGGGCGGGTGCTGCGTGAGATTCACGGCGACCGCGTAGTCGAGTCAACCTATGACGAACGCGGATTGCGTACCCGGCGGATGACGAGCGGCGGCCAGGAAACGACCTGGAGCCATGACGCCAACGGTCGAGTCGAACGTGTCGGCTTGGTGGAAGATCAATGGCTGGAGTTTACTCGAGACGCCGTAGGCCACGATGTTGAGCGTCGCTTGACGCAAGGCGAAAAACGCGGCGGCCTTGTGCTGCGCCAGGACTACGACCCCATGCACCGGCTGATCTCGCAGTGGGCGGGCATGGGCGCGGTCTCATCTGCAGCGGCCGCTATCGCCGAGCGCCAATATCGCTACGACGTGAATGACAACCCCACGCAAATTTACGACCGCCACTGGGGCACCAGCAGCTACAAATACGATGCCGACGGACGGATCGCATCCGTCAACCGCGAGACTGGCTTGGCTGAGGAGTTTCGCTATGATCCATCCGGAAACATCCAGGCGGTGCGGAGCCATGGCGTCAAAGTGGGCAATGGTCGCATTCGAGCCACAGATGTTGTGGAAGAGCGAGTATTGGGCCCGGGAGGACGCCTGGAACGGGCTGGCGGCAAAGACTATCTTTACGACGAAGATGGGCGGGTGATCGAGAAGCGCGACGGCGGGCGCATCTGGAAATATGAATGGACGACCGAAGGTCAGCTCCGCAGTGTGATCACACCGCAGGGCGAGCCCTGGAAGTATGAATATGACGCTTTTGGCCGCCGTGTCAGGAAGAAAGGTCCACAGCGGACAACAACCTATCTCTGGGACGGCGGCGTGGTGGCCGAGGAGATTCATGAGACACCCGCCTCGTCCACCTCCGCCACATGGATCTTCGAGCCAGGTACGTTTCGGCCAATTGCCAAGGTGGAGAAAGGCAAATCCTATGCCTGTGTCACGGATCAAGTAGGCACGCCGCGCGAACTGATTTCGGCCGATGGAGAACTCGCCTGGTCAGGACAACTGACTGCGTGGGGCGAGGTGGAGTCATTGCAGGTAGCCGCCATCGAGTGCCCCATCCGCTTCCAGGGCCAGTGGTACGACGAAGAGAGCGAACTCCACTACAACTGGAATCGATATTATGACTTTGAAACGGGACGGTATTTGAGTCCCGATCCTACCGGTCTTGCAGGTGGAACGAAACCGTTTGGCTATGTGGAAAATCCCCTAGCATGGGTAGACCCATCGGGGCTGACTGGCAGTGGGCCAGATTTCGTGGTCACATCAGGTGGCGATGTTATCCCAGTGCCTACCGGCTCTTCGGGGCCCATGCCTGTCGTCAACCCTCAAGGCAAGACTACGGGCTTTGCTTATACCGGAGGAAGCGGCGGGCCGGGCCTTGATCCAAGGGTTAGCACGGTCAGAATCATGGATCCAACCCCGCCTAGGGGCGCTTCACCTGGTTATCCCGATGGGTATGTTGCTTATCAGAACGCAGCTGGCCAGGGGGTCGATCCCCAGACCGGCAGAACCGTTCCTAACTCCGATCCGAGTCGGCATATTCCACTGAGTCCCCAAAAAGCAGGACCGTGCCCATGAAAGCAGACATACTGACGGAAGCTTTAAACGATCTCGAAGGCAGTCCGTTGAGTTCTGTTGAACTCGTCCAGGACTATATACAGTTTCGATTTGACGGCTCTACGCTGACTTCATATACCCGGCCGCTGATTCACCTCGGCGTTAGTACGGTAAGGTGGGGTGAACCAGGCTACGGAGACCACCTGCATGCGATCGTTGGTTCGCGACTCACCCGTTCCTACGTAACGGACAAAGAAGTGAATCTAGGGTTTGAAACCGGAACTCGGATCTCCATTTCGCTGAAGGATGAGGATTACCGAGGGCCAGAAGCGCTTGAACTGCGTCGATCTCCCAATGGTCCTTGGATTGTCGTCTAAAAATCTTCCAGCTGAAGCGCTGCGCGTAAGGCTGATGCCCTTCGGCCATATTCCATATGATCTCTGCGGATCACGCGTACTCCTGGCTGACAAAAGATACTCTGGACGAATGGCGTGTCGTTGTGAATGAGTCCAGGGCACCTGAATATGAAGAGTTCAATCTGAGCATGTCTGACTGTTTGTCCCAAATTCTCTTACGGTCAATTCGCTGCTGGATCTTTCCAGATCATTTCCTTCCGTCTCGCCCGTTTTTGATCCGTGGCCGGAATAACGATCCAACCGATCATAGGCTCTTTCAAGGCCCAACCAGCGACCATGTGGGATGTCGTGCTGACGAGTCGCAATCTCTATCACACCATGAGCGGGAGGCCCATCGGCATACTTCCCTCATTCAGCGACACAACCTTTTGCTTCGCCCCGTTCGCTGTACCAACAAATTGCAAGAGGGTTGAAGGCTGCTCTCCCTCCATGCAGAAAGAGCTGACGGACCCAAAGAATTGCGTACTTTCCTCAGCATTGAAAGCCAAGAGAAAAATGCCGAGAACACGAGGATCATAAAACCGAAAATATGATTCTTGTCCCTCTGGGTTTCGCACCAGCAGGAAACGGCGAAAGTGCTTCCTGATTTCCGGAAAGGGCTCCCTGCCGGTCAGGTAAATGCCCCAGCTTTTCCCCCAGCCCTCTTCGATTAAAGCGCTCAGCAATGACGAGTCCTTGGGAAGCTCGACCAGGTAAGGAGCAAAGTTTGCCAGCTCCTCACCCTGCTGGCCCTCGTAGAGGGACTGGTATTGTTCTTTGGATTCGCGCAATAGCTCGAGCACGCGGTCGTCCTGTGCGGCGTCGAGCAGGGCATACAGATGTTCTCCGGGTTGCGAGGAAAGAATCTCCCGCAGATCCTTGGGCTCGCGATGCAAGTCCAGGGTTCCCTCGCCTAAGACGCCGGTGAAGTCCGGTGAGCCTACCTTGGGAGCCTCTGCTCCCTCTTCGACCTGAATATGGACGCGAAAGCGTGTCTGGCCGGCAGAGATCACATCACCATCACGCAGGACGGCATCCGTGATCCGTGCCCCATTCAGGAAGGTTCCGTTCCTGCTGTCCATATCCGAGATACGGCAGCAGTCTGCTTTGCACTCGATGAGGAAGTGCAAGCTGGACATGAACGCATCCTCATTGCCAGTCAGATCTGCCGGGAGCTTGCGGCCAACGCGTATGAACTGTCCGGTTCTGAGGACCAGACGACCGCGGGCCTTGCCGGTTTCGTTTTCGAGAGTAATTTGCATTCCACTTTTTTTTTGCCCCAAACTGAGGCAGGCTTACTTCTTTCAAGTCTCACAAAAAGCCGCGCCACTCTTTGCTGCTGCCTTAAGCACTGCTCCTTGCGCTCCGCCCATGCCTACTTCGCCAATGATCACAGTCGGGAACCCCATGACGATCACCCCACCGTGAATGGTCGTATCGCCGATGCGGGCCGCCATCAATCCATTGATCTTGACGGTGGGCGAACCCTTGGCAATCTGGTCTGGGGGACCTACACACACGGCCATATCGGTGACACGAGCGGCGGGCATGTTGCCGATGATCACGTTGGGCGAGCATGGGCCACTGATCGGGCCGCCAACGTGGGGCACAACCCCGGTGACCATGGGGCAGGTGTGCATATCGGTTAAACGTGATCCAGGAGGCATGGTATTTCACCCTTTCAGACGCCCAGTGTTCACATCCTGGGCGCAGTAACTTCGCGCCTTGCGGCGTCGGCCCGGCACTCACCGGTTACCTTTTTGCTCACCCGAGCGGAGACGAGATATATCAATGACATGGTCATCACCAGGAGTAAACAAACTTTCCTTCAGACCCGATGCTCACCTGGACGGCATTCAATTGCTGCTCCTCCGCCATCCGGCCCAGAAGCTCGCGGGAGATTTCCGGCAGCAGAGTGTTGGTGAGTATGTTGTCAATGTTGCGCGCGCCGCTCTCTACTTCCGTGCAACGCCTGGCAATCTCCGCAATCAGTTGGTCATCGTGCCGGAATTCAACGGCATGGTTTTCATTGAGCCGCCGCTTGACTTTGGCCAGTTTGAGAGAGACGATGCGCTTGAGCGCCTCGTCTCTGACAGGCAGATAAGGCACAATCAGCATCCGGCCCAGGAACGCAGCCTTAAATATTTTGTTGAGTTCGGGCTTGAGGGCCTGCACCAGACCGTCCGCACTCGGAGCAGTTTCCGCATCAGCGCACAGTTTCATCATAGTGTCCGTACAGGCATTGGTGGTAAGCAGAATAATCGTGTTCTTGAAATCGATCTCCCGGCCTTCGCCGTCCTCCATGACTCCCTTGTCAAAGACCTGATAGAAGACTTCGAGGACGTCAGGATGCGCCTTCTCCACCTCATCCAGCAAGACTACGGAATAGGGCCGGCGGCGGACTGCTTCAGTGAGTACACCACCTTCACCGTATCCCACATACCCCGGCGGCGATCCTTTCAGGGTGGAAACAGTATGGGCCTCCTGGAACTCAGACATGTTAATGGTGATCAGGTTGCGTTCGCCGCCATACAGAAGGTCGGACAGGGCCAGGGCAGTCTCAGTCTTTCCCACGCCGCTCGGGCCAACCAGAAGGAAAACCCCGACCGGCTTGCCCGGATCGTCCAGGCTGGCGCGGCTGGTGATGATGCGTTGCGCGATCGTGCGCAATGCATGGTCCTGGCCGATAATGCGCTGCCCCAACTGGCGGTCCAGATCAAGGACCGAGGCAATCTCGTCGCGGACCATCTTACCCACGGGAATGCCTGTCCACCCGGAGATGACTTCGCTGACAATCTGGGTGTCCACGCAGACGCGCATCAGCGGATTCTCACCCTGGTGGCTGAGCAGTTCGGCTTCAAGCCCTGCCAGGGCCTCTGTATTCGTAGCTAGCGCAACTGCGGGTTGGGCCCCAGAGCTTCCATTGTGCGAGAGCGAGGGTGCAGGCTGGGTCACCGCCTGTTCGAGATCGGTTCTCATCTCGCGGATTCTTCCCACCAACTCCTTCTCTTTTTCCCACTGTCCCCGCAGACGTTCGAGTTCGCCGCTCACCGCTGTCTTTTGCTCGGCAATGATTCTGAGCCGTTCCTGATGATCAGCTCCTGCGGCGGCTTCACGCTCAAGGATGCGTTGCTGCACAGAGAGATCGTCGAGTCTGCGCGTGGCATCCTCGATTGCGGGCGGAGTGGCATTTTGTCCCAAGGCCAAACGCGCACAGGCCGTATCGAGGACACTTACTGCTTTGTCGGGAAGCTGCCTGCCGGCAAGGTAGCGATGAGACAGTTTCACAGCAGACATGACGGCTTCGTCCAGGATCCGGAGGTCGTGATGCTTTTCGAGAGAAGCCACGATGCCGCGCAGCATGGTTGCGCATTGATCTTCTGCCGGTTCCTCCACCTTTACGACCTGGAAACGCCGCGCCAGGGCGGCATCCTTTTCAAAATATTTCTTGTACTCCGACCAGGTAGTTGCTGCGATGGTGCGCAACTCTCCTCGCGCCAAGGCGGGCTTAAGCAGGTTGGCGGCATCGTTCTGACCGGCCTGTCCACCTGCGCCTATCATGGTATGGGCTTCATCAATGAACAGGATGATGGGGGTTGGTGAAGATTTGACTTCCTGGATCAGCGTCTTCAGGCGGTTCTCGAACTCTCCTTTCACGCCGGCCCCGGCCTGGAGCAATGCAAGATCCAGGGTATGCACGCTCACATTGCGCAGTGGCGGCGGAACATCCCCGGCAGCCGCGCGGGAGGCGAAGCCCTCCACTACCGCAGTCTTACCCACACCGGCTTCTCCCGTAAGAATGGGATTGTTCTGACGGCGACGCATCAGGATATCGACGATCTGCCTGATCTCACTATCGCGTCCCAATACGGAGTCAATCTTTCCCTGGCGCGCGTTCTCCGTCAGGTTGACCGTGTACTGGTCCAGGCTGGGAGTCTTGCCGCCGGCGGCTGGACGCCCATTCTCAGTGCCCCCGGGTTGAGTGGCGTCCAAAGGTGAGGTTGTCTCAGCCGACATCTGCGTGAGCTCTGGAAAATCCTGGCGCAAGCTTTCCACGGATATCTTGTTCCACTCCCGGCTGATCTCTCCCATGAGGCGCGCCAGTTCATCCACCGTCAATAAGGCCAATAGCACAAAGCCGGACCGAATGTCACCTGCGCCGTAATTCAAGGAACCTAGAGTCCAGGCTTCTGTAAGACTGCGCATCAGCGTTGGGCTGATTGCCGGAGTGCGAGCATTACCAGACTTGAGTTTATCCAGGCTGCGAGTCAGATCCGCAGTTACCCTGGATTTGTCTACGCCAAATTGCTTGAGCAGGATTGGAACATCGGCTTGCGCGCCATCGAGCAGCTTTAACAGCAAATGTTCAATTTCGATGTCGTAGTGGGTCCGGGAAAGGCATAATCCGGCCGCAGCTTCCAGTGCTGCACGAGTCGTGTGATTGAGTTTGCCTACCAGAGACTTGAGATTTACATTCATATTGGAACCCTTCAAAAACTCACATTTCTAATATTGTCTCTCCGGGATTGCGTCCCAGGGGCGCATTTTTGATCCACGTCACCCAACCCAGCAGCACATTGCCGCCAGCTTCGCCTGTCAATTGCAAAGAAGGAGTTTCTTCCTGTTTGAGCACCAACTGGACTTGAAAGTCGAGCTGGTCATTAGAGTAAAACTTCAGCAAAGCCTTGAGCGCGGGATAGGCCCGGCCCTGGGGCGTGGGAAGAAAGTCCAGATATTGAGTAAGAGAGAGCGGACCCAATTTGACCCTTACCATGGACTGCTGGTCCCAAATTTCGTCGCCCGCGACCGCACCAAAGCCCAATTGAACGTGGATGGACTCGGTGTCCTCGAATTGTGTTTGATCCCGCAGTGGGAGTCGGACCCATCGGCCTACGAACTGCTCGATTTCAACCGGAACTTCGAAATAGTCTTCGAGAATCTGCTGCAGTGCCTGGGCGGAACGCGGATGAGTTCCGAGAAGGCCGGCGTAGTAGGCCAGCGCCTGATCTGAGACTACCTGCCGGTGCAGAAGGCCTTTTGTCCCCAGCCCAATGAAACTATAGAGCAACGGCGTCAGCTGGTCGGTTTCCCTCTCTTCGTAAGGGACATAGAAGTGATGCTTTTCCCAAACGCGATAGAAGAGAGAGATGAAGCGGTGGTTGAAAATATCCAGGAAGTCGCGGAACCCGTTGTTCTTTTTCTGCGCCCGCTCGATGATCAACTCGGTGTAAGGTTCCGGGAGCACCCCGTTGGGGGCGGCCAAACCCATGAAGTTCACCATCATCTTGACCGGGGCCGCGGGGTCGTCCGGCCACTCCAGAGACTGGATTTCGCTGGCTGGAAACTCCAGGGATGGATTGGCCACGAACCGGGCAATCTCCGTACCTGGAGGTACAAAGTGTCCTACGGGCCTGCGGTCGGGCAGAATACGGCGCAACAAGCGAACCGCCTCAAAGAATTGGACCCGAAATGGTTCACTCTTAAGAAGGTCGACGAGTTCTTGTTCTGAACTGGACTCTTGATCGACTATCAGATGTGGCGTTGCCATTGCAATCCCATCTCCTCTTTACTTGAAGCCTCACCTATGCGTACCTTGTTACTAAGCTTCTCCAACATGTTTTGCTGGCGCAGAATCATCGCCTTGCCCTCGTGCCGTCCGACCGCAGCCCAGGACGAGGCGCAGGCAACGGCCCTTTGGCGCAGACGTCCGGGCGTCCCCCGGTAAACAATGTGAAGTAAATTGCGAACATTGCTTGAATGATCGGAAATGGCATATCAGGTCGTTTTGTCCAGCGTATCTGAGCAATTGCCGGCCAATTCTCCCTACGTAAAGGCAGGCTAATACTTTCTTCCAGCAGGCCGGTTTTGATTTTTTCCAGATCATTCAATGCGGCCTGCACTTCCGGAGTTTTGGCAGACTGAGGAACAAGCGACAAAGCGTCCGCAATCATGGCAGCCACGACCGGGTAATGTCGGCGCTTGACCAGCCCATGCAGCAATATCGTGTGAAGTTCCGCCGCCACCTCGGGAAAGCCTTGCAGTGTGTCCAGCATTCCCTCTGCGATCACGTACAGAAATGTGGAAATATAACGCCGATCAACAGGAAACGATATATGGCGATCTTCGATCTCCTGCGTAAGCCATGCCAACTCGAGCTTAAGGCGACCTTCGGGCGTACTATTGTCTTCCGGGAAAGGTTTCAGGATTTCGAACAGCTTATTAATGCGCAGGAGCGCATCTGCATACTCTTCTTCGATTCCCGGGCCAATAATCTCTCTGGTTATGAGAATCATGGGAAAGGCAACTCCTGAACGTTCCCCACCGCCGATGGTGGAGGCGTTATCTGCGAACCCCCGCCGGACATTAGATTGTCAGGGACAATCCATTTTTTGCCAAATTCATCTGTATAAAAAGTGGTCTCTGTCGCCGGATTGATAGTGGTTGAGAGCGCCTGGGTATCCTGTGTGACTTCGGCTGACACAATTGAGTTTGCCTGGTTAAAACACGGGAGGGCAAGGTAGTCCTTCACCCCTTGCTGGTCCCAAACACCATCCTTATAGTATTTAGTTTTGACAGTATTAAACTCATCTTCAGTCATCCAGTAGGGGCTGCTGGCTGGCTTGCCGACGCCCTCGGTCGTAAAGCCATAAAGCTTGTCGCCCTTCTCCAATTGCACAACCTCGGGGTCTCGACCGCTATTGAGGATCTGCTCGATTTTGTCATCTGCCCGCCCTTGATTCCGGAGCGTTTCAATGGCCTCCGCTTCCTGCGGGTTGGCGGGATTTTTGAGATTCACGGGCCCGTCTGGCGGCGTAGGCTCAAAGCTGCCGTCCTTGATGCCAACGTCTGCCCACTTTTTGTTGTGCAGTTTGAATCCATCTCTTGGCGTCTTGGAGATTCTTTCAGCATCAGCAACATCCTCTGCTGCTCGAGCCGTCTGCTGGACTTTTTCCATTGCCTCCAGCTCTTCCAGTTCGCCACCGGCCTTAATGATGCGCGCAGCTCGTAGAAGCCAGGGGATGCGCGCAGCAAGCTTGGCGACCGCGCCTGCTACGCTGAGCACCAGCAGGATCAGCATGATCACCTGGTATAAAACTCTGCCAAAAATCCTTCCCGTCTGGAAATCATTGATTACGCTGGGGTGCTCGGTATAGTCCTTCAACTTGTTGAAGTCGTCCAAAGTTTCTTTCTTGATGCTTTTACCGAGGGCCTCGATAAACTTGATTGGGTGTTTGACGATGTCCAACAGCTCATTCAACATTTTCCAGAGCTGCTCATCTGCCTTCTTCATTTCGGCAGCCAACCCCGGTATCGCCTGAGCGGCCAACGCTAGAGCCGTCATTGTGGGATCTAGAATGCTCGCCACATCGGCATGTTTGATCCTCTCGTAAAGGCCGGCGAGAACGATCATCTTGGCCAGTCCCAGCAGGCTCAGGACATCGACGGTCAAACTTTCGCCAACGCCGTAGAGGACGCCCAACTGGAGGCTGGTCTCGCCCAGAATGGGCTCTGCCAGACGATTCAACGCATTCCAATCGGCGGCATTCTTGATCCTTTCGACGAGTTCGTTCAGGAGTTTCTTGCCTTCGTCCAGGGTCGCGTGAGCGAATCTCCCCAAGATGGCATATTCTGACTCGACGAACGAGACACCGGATTCCAGCAGATACGAAGCTCCCGCTGCTTCCACGCGGATTGTCCAGGTAGCGGTGGATTGAAGTCCTTCCCACACCGAACCAAGAATCCCAGGCTGGGGCGAGGCTTGGCGGCACAGGGTCCCATCAGCCACATTCTGCGGATTGCGCAATGAGCACTGCGGCCCTGGCGGTTTAGAGGAAGCCATGACAAACCTCTTCTGGGAAGCACATGGTGATTAACTCAGCTTGGCGCCTTTGCTACCGTCGTCGGCGATATCGGGTTTCTTCGGTGCGTCCGGCGAAGCGGAAGTGCCGGACGCGGCCGAACCGCCGCTGTTAATGTTCACCATCATTCCTTGAATCGTCACCCCGGACGTGCCAATATCCACAAACCCCCCCGGGCCCTTGATCGAAACCTCGCTCCCGCCTTCAATGACTATCTTGGCCCCCGATTTAAGGTGAATTTCATCCCCAGCCTGGAGCGTGTACACATTGCCGACGGTTTGGTGCTGCGAGTCGCCAACCTGCAACGAGAACTTGGCGCCAATTTTTTCCATGTGGTTGCCCGTGACCTCGCGGGAATGGTCACCGCCGATGGACTCGTTTTGCAATCCTGCCACCGAGAGATGCTGGTCGGCGCCCACAAAGGTGCGGTGATCATGTTCGACCCGGTGGTCCATATCCTTCTCCGCGTTCAGAAAGATCTGTTCCTGGCCCATCTTGTCTTCGAAACGCAATTCGTTAAAGTTCTTGCTGCCGCCGTTCTTGGAACTGCGGGTGATGACGCCACTGCGGGTGTAATTGTCCGGTAGCGCGTAAGGAGGCATATTTGCGGCGTTGTAGACGGAGCCGGTGATGATTGGCCGATCGGGATCGCCTTCGAGAAACTCGATGACGACCTCCTGCCCTATGCGAGGCCAGAAATGCGCACCCCAGGAAGCTCCGGCCCAAGGTTGGGCAACGCGGACCCAACAGGCGCTCGTCTCGTTGTTCTTGCCTTTGCGTTCCCAATGGAACTGTACCCTCACACGTCCGAATTTATCCAGCCAGCTTTCTTCACCCGATTTGACGGCTACGATTGCCGTCTGTGGACCGCTGACGAGGGGCTTGGGCGTCAGGCGGCGCGGCCGAATCACGGTATTCGCGGGAACACACTTGAAGCTGTTTTGATATGGACGCCAGCCAGCTTTTTTGCCAGAAATGTACGCGGGAGTTTGATGCATCGCGTGATTCATCTCAGTGATGATGTATTCCCCGTCGGAACTGAAGTGCTTGGCGAGGGTGAACTTGTGACCGCTTGCGAGATTGCGCCGGTTGGAAGCGGCGTTTACCGCCTGCACAAGGATCTCTTCTTCTTCCATCCGGACGCGCACCAACTTCCTGCCTTCATCACTCACTTGGCCAAGGCGTTGGTCGGGATTCTTAAAGCGAAGGGCGTATTCCCCGGGATAGTCGTAGAACTCCAGGGCCCGGGCGCCAGCGAGATCTTCCTTCATGGATTCGCTGACTTCCAACGGCTGGTCCGGAAGTTGGAAATGATGATCGCGCATCGAATACTTGCCGGAACGAAGCTCAAGGTGCTGTGACCAGTCACAGATAACGCCTTCACGCTCGCCGAAGCCGCCCTCGATATAGAGGACATTGCTTTTTCCCGGACAATTCACAATCGCACTGTTGGCATCGGCAAAGACCATTGTGTGCTTACTCTGGCCGTGCTCGAAAAAGTAAAAAATCCCTTCCTGCTCCATCAAGCGGGAAACAAAGTTGAAATCACTTTCCCGGTATTGGACGCAGTAGTCAAGCGAGACGTGATTTCCCGTTGTCGCATCGCGATAAGAGACATCAGGAAATGAGCCCTTCAACTCGTCAAATACGGCCTTGATGATGTCAACCACGCTCTTGTCCTGAAAGATACGGGATTCGCTTTTCAGGCTTAGAAGCCATAGCCAGGGCACTACGACGGCCTCATAGTGGATGAACCTGTCTTCCCTGGCGCCCATGGCGATGTGGCTCACAATTCCGTGGAAGTAGCGTTTGCTGTCGTCCATATCGAGCAGGCTGAGGGAGACGGCTTTACCCAAAAGATCCTTAATCTTGATTGGCTTATTTTCCTCCGCAAGCAGATCGAGCTTGAACTGGAAGATGTCAGAGATCGCCTCCGAACCATCAAAGGCGTTGATGAGCACAGCATTATCGCCGAGCGGGGTCTTAAGCTCGAGCAGCCTAAGATCCTGTACCACTTCAATTGCAGCCATATTCTCCCCCTGCCACAAATAGAAGAACGTGTTTTCTCGGCCTCCGGAACCAGTAGGGCCGCGCGAGGACAAACAAAATACCCAAACCTGCCGACTTCCACCGAGGCAACAGACCCGGCAATAAGCATGTCACCCCTAAGAAGTTTTCTTTGACCAGTTGTTGGTTCAGGAGATCTTTTAATCCGCGTTTTACATCAAAATTGAGCTTCCCGCACGGGCTGGCCATTCGCGCACAAGCTCCTTTCGTTGCTGGGTAGATACCACCAACTGGGAAAAACTATTCATTGAGGCATACAATCCAAAGAATCGTTCCAATACGCTGGCAAACAGAAAAACGCCACCACCGGCAAACAGATCTTCATTGAGATCCATCTCCACTCGAGTCCCCCGCGCTAGAGAGACTCCCTCTTCGGAGCTCACTAGGCTGAATTGGCGTCGACTCTTGACTTTGTTAATGCTGCTGATCTGATTCCGCAGGTGGGGTTGATCCGTGAAGTTATACAGGCGAAGAAGTTCCTGCAGAGACTCTCTGCCTTCTTCCCTGTGTTCCCCGCTCCCTTCCTCCACCAGGGACAAATAGTTGAGGGAGAGCTGAGAAATCAAGTTCCACATGGTCGCCTTGCCCAACGGTGGGCGAATTGTTTGTGTAGGCCGCCGCAACCCCACAACTTTGCGGATTGCCGACAACCCTTCGAGATAAAAATCGCCGTTCTCGCTGCCTACCGGAAGCTGAGAAGGCAGGCTGCCATTGGTACAAGTGCAGCGAACGGAGATGATGTCGGCATCCAGATCGACGTGCGCCCCGGCAAGATCGACAAACGACAGGACTACCTGGGTTGGGAGATCGTCTGTGAGATCAGAACTGGTACGCATGACGTGCCAAAATGCAGGATTATCAGACTGAGAAGAGGCATGGCGAAATGAGTAGAACGGATGATACTGTACAAATTGCCTCGTCCGCGGGTTCTGTCCTGTAACTTCATCAACGGAAAATACTTCCGTAGTAGTTTGCCTTCGCACATCGGGGACAACCGTATATTCGTACTTGGTTTGATCTACGTTGATCGGTTCAGCGAGCTGAGGAAAGAGGTTGACAATTGGCGCGCATCCAAGCCTGAGTGTCTTGGCGGAAACACCAAGCTCCAGTATCTGATGACGTTCCGGCCGTTCATACCGTGAGATGGTAAAAAGTATCTCTGCTCGTGGCCCAAACCCGGCTGCCGCCAGGCTTTCCAGTCCGTGGAGGTCGATAAAAAAGAATTTTTCCGGAAAGGTGAAATATTCCTGCAGCAGCCGATACCCGAGAAAGGAACGCCGGCTGTAAGGAAGAACGCCTTCGTCGGCAGCGAAGCCTACAGGCTTCAACAGGGATGGGGAGAGCGAGATCGCGCCACCGGCGCCTTTCCGGTCCGGATCGCGCACGGTAATGGCGATGCAATTGTTGAACAAAAGCTCATACAGCGCGTTGATCAGATTGCTCTCCCCGGCAAGATAAAAACGAAGCACCCGCAGCTCTAAAGCCTTGAAGACGACATCAGGAAAGCATTGCAATGACAATTTGAGTGTGGCGGTTGCTCCTCTCGCCCATGCCGTTCCCGTCTCCTCGGCGGAACGCCAGGCCGCCTCACTTACTTCGATTGGCCAGACGGTGGCATCGTAAGCAGTTCGAAACCTGCACTGGATCCCATTCATGCGGTTCGACTGCAGCACCGAACCCTGCGGAATGGCAAGGCCGGTGGACAATTTGCCCTGCTCCGGATCGAGTTGAAACTCCACCACTGACATGGACGGCACAGGGCGGGTGTAGTGAGGAAAAAGAACCTCCAGGAGCGCGGCGCTGATCTGGGGAAAATCATCGTTCAGCTTGAGGTGAATGCGCGCGGCCAGCAGCGCGAAACCTTCCAAGAGGCGCTCGACGTGCGGGTCCTCGCAACGGTCCGGCTCCAGGAGCAAGCGGCCCGCCAGCTTGGGATATTTTTGCGCGAACTCCGCCCCCATCTGCCGTATGTAGGTCAGTTCGCGCTCGTAATAGTTCAGCAGTTCCTCGCGGACCGTGGGCACCCTACTTCACCTCATATCTGGCGCTGGTGGAATCCAGGATCGTATCTATGCGGACCTCTTCCGGCGCAGGGTCCATCAGCAGAACACCACTGATGATGAACTGCAGAGACCTGCTCCCTCCGACAATGGGCTGGAAGTCGATGGCCACATCCGTCAAGCGCCGCTCAAACAGGCGCAAGCTTCTCTTCATAAGCTCCGCCAGCTTGCGTTGATCATTGACCGAGCCGATGTTGACCGAGGTAATGTCCGGAAGCCCATAAGCATAGACACTGCTCTCGACCTGGGGATAATTTTCGATTCTGTAATCGAAGGTCTGGCGCGTATTGAACAGCCATTCAAGATCGCGCTTGACTGAATCCTTGTATTGCCTGACTACCTCGCGAAAGTGGATCTTTTCGAAAAATCGGTCCTGCGCTCCGTCAGGCGCATTGGAATCCTCCAGACTTAAACGGTCGACTAGAGAGAGTGTGGGAAGGCCTGATGTCCCCTGCTTTGCCACTGCTTATTCCTTTCACGAATTCTGAAGCTTTAGCGCTTCCGCCGGCTCCAGCCGGCAGAGCAGACTGTAAATTTGTGCTCGCTTCTCTTCACCCTGACTTGTTTTATCGATACACCGGACGAGCAAAGAAAGTGGCTGGACAATAAAATTCGTGCTCTCCCATTCGAGCAATTTGCGCTCCTCGATCTCGGAGAACAGGTCACGCAAAATGGGATAGGCAATGTTGAATTGCCCCGTCGCCAGGCAAAGTTGCGATATTTTGAGCTGACGCAGAAACTTTTCGCGACCGGAGTCCTCAGGCAAGCGTTGGCGCGTCACCAACTCAATCGCTTCGGGAAAGTGGCGATTCCTGGCCAACTGCAAGGCAGTTTCAAAAGGATCGGCAGCGCCGTTGGTGGTCGATCCAGCCTCAGTTGGTTCCTCGCGACGAACCGGAATGTAACTCACAGGCTCAGGCTCCGGGGTCTTGGGAGGAATGACATGGTCTTTCAACCAGACCTTAGTGTCAGCACTCGCTACAGGAGTATCGTCGTCCAACAGGGCGTCCGGAAGAGAAGGGAAGTCAGCAATCAGAGCGCGAAGTTCGGAACAGATCGCCTTGGCTGCGGCTGAGTGGCCTTGATCACTCAGGGCAAGCCAAGCGTATCGGTGGAGATCAAGCCATGCCCGCCCGCAGGGCAAGATTGCCACGGCTTCAGTTGCAGAAAGCAACTCATCCCATTTGTTGTCAAGGAACAAGCGCTTGAGGTTTTGTCGAATCTCGGTGGACGGAGCAACCAGCAAAGAAGGATCAAGGCTGTCCCCGCCGGCCCGCACCTCTGCCCAGCGCAGTGATCTCAGAAGCAAGTACGGAGCCACTGAGGCGGCATCCAAATGGCGTAGAAATTCTGCTGCCCGCGCAACCGCGGCATAGGCTTCTTCGGGACTAGCAGGTTTGACCTGGGCAACGGAAGGCTCTGGGTTGGCTGTTCTGCCAGATCCACTGGTTGTAACGGGCGCCGGCTCTTCAGTCTCTGTGATGGTCTCGGTTTGCGCGGTCGTTTCCGCTTGTGGAACCTCGTCCGGCTCTTTCTCCCGTTTCTTATCCAAAAGCTCGCTTACGGCCTGTCTGATCTCCTCGAGAATATGCTTGAGCTTGCTAAAGTTTGGCGTGACTTTGCCATATCTTTCGTCACAAAACGTATCAAGCGCGGCGAGGGCTTCCTGGGCCGCTTCCAGACGGCCTAGCGCGGCGGTATAGAAACTCTTAGGCGTGGCTTCAAAGGATTCTTTGAATTCCTGAGCCGCGGCTTCGCGTTCGGCAACAGACTTGTCCCGGGCCGCTCGCTTTTCATCATCGCTACCCTGCCCGGCCATGGCTGCGCGCTCGCGCGTCGTATCGTGCGCCTCGTAGTACTTAAACCAGTCAAGTCCCTTTTTTGTGAGCGGGACTCGCCGGAGCAGGTAGTCGCAGCGGCCGGCAAACCATTCTTGGGAAGTGGCACGGAACTCCGGGTTGCCGTCTTCCAATTCAGGATAGAGGCTGTCCCAGAAGCGCACTTGCAGCTCACGCAGAAGGTTGAAGCAATCCGAAAGCGCGGCAAAGCCTTCTTTGCGGACCAGCGCTTCAGCCAGCCAAACCGCGAGCTGGAGGTCTTTGCTCTTGGTGGCTAAAGCCTCGCCGGCCAGCTTGACGACAGCAACAACGTCGGCTTTCTTGCGCGTCCGCTGCCACTCGCCCTGGTTAGTCTCGTCTTCCTCCTCTTGGCGCGCCTCTTTTATCTTGTCATAAACAGGGTTGTAGCGAAGATTCTCACCTTTCGAATCGCCTGGAAGAAAATTGAGCAAGTCATCACGCGGAAGCGACACGTACCTCTCCTGGTTTGGCCGTGAGCTCAATTCTCCCAAGCTCAAGCATTGGAACCTCTCGGCCATCGATCAAAAACAATTTTTGGCCAAACGGAATGAAGGCCGGCTCTCGTTCTCCGCCCTCTTCCCAAATGGTAGAGCGGCCCAAGCGCACCGCATCGTTCTGGTGCTTCCAGGAAAGAGGGCATAGCACTGGAAGCAGAACTTCTCCCAATTCCATTGAGCGAAAAGCCGGGAGGGTTGTCACGATTGCCGGAGTCCACAAAAGATCTCGCAGTTTCTTCGGTTTAGGAATCTCGACCGACGCAATCTGCTTCAGAGAGACCCACGTATAACTGCCGGCCACAAACACCTCGAGGGCTGCGCCTATTCGCTCATCCGCGTCGCAAAACTCGCTAACAATCTCGCCATTCCATGTGCCGGAAACGCCTTCGTCAGCATTTGCAATGGGATACGAGTGGTCCAAAAACATTTGCTGTCTGGTTCTTTCCGCATGGATAGCCGAGCGATACAGCAAGCTCCCCAAACCTGCGGCTTGACTGAAACCGCCCAGCACATCCAGATGTTTTTCCGCCCGGTCGTACTCTCCGGCGAAGCAAAGCAATTCAAACAAGAAGGTACGGCGCTTGGCATCGAGGGGAGCGTTGCGCACCTCTTCGCCAAGCGCCTGAATGGCTTCCTGCAGCCTCCCGGACTGGAAAAACTCCATTACTGTCATCGGGCTGTCAGTTAGGTTTTCGTGCCCTTCTGCAGGTCAAAGCCGGATTTCACACTTCCACCTGCAGTGCCGTCGTCATTTTGGGTTTTAAACTCAAATTCGAGCTTGGCAAAGTTCAATGCAACTTCAATCGCCGGCAACAGTCCATTTCCGGTGGTATGAAAGCTGGACACCAAAATCTTTTCCAAGTCTATTTTGAGAAAGTCGACCGCCGAACCGCCGGCCTTGCGTACGCTGAGGACAGCTTTGGGAATATGCTTGCCCGTGGCCATAGCCTCAAACAGCTTCGGGGCGGACTTGTCCGCGTGCATGGTAAACACAAAATCGTTGACTTGAACTTTACCGGCGCCGCCGCCCGGACCGCTCACTCCGAATCCGCCTGCATTGGTGCCGCCAAAGTGCCACCCTGTGAGTTCAATTTCGTTCTTGTGTCCATCGGCTGTGGCATCGCCTTGGATTCCGTCGATCTTCAGAAAAGAATCGACCTGTCCTTTTTGTTCGGTACTCCCCATGGTCCCCAGATTGGTAGTACCCCCGCCAGTTTGCGTGACTGCCATAAAATTCCTTCCTTTCAGTAAGCTGGAAATAGCTTTGTTTGGCCCGTGTACCCCTGGTGAATTTTGTTTGCGTGTAAGTCGTAGAGACTGGCGCTACTTCTTTTGTGGAGCAGGCAAGTCGGCCACGAGACGAAGTGATACAGAAAGTTCATCAAGCTGAAAATGCGGCCTGAGGAACGCAATTGCACGATATACCCCCGGTTTGCCAGGAACCTCTGCGACTTCGATACGCGCCTCCCGCAACGGCAATTCCGCTTTCACTGATTGGGAAGCATCGTCGTCGGCACAGACATAGTGATTGATCCATTGATTCAAGAAACGTTCGCAATCGTAACGCGACATAAAGCTGCCGATCTTGTCGCGCATCATCGCCTTCAGGTAGTGAGCAAATCTCGACATTGCCAGGATGTAAGGCAGCTGCGCAGAAAGGCGCGCATTGGCATTTGCCGCCTCCTTATCGTATTTTTTGGGTTTGTTGCACGACTGCACGCTGAAGAATGCGGCATAATCGGTATTCTTGCAGTGAACCAGCGGGATCAGGCCCTGATCTGCCAGCTCTTTCTCGCGGCGGTCCGTAACTGCAACCTCGGTCGGGCACTTCAAAGCGATGTCACCCTCGTCAGTGCGGAAGGTATGCGCCGGCAATCCTTCCACCAGGCCTCCACCCTCCACACCCCGGATAGCAGCACACCATCCGTACTTACTGAACGCATTTGTCAGTCTCGCTCCCAATGCGTACGCTGCGTTTCCCCACAAATACTTCTTGTGGTCAGCCCCATCCACTCCCTCTTCGTAATTGAACGCTTCAATCTGCTTGGTTTCACGGCCGTAGGGAAGCCGCATCAGCACGTGCGGCATTGCTAAGCCTATATAGCGAGAGTCTTCGGATTGGCGAAACGACTTCCACTTTGCATATTCTGTGGAATCAAAAATCTTGCCGATGTCCCGAACTCCGCCAATCTGCGTAAAGCTCTCGAGATTCAGCAGGTCGGCGGAGCCGGCAGAGAGAAAAGGAGCGTGGGCCGAAGCGGCTACCTGAGCTATTCTCTCCAGAAGCTCAATGTCCTCAGGACCGCGCCCGAACTCGTAGTCGCCGATCAAAGCCCCAAATGGAGCTCCACCGAACACACCGAATTCCTCCTCGTAGACCTTCTTGAAAAATCCACTCTGGTCAAACTCCGCTGCCAATTGCAAATCACGAAGCAGCTCCCTTTTGGTGGCATTGAGAATCTTTACCTTCATCATCTCGTTGGTTTCGCTTTGATCCAACAGATACTTGAGGCCCCTCCAACTGGCTTCCAGCTTTTGCAATTGGGGATGGTGCAGGATTTCGTTGAGTTGCGCCGAAATCAACCTGTCGATCTGCGCCAGGCGAGCGTTGATAGTGGTTTCAGTGTCCTTCGAAACCGTCATCGCGCCGTGCAAGACCTGGGTAACAAATTCTTTAATCAAATCCTTGCCTCGTTCGCGTGCCGCCGCATCGCGGGTAAACCTGCCTTCCGCAACGATCTGATCGAGTAAACCTGCTGAACTTTGCTCTTGGGTTGCTGGAGCGGATGTTGTAGCTCTGCTGGTCTCAGGCATGATCGTCTCCCTTGTTCCCGCTGAGTCCCAACTCGCTGCTCAGCCGCTGGCGTTTTTCAGTGTTATTTACGATCTCATGCAGCATGTCATCGAGTTTTGCATTCCCTTGCAAGCTGCCCCGCAAATCAGAAAGCTTGGTGCGAAGATCCAGCAATTCCTTAAGTGGTTGAACTTGCTTGGCAACCTGTTCCGGATCAAAATCAGACAATTCGTGAAAATTCAGTTCGACTTTGATCTGACCGGTGTTGGGATCGTCGCTTAGCCGGTTCGGAACAGAGAAAGCCACACGCGGATTCATTTTGTCTAAAACCTCATCAAAATTGTCCGGCGTGACTTCAACAAACTTTCTCTCTGAAAGGCGGGGCAACGCCTCAACCGGTTGGCCGGTAAAGTCGCCAAGAACGCCCATTACGAAGGGGAGTTCCTTGATTTCAATTGCGCCGCCGATTTCAACATCGTAGGTGATATGAACTCGCGGTGCGCGAACTCTGGAAAGCTTCTGTTGTACGCTCTCTCTTGCCATATGTGGATACTCCGATCTCGAACAGGTATTGGCCCTGCTTCGATGAGCTGTCAGGACACTACTAGAGCGTTGCAAAACTCTAGAGGGTACTTTGCGCTGTCAATGTGGGTCCTGAGAGACCGCTAAAACTTAGCACCAGCGATTCCGCCAGTCAAGAGATACCACGTTGGAACAGCTGTTTCCCAAATGTGCATCTCTCTATATTTGGTAGTGTATCTCGTCTGCGAATCGTTACAACTTAAAATAAGCGCTTGTGTCATTAGAAAACTCTAATTTGAGCCGCAACCAGATAACCATGTGGTTAATAAGAATGTGGGGTGATGGCAAACGAGTTAATAAAAATGAAAACCTAATGTAGCAGCCGGACACTTGGATTGAGTGTTAAAGATGACTATACTCGCCGCTAGCAAGATGAAAATTCAAATCATGATTTGCGTGCTCCCGGAATTTTAACAAAATGAAACAATTACAGCATGTTGTGTGGTCAAAAGGCACATTTCTCACTCCCCAACATTTGCAGGTGCAAGACCAATACGTGGAAGATCTTCTGCAGTTTCAATTAGAGTGCTGCGGCTCACATTTGCGGGGATTTGCCCATTTACGGATCGATCCCAAGAAGCTCACGGACGGGCAATTTAGTGTTTTGGAGGCGAGGGGGATTTTGCCCGATGGCTTGCTTTTCGATATTCCTGACGCAGATGTAGCTCCTCCCTCCCGCACGGTGGGTGATTGTTTTTCTAACGATCGGCGCCAGATCGGTGTTTTTTTAAGCGTGCCTGAGCAACGCAGCAACGGCATCAATACTGCTCTGAGGCAGGATACGAAGTCGCGTTATGTGACGGAGATGCGAATGGTTCGGGATGACAACTCTGGAACCTCCGACAAGCCAATCCAGATTGCACGCAAGAATTTGAAGCTATTGTTGGAGGGCGAGAACCAGGAAGGCAGCACCGTTATGCAAATTGCGAGCGTGGTGAAAACTGTCGCCGGAACCTTCGAACTGGATGCAGACTTTATTCCTCCGCTGATCGATATTCATGGGAACGATTCGCTGCGGCGGGCGGTGCGGGGACTGGTAGAAACGCTGGCAGCCAGGAGCTCGCTGTTGGCGGCTAGCCGGCGGCAAAAGAACCAGAGCCTCGCCGACTTTACGGCGTCCGATATCGCCAGCTTCTGGTTGTTATATACGATTAATCAACATCTCCCTGTTTTTCGCCACTTACTGGAACGGGCGACTGTTCATCCGGAACAACTCTTCAGCGCAATGCTTGCTCTCGCGGGGGTCCTCACAACTTTCTCAACAACCATTGCTCCTCGTGATCTGCCTGAATACCAACACGAACAGTTGGGAAAATGCTTCCGGGATTTGGAACAGAAAATCAGGATTCTTCTGGAAACCGTGGTGCCGGTCAATTTCGTGGCCATTCCTTTGAAACTGGTGCAGCCGTCTATCTATGCAGCCGCCATTGAAGATGAAAAGTATTTGCGCGACTCCCGCTTGTATCTTGCGGTGAGCTCCAGTGTTGACGACGGAGACCTTATCATTCGTGCTCCGACGGTAATGAAAGTCGGCGCGGCCGCGCATGTGGAACAGATGATTCGTCAGGCTCTGCCCGGACTACGAATGACCCACGTTCCCAATCCGCCGTCAGAAATACCGATCAAGCTTAGATATAAGTATTTCAGTTTGGAGCTTGCTGGAAAAGCTTGGGAAGGAATTCAGCGTGGCAGAAACGTGGGTGTTTATGTCCCTCTGGATGTACCCAATCCACAGCTCGAATTAGTCATATTGCTACCCCGGGATCGTTAAGCGGTGGCTGAACAATTGGTAGTCTAGCGTTTAAGGTTGACCTTATCTGCTCAAAGCAAAAAACAGGATGAGGACCACTGCCAGCAAGAACAAGACGTTAAGACCGATAATTAGCGGCAGATATGTAATCCAAGTTGCTTGCTGCGCGTGTTCCGCGGACTGAATTTGGGGCTGCTGCACAGGGGGAGGGGTAACTGCCGGAACCGAAGGCACTTGCGGCCAGGAAGCGACTGGCGGCATGGACATTTGCATGGGCATCGGCTGTTGTGGCAGATACGCTGAGGGATGAATCGGTGGGACCGGCACGCTTGCCACAGGCCACTGTGGCGCGATGGCAGGAGCAACAGCACTGGCCGCGGGAGGAGGTTGCTGCGGTGGGTTGTTACCAAATGGGGCGATGGAGTCCGGCTTTTCTTCGGCGGCACGCAGAGCAGAAGAATCGATAACGCGAGTAAATGCACTCGGGCCGCCCGACGGGATTCCTCGGTCTGCCGTTGATTTCTGCAACGAAAAGAGCCGGGTCGCCTTTTGCTGATCAGTCCCCCGAGTGGAATCTCCGAATGCCGGTGAACCAGTTGCAAGTTCACCTTTTCGCTTTTCTTCATCCTGGGCGTCGATTCCTGGTAATACGTGCGTCGACGCATCGGCACCCAGAGACGGAACAGAACCGGCATTTTTTGAAACCTGCGTGAAGTCGAAAGGGGAAGATTGAGTCGGCTCAACAGTTAGCGCGTCACTACTAAAAAATCTGCTAAACGTGTCGGATTGCGGATTTAAAGGCTTGAGCGAAACCTGATTCCTTTGGGCGAACAAATCAGTCAAAGTTCCCGGATCGGATGAGGGAATTCCATTCTGGAGGCCAGGGTGCGCCCGTTCTTCGGTAGCACCCGCTTCCCTGGCTGGGGCATCTGGATTCAGAGTCCCGAACGTGCGCGTAAACTCACCTGGAGTTGAAGCTGGTTGTGGATATGAGGCAGAGGTTGCCGGCTCCATAGCGGAATCGCTAGCCGGCGCCTCAACAGAATGTTGCCGCTTAGCTATTTCCAGTCCGAAAAAAGCGCGCGTAAAGTCGCCAGGCGGTTTGGACGCAGAACCGGATTCAGGTCTGCCAAACAGTTTCTCTAAGTCGTCCTGTTTTTCATTGCCTGCGGCCAATGTGAACCTCGAAATGCTTGCGTCCCTGACTCCCAGTTATTGCTGGCACGGAAGGCAAGACTGAGGGCGCTATGCAGTGCGTCTATAATGCATTTGCACTTAGTTTACTCCCTTTGTTCTTGACAGTAAAGTTAGTTCACGCATACGATACGCCCCAGTTTCCTGTCGCAAGTGCCTGTCTCAAAGCGAACCTGCCAGCTACTATTGGCGGGACTGGATGAAGACTGGAACCCGAACCCATGAAATTGTTGTCCCGTGTTGTTTGGTCTGAAGGCATGTATCTGGGTCCGCATCATTTTCAGATCCAGAGCCGATATTTTGAAGATGCAATTCGTTTTGTGATTGAGCACGCCTGGTTCGCGCCGTGGGGATTTACCACCTACCAACTGGACGAACATGCCATCGAAAATGGTCGTGTTGCATTATTAAACGCTCATGGACTCTTCGAAGACGGGTTGGTTTTCGCGATGCCGGCCTGTGACTCGTTACCTCCCGAGCGCGATGTAACGCAGCTTCTTCCTCCTACTGCTCAGAGCCTTCTGGTGCTTCTGGCAGTGCCCAAAAGACAAGAGAGTGGGCGCAACTGCGACATCGAGGGAAATGGCAATCGTTGCCGCTATCGCGCCACAAATCGTTCCATTCGTGACATCAACAATGGCATCGACGAGAAAGAAGTGACTCTGGGCGAAAAAAACATCGCGATTCTGACTGAGCATGAACTAGATAACAGCGTGAACACCATCCCCCTGGCACGCATCCGGCGGGACGCTAACGGCACCCTGGTTTATGATCCGGCGTTCGTGCCTCCATGTACCAAGCTTACTGCCAGCAAATGGCTGATGAACTTTCTGGGTCAACTCATTGAACTTTTTGAAGAGAAGAGGAAAGTATTGCTATTGCCGCGAGGCAGAGAAGGGAAGTTCCAAGCGGGGCTAAGCCAACTGGAGGTTTCAAAGTTCTGGTTCTTGCACACGATCAACGATGGCCTGGCTCAGCTTCGTCACCTGTATGGCTCCAAAAGAGGTCATCCCGAAGAACTGTTTCAGGAACTGTCGAGAGTTGCCGGGGCGCTGTGTACATTCAACGTTGAGTCGGACCCCAGCAGCCTGCCTGACTATGACCATCGTCATCTCGATGAGTGCTTTTCTGCTCTTGGCATCCACATACGCCAGCATTTGGAGATCCTGGTCCCGAGCAATACAATTGAAATCCCGATCCAACAATCTTCGTCCAATATTTATCTGGGCAAGGTGAATGACCAACGCTGTTTCGGCCGTTCTCGTTGGGTATTGGCACTGGGATCTTCTGCCGGCGAAGCGGAGGTGCTGGGCAAAGCGCCTTATTTGGTGAAAGTTTGTTCCGCCTTGTTTGTGGGAGAACTGGTGAAGCGTGCTATGCCGGGTCTGTCGCTCATTCATTTGCCAGTTCCTCCAGCGGCCATTTCTCCTCGGGTAGAGTTTCAGTACTTCACTATCAGCAAGTCAGGACCATGCTGGAACCATATTCTGGAAAGCCGGGAAGTTGGTATTTATGTGCCCAATGAACTGCCAAAGCCGGTGATCGAACTGCAGGTTGTATTGGAGGGATGAGGATTTTTCATGCCAGCATCTTACAACCAGATGCCTGAACGCCGGCCTAATCTGGCTTTGGCGTTTGAAGAACTTCTGACGGCAATTGTGCGGCTGCGTTCCGGCCGGCAAGCTGTCGCCGACGCCGAGGCTTTCAGAGCGCATGTGCGAACCGCCTTGAATTCTGCCATGCAGGAAGGAAATGCCAGAGGCTACGTGCCCGATGACGTGAACATGGCTGCATATGCCGTTGTGGCATTTCTGGATGAGGCGGTTTTGAACTTGAGAAGTCCGGTTTTTGCGGCTTGGGCGGGACACCCTCTTCAGCAGGAGCTGTCGCGTAAAGATTTGGCGGGGGAGGCATTTTTCGAATACCTGCGCCAGTTAATGGGGCGCGCCGATTCAGCAGAGTTAGGCGATATTCTAGAGATTTTTTATTTGTGCATTTTGCTTGGTTATCGCGGCCGGTATGGTATGGCAGGCAGCGGGGAGTTAAGCGCGATTGCGCGCAGCGTTCAGAGCAAGATCTCGCGGTCCCGTGGCGGGACTGCTTTGCTCTCGCCCCTGGCGCAGTTGCCACGTGATCTCCCGGGACCAAAAGCGCCGGACAAATGGTCAAAACGGTTGACCTGGGCTGCGGCAGGTGCAGTGACGATTAGTCTGGTCATTTTTGTCATCTGCAAGCTTGTTTTGATCAATGGTTCGTCGCAACTTCAATCGCTCGCAGGTCACTGAGCAGACGAGAGTCTGGCCATGAATGTCTATTTTGTTACCGTACTCATTTTGCTTTTCTATCTCGCGTTGGCATGGATTGCAGGCGCGCTTCTTCGGCTTCATGGCTCCAGCCTGTGGCTTCTCCGCGGAGGCTTGATGCTGATCGGCGTGGTTGCCGCCGGTCTCTTTCTCTGGTTCCACCACCGCATCAAGAGAGGAAAGAGCACTACTTCATCCCAGTTCGCGGGTGACGCCGAACAACTCAAAGTCCTTCTCCGCCAGGCTGAGCAGAAGCTGACAATGGGCAAGCAGGGCAGTCTGAGGTCATTACCCATAGTGTTTGTTATGGGGGAACTGAATTCCGCCAAGACATCTTCGATCATTCATTCCGGATTGGAACCAGAGCTGATTGCCGGCCATGTACTCCGTGACAGCGACGTTGTGCCGACGACAACCATCAACGTCTGGTTTGCGCGAAAGACGGTGTTCATCGAAGCCGGGGGAAAGCTGGCCGCAAATTCGCAGCTGTGGGGGCAGGTGCTTCGCCAAACCCGGCCTAAGCGCATCTCTGCGGCCATGGGGAAAGGGCAGCAGGCGCCGAGAGCCGCATTGGTTTGTCTCGATTGCGAGCGCTTGGCCGCATCCCAAACATCCGTCCAGAATCTGGCGAACCGGCTCAAGGAGATGGCGCGCTCGCTGGGCGCGCCATTCCCAGTTTATGTTTTGTTTACCAAACTGGATCGGCTGCCGCATTTTGCCGAGTTTGTCGGCAACCTTGCTGCCGAAGAGTCGGCCCAGATTCTCGGGGCCACTCTTCCTCGTGCGAACGGTCACGGCGTTTTCGCGGAGGAAGAGAGCAGGAGACTGGCGACAGCGTTTGACCAGATTGCCTACTCGCTGGCAGAAAAGAGACTGGACTTTTTGAGCCGGGAAACGCAGGCGGAAAAGGTTGGTGGAGTCTATGAGTTTCCGCGTGAGCTGCGCAAAAGCCGCAATCAGGTAGTCCAGCTCCTGGTGGATCTCTCGCGCCCCACGCAATTGAGTGCCAACCCGTTTCTGCGCGGCTTCTATTTTTCCGGAGTGCGCGCCATTGTGATCAATGAGGCGGTCTCCGTTCCGGCTATGGCGCGGACAGGAGCAGCGCCGGGTTCCGGCGCCACCCGCATGTTTAATTATGCCGAGGAAGCTCGGGCGGCAGGACAAAATGTTCCCCAAAGGACGGTGCAATCCCGCAAGATACCTGAATGGACGTTCCTGCCTCACCTTTTTACGGAAGTAGTATTGGCTGATCGCGTGGCCTTCGCCGCCAGTCATCAAAGCACGAGAGTTGACAGGCTGCGGCGGGGGCTGCTGGCATCCGCTGCGTTGATCTTTTTGTTTTTTGCCGTCGCACTGCTTGTTTCTTTCGTCAAAAATCGCGGCCTTGAAAACGAAATTGCCGGAAACGCGGCCCATCTGAACGCGACTTCTGCCGGCGCTGCCATCGAAACCCCAGCACTTGAACAGTTGCGACAATTGGACCAACTACGTGGCTCCGTAGCCAGGCTGATCAAGTACCAGAGTGAAGGCCCGCCGATGGGCTATCGTTTTGGTCTGTATGCGGGGGACCGGATTTATCCTGAGGCGTACAGCATCTATTTTCAGAATTTCCGTCGTTTGCTGTTGGCATCCACTCAGGCCAGGATGGTTGCCATCTTGGGCCAGCCGCCGGCCACGCGCACCAGTGACGACTTCCAGCAAATGTACTTCACACTCAAGGCCTATCTGATCACAACTCGCAATCACGAGCATGCGGATTGGAACTTCCTGGTACCGGTACTGCTTGAAAGCTCACCAGCCTTCAAAAGTACTGACCCGGAGTTTCAGGAGATGGTCCACCGGCAATTTGCTTTTTATGCCGAGAACCTGCTGGCTGCCAATCCATTCGGACCGGAGAACGACACAGTGGCTGTGGAGCGGGCCCGAGCGTACTTAAAACAATTTGATGCGCTGGAAGCGATCTACCAGGCCATGCTGGATGATGCGGGAAAGGGTAAGAGGCCGGTGAATTTCAATCGCCAATTCCCTCAGTCGTCTGCGTATGTAGTAGACGGTTACGAAGTTCCGGCTGCGTTTACCAAAGATGGCTACGCTGTCATGCGCAAGTCACTTGAGAATCCAGAGAAGTTTAGAGGAGAAGAGTGGGTACTGGGGGCGCCCACCATGCTCAATGTGTCGGCGGGGTCTCTACGCGATATGTTGAATACACGATATACAGCGGACTACATGAAACACTGGAGGGCATATCTGAAGAATGCCCGCATTGTTGTATTCGCGAGCCTCAAAGACGCATCCACTAAACTTTCACGGCTCGTCGCCAACGATTCTCCCCTCCTGCAACTGCTCTGGCTGGCAAAAGAAAACACGGCTGTAGCCATTTCCGATTTGAAGAATCCATTCGAAGCGGTGCAGACCACCGCGCGTGACTCCACATTGGAGAGACTGGTCGGATCGGGCAACCAGGAGTACATGGGTGCGCTCTCGCAGTTGCAAAATAGCGTACAGACGGTTGTGAATACTCCGAATGGCCCCACCGACCCCGCCATGTTGAGCCAGGTGCAGCAGGCAGCCTCCACTGCCAGCGGAACGGTCAAGCGTATCGAACAAGGCTTTACGATTGATACTGAAGGCGGCGTAGATAAGAATGTAAGCCGCTTGCTTGAAGAGCCAATCAAGTCTGCCAACGACGCCGCGCAAAGAGCGGGCGGTGCGGGGGCAGAAATGGTCTGCGCGATGGTCAACTCAGTGACATCGAAAAAGCCCTTTAACTCCCGAAGCGCGCAACAGGCTACCCTGCAGGAGGTCCAGGATTTTTTCCGTCCTCAACAGGGGACTCTATGGAGTTTGGTCCAGAGCAGGTTTGGAACTACGATTCAGCGCCAGGGCTCAACCTATGTCAATGTCGGCTCAGCACCCCAATCGCAGAATTTCTTGGCATTCCTGAACCGGGCACAGCAGTTTACGGACGCGCTGTTCCCCAATGGCTCACCCACGGTTCGCCTGACCTACACGCTACGGTCCATTCCTTCTCTTGGCATCTATAAGACCAACCTGGCTATTGACGCACAATCCCTTACCGAACCTGGGCACAGTCAACAGTTCGTCTGGCAGGGAGGAGAGAGTTCGATTTCTCTTTCCGTTAGTGCAGCCGGACAAAGCGTGACCAACGCTGTTTGGCAAGGACCATGGGCGCTGTTTGACTTTTTTGGCAGCGCAGAGTGGACCGGGAATAATCCCGCCACCCTGGATTACCCGCTGCAGTCCACCGTAGAATTTGCACACCGTCCGGCTGGCGAGAGTTCTAAAACGTCCGTCCAGTACGAACTCACTACCAACGGCACTCAGGTGTTCAAGAAGGGGTTCTTGAGTGGTCTGCATTGTTCGCCACGTTGAGCAGGTCCGGCTGATTCAGCGAAGCATCAAGAAAGCAGATTCTGCGAGCCCAGGCAATGCGTAGGCGGATCGCTTCCTCTCCGACTCCAGCGATTATTAACATTTCACAATGAAACAGCAGGCAAAACATATGAAGTCTAATGTTTTCTTCGAGTTCCATAACAATTCATGCTTGTTTGCTTTCGGGGTTGCCTTGCTGGATCCTTCGCCCGTCACGTTGCAATCTTTCAAACCAGTAACTTTCGTGGTACGTTAACGCCTATGGGCGACTCATAATCGCCTATGGGTCTGCCTTCCACGGCAGTATCGATTTGCACCAGGTTTGAGACAATGGCGCCGGACATCACCGTTAGGATCGATAACCGCTACGAAGTTCTGGGTGAACTAGGCCGGGGCGGCATGGGAGTTGTGTACAAAGCCAACGATCTCAAGATGGATCGTCTGGTCGCCATCAAGGTGATGACAACCCATGCTCCGGGGCGGGACGAATACCAGGAGCGGTTCCTCCGTGAAGCCAAATCCATCGCCAAGATGCAGCACCCGAACATCGTGGTCGTTCATGATTACGGTTATCACGCCGGCGCTCCCTACATGGCGATGGAATATGTCGAAGGGGTGCCTCTCGACAAGGTGATTGCGTCGCGTGTGAGCCTTACGCCGCTGGCCAAAGTGGATTACATCGTCCAGGTTTGTCAAGCGCTTCACTATGCGCACCAGCAAGGCATTGTTCACCGTGACGTGAAGCCCGGAAACATTATGGTCCTCGAGGGCGGGAAGCGCGTGAAGCTTCTTGACTTCGGAATTGCCCGTGCAGGCGGCGCCAGCAACTTGTCCAAAAGCGGCCTGGCGATGGGAACCACCTGCTATATGTCTCCCGAGCAGACCAAAGGACAAAAAGACCTGGATGGACGGGCCGATATTTTTTCCGCGGGTGTTGTGCTCTACGAATTGCTCACCGGAAAGCCCCCGTGGACGGGAGATAGCGACTACGAGATCATGACCAAAATCATTCATGATCCGTTCCCGCCACCCTCTGGTTTAAGCAATTATCCTCCCGCGCTGGACCACATTTTCGAATGCGCCCTCGCCAAGGAGGCGGGCACACGATATCAGACAGCAGAGAAGATGGCCCAGGAGCTCTCCGAGTTGGAAGCGCCGCTCAAGGAGCAGGCGCTGGAGGAGGCTCTGATCCAGTTTGAAAATGGAGATCTGTTTCGAGCCAGCGATCTTGTTTCTCAGATCCTGCGCATCGATACACGCCATCGTGAAGCGATTGAGCTGCAGGGCAAGCTGCAACAGGTGGCGCAGTTGCAACAACGGAGCGAACAGGTCCGGCAACTGAGAACCTCGGCTGAACAAGCTGTCGGCCAGAAGCGCTATTCGGACGCTCTCGCCTCCGTGGAACAGGCCATTTCCATCGATTCGGCGAGCACTGAGCTGTTTCACTACCGCGAACTCATCCGGCACGAGGTAAAGCGCAGGGACGATATTCGCAAAAAGCTGGAGCTTGCCAAACGCGCCCAGGAGATCAATGACCTTTCTACTGCGCAGGAATTGGTGGACAAAGCACTCGAGGCAGATCCCACTGACACGCACGCGCGGGTGATGAAGTCCAGCCTGGAGCAAGAACGAAAACGACAGCAGCAAAACGAAATTGCTGACGATGCGTCGCGCGCTCTGGCGGTTCGCGCCTTTGCCCGCGCCCGAGAGTTCATCCAACAACTGGAAGCCTTGGACCCGGCTTTCGCCCCGCTTAGTTCGCTCAAGAAGGCATTGGTGGAAGGCGAGACTGAGGAAAAACGCCGCGTCGAAATTGAAAACCTGATTCGAGAGATTCGGCGGGTTCAGGAATCAGGCGATGTCGCACAGTCTCTTTCAGCCACCGAACAGGCGCTGGCCAGATTTCCGGGCGAGCCGCGGCTCGTGCGATTGCGCACTCAGGCTGAGGCGCTGCGCGATGCGGCGGAGCGCGAGCGGGCCATTCAGGAACAGATGGCTCGAGTCAAGAAACTCACGGAAACAGGGCAGAACGCTGAGGCACTCGCGATAGCGGAAAGCGCACTCTCACGGCTGGGTACGGACTATCGCTTGCAAACTGTGCTGGCGCAGCTCCGCCAGACGGTGGAGCGCGAACGCCAGGTGCAAGCCGAGCAAGCAGCGCTCGCCCAAGCTCGAAGCGCCATGCAGGCGGGGGATTTTGATTCCGCGGTCAAAGTCCTTAATGCAGCGCGGGTTGATTTCCCCAACTCTAAAGACATAGCTGATGTTTTGCAGGCCGCCCAGACGGCAAGGACGCAGAAAGCTGACGCGGTGGAGCGCGAAAACCGCGTGCAGGCCGAGCAGGCAGTCCTGGCCCAGGCTCGAAACGCTATGCAGGCATCGGACTTCGAGGCCGCTCTCAAAATTCTCACTGCCGCTCAGATTGATTACCCGAACTCCCAAAAAGTAGCGGATGCTTTGCAGGCTGTGCAGGCAGCAAGCGCCCAGAAGGCTGGCGCGATTCAGCGTGAGCGCGAACTGCAAGCCCAGCAGGCAGCCCTGACACAGGCTCGAAGAGCCATGAAGGGGGCGGACTTTGAGTCTGCTCTCAAAATTCTCACTGCTGCTCGCATAGATTTTCCCCACTCCAAAGAAATAGCTGATGCTTTGCAGAGTGCACAGGCAGCCAATGCCAGAAAGGCCGAGGAAAACGCCGCAATTGCCCGCAAACGCGAGATTGCGGAGGTGCTGGAACGCGCCCTGGCCAGTGAATCTGATCCCGATTTGCAAGTCAGGCTGGCAGAGGAGGCGGTTCGCAGAATTCCGGAAAATGAGGCGGCGGAGCGAGTGCTCGAGCGCGTTCGCGAGCGCCAACGCCAAATCGCCTCTGGCGTTGACCGCGCCTGGAAATTCGAGCAGGCGCAACGCTACGCGGAATCAATTCAGGAATGGGAACGCGTAAGACAGCTCTGGCCCCAACATCCGCAGATTGCTGCGCAAATCGCCCGGCTGAACGCCGCACTGAAAGCGCCGCCGAGGACACCTGAACGTGCTGCTGCGCCACCATCTCGGGCGCCAGGTTTTTCTGCCACTTCAATCATGGCAGCAGCACCCGGAAGGGCTCCATCTCCTCGTGTGCAAGCAGCGCCTGCCCCGGTAGAAAGACCGCCACAGCTTGTTGAGCAACCAAAGGCAGTCCGTGGTACAGCTGCACCGGGTCCAAGTGAATCGTTATCGCCCACAGAGACCGAAGCTGAAGCAGAGCGTACAGGCCCCGATCACAGCCACCCCCGGCTGCGCATCATAGACTTGGCCCAATCTTTGCTCCGCTCAAAGAAGCTTTTGCTGGGCATCGCAGGGGCGGTAGTAGTCGTAATCATCGCGACGCTTTTGTATATCGCTCTACGTCCAAAGCCGGTATCCAAGTTAGCATCCGAGAGAGAATCGCATTCAACACCAGCACCAACACCCGGGCCGGTGATAGTCCGTCCAGAAATGGGCACCATAACCATCCGGGCCGACGTTGACCAGGCGGAGGTGTGGGTAGACGGCCATTTGCAAACTGTGACTGAAGGCCAAAAAGCAACCGTCACTGTTGCTTCTGGTAGCCACACCGTTGTAGTTCAGAAGACAGGTTATACAGTCACGCCAGCGACTCCGCAGTCGGTGAAAGTTGCCAAGGACCTGGAGTCAGCGCTGCAGTTTAGGTTGAAAAAGTCAGGAGACTCGACTGAGCCTGCGCTCGATACATACCTCACCATCAAGGCTGTCTCTGGAGCCAAGGTGTGGATTGACAAAAAAAATGTTGGGGAAGTGTCTGCTGATAACAGCGTTATGATCAAGACCACTCCCGGCCCGCATCGCGTCGAATTGAGTCTGGACGGCTTTAGCCCTAACCCCTGGTCGACTACAATCACCGCCAAGGCCGGCGAAAGAACGCCCGTCAATGCTGATTTGAAGGCCACACCAAAACCTTTGCCCGTCATTGCCTTTTCTTCCAACGTTTCCACAGTCCAGCAAGGTGGAGCAATTCAACTGGACTGGAACGTGCAGAATGCGACGCAGGCAACGATCGACGAGGGGATTGGCTCTGTTGACCTCAAGGGATCGAAGTCTGTGACTCCGACCGCACCCACAACCTACACTTTGACCGCGAAAGGGGACGGGGGCACTCAGATAAAGAGCGTTTCCATCGGCGTTACCGCGCTTCCCAAGCCCGTCATCGCCATGTTCGTCCCGGGTGCAAACAAGATCCAAGTTGGCCAGTCCATCAACCTCATTTGGCAGACCCAGGGCGGTACACAGGCCTCAATCAATCCTGAAGTCGGCGATGTCCCGACCAATGGCCAACACGAGGTGAAGCCAAGCAAGAACACGACCTATACTTTGACGGTTACGGGACCTGGAGGAACCGAGACTCGTCAAACTGAGGTTATCGTCGAGTCCGCGCTGACGCCGATACCGATACCTGCTGCCACACCAGTACCTCCGCCCCCTCCCCAAGTTGAAGATCCCGAGATCAAAGCTGTAAAGGACACCATTCAGGTTCGATACAAAAATGCGCTCCAGCTCAAATCTTTGGGAGAACTCAGGAAAGTGTACCCCAATCTATCCAAAGGCGAGGAAGACGGCCTGAAGAGTGTATTCGGCGCTACGAACGCCCTTGTTGTGGAGTTCGCTTGCGAAGCGCTCAAAGTAACCGGCGACTCGGCGGAGTGTTCCTGTGTGGAAACAATGACGACCAACATGGACAACAGAGTGGGAAAACCCAAGACATCCCGGGTTACTTTTCGGCTCAGCAAGAATGGCGGCGCTTGGCACATAATCTCTTCCCGCGCAAAGTAAATTCTCGGAACAGGAGACCGCCCAACTGAGAACCTTGCGTAAACGGATCGATCCATCTTTGAGCTAACTGAATCAGCAACTTACCCCGATGCCAATTTGAATTATGAGCTTTCTGTTTAGGAATGTTGAGAAGCGTTTTTTGCCCCAAAACCCATCAAGAAGTCCCACCTGATATTTCCATACGGATTAGAAAGTTTTAACTTTTCATAATTGTATTGGCCTACCTCCGTGGCCGATTCGTTTTCTTATTTTGAAAATGGTTTTCCTTATTGACATTCAGCTACTCACGTCGCTAGAATTTCGCCAACTTCCCGGTTCACATTCGGTTCCAAATCGGTTTCATGATTTGCAACCGCCCCTAGCATTGGTTCACTACAGCTTCGCGTGGTTTGCGCGCGCGTGTGTGGTGTCTCTTTAAAAGTTTCATTGGGCCCCATTAAGTTGTATCTGTGGTAAACATTTGTGAAAGCAATCAGTAGTTAGCTTGATTCATTTGTGAAGGTGATTCCATGGCCAGCCGACCCTCTCGTAACTTTGGCATTGCCCAACTATTTGTTCTCATCGCTGCGGTCTGTTTAGTTCCGCTGTTTGTAAGCGCCTACATGCAGTCTTCGTCAGCTTCAGCCGGTACCTCTACCGGCGGTGCGGGAATAACGGGAAAGCCGGCTTTCCTGGTTGCTCCATCTCTTCCCGTGTCGGGAAACCCTTCCGCCGTAGCCGCTGCTGACCTCAACAACGATGGCAGGATCGATCTTGTCGTTGCCGACGCCAAGAGTGGAACCGTGAGCGTGTATTTGCGCCAGAAGGACGGGACGTTTCAAAAGGGTGCTGCTTACGCGGTCGGAAATAGTCCCAGCGCCGTGGTTGTGACGGACTTTAATGGCGATGGAAAGCCGGACGTAGCCGTAGCCAATCAGGCAGGGGATTCGGTTAGCGTACTGCTAGGTAACGGCGATGGAACACTGCAGGCGGCCGTGAACTATGCGGTGCCTAAAGGCCCCATGTTTCTGGTGGCTGCGGATGTCACAGGCCACGGCCATACTGACTTGGTGACGGCGAACGCGGGAGCGAACAGCATTGCCGTTCTCAGCAACAATGGAGACGGCTCTTTTCAAACCGCGAAAGAATTTGCCATCGGCGTCACACCGCGCTCAATTGCCATCGGCGACTTCAACGGGGACGGCAAACTTGATGTGGCGTCAGCCAATTCGGACGGCTCCGTAAGTATTCTCTTGGCCGACGGCAAGGGCAACTTGAGTTCGCTGAAGACCTTCCATGTCGGGACCGCCCTCTCTTCCATCGTAGTTTCAGATTTTGATCGTGACGGCCATGCCGATGTGGCGGTGACCGATTCGTCGGCGGACTCCGTGTACATACTTCTGGGAAATGGCGATGGCAGCTTCAAACCGCCGGCTGGTGTTTCCGTTGGACATGGCCCTGTGTCGCTGGCTCTGGCTGACGTGAACGGCGACGGAATTCCCGACCTCATTGCAGCCAACCGATTTGCCAATACTGTCAGCGTGGTGTTGGGTAACGGCGATGGCACATTCGCTCCCGCCACGGACTTCGTCGTCGGAAATACTCCCATGGCGGTGATCGTCGCCGACTTCGATGGCGACGGCCACCCCGATCTGGCCACGGCGAATTTTGCCGATGGAACCATCAGCACCCCTTTGGGAAATGGTGACGGAACATTTCAGGCCGCCCAGAGCTATCGCACCAATCTGGATGTTCAGTCCATTGCCGCCGGTGACTTGGACGGAGATGGGCATCTGGATATGGTGGTCACGAACTTCTGCGGTACCGACGCGAACTGCACCAGCGCCGGCACCGCGACCGTCTTCTTGAGCAGCGGCAAAGGAAGCTTCAGCGAGGGTTCCACCTACTCCCTGGGTAAGGGACCGGTGGCCATTGCGTTGGCAGATGTCAATGGCGATAAGAAGCTCGATCTTCTGGCTGTGAACCAAACTGAAAATACCCTCACCGTGATGATGGGGAACGGCGATGGCACCTTCCAGCAGCCCTCCGTCTACCCAGCGGGGAACAGCCCCGTCTCGATTGCTGTTGCTGATTTCAATAAAGATGGAATTGCGGACGTTGTTATTGCCAACCGCTGCGGTTCCAGCGGCTGCGACCAGCCGGGTGAAGTGAGCGTGCTGCTCGGCAATGGCGACGGCAGCTTCCAGTCAGCAAGTACTTACACTGTCGGGTTTTCACCGTCCTCTGTGGCAGTTGGAGATTTGAACGGCGACAAGAATATCGACTTGGTTGTGGCCAACGCGTGTGGAGCTTCTCAGACGTGCACCAGCGGCACGGCAAGCGTCCTGTTGGGAGACGGCAAGGGGAAATTCAAAGCCGGAACTGACGTGACTCTGGGGAATCTTCCCTCCTCCATTGCTCTGGGCGGCCTCAAAGGCAAAGCTACTTTGGATCTAGTGGTTGCCTATCAAGGCAACGATCAAGTCGGCGTGCTGCCAGGCAACGGCGATGGCACCTTCCAGAACCAGGCCTTTTACGCTGTAGGTTCGGGACCCTCGTCCGTGATCGTTGGCGATTTTAATGGTGATGGCCACATGGACGTGGCCGTAGCCAATCAGAAGAGTTCCACGGTCAGCCTGCTCAGTGGCAATGGCGATGGAACATTGCAGAACCCTGTCAACTATCCTGTCGGATCAGGGCCCGGTGCAATCATATCCGCTAATTTGACCACCAAAGGGAGACCGGACATTGTCTCCGCGAACGGAGTCGGCTCAGCCGCAACCAGTCACATCACCGTGCTCAGGAATTCGAGCGCACCGGACTCGGCGGGTGCAACGCAGTTGGTTGTGACCGGCTACCCATCGCCGACCACTGTTGGCGTATCCCAGACTTTTACCGTCACTGCAGAGGACGCAAGTAACACCGTGGTCACGGGCTTCACGGACACCGTTACCTTTTCCAGTTCGGATGGAGCTGCGGTCTTTGCCCAAAACAATGTCACCTTGACCAATGGAACAGGCACCTTCAACGCCACTCTGAATACATCTGGCACGCAGTCGATTACAGCCACCGATGCCGCCGATAACACGATCACGGGTTCGCAGACCGGAATCACGGTGAACACCCGTCACACCACGACCACCGTACTTCTCACCCCCAGCACGGTTGTAGTCAACCAGCCAAGCACGGTCCTCGTCACGGTGACGGACGACGATGCGAACGGAACCGCAGTCACGCCCACGGGTACGGTACCGGTGACCTCCGATTCCGGCGACACCATCACTACACCCTGCACCCTGGCGCAGACTGTAGTCGGAACTGCCACCTGCACCGTAACCGTGACGCCCAACACCAAAGGAACGGGCACGCACAACATCACTGCCTCCTTCGCGGCCACAGCGGTACACAGTGCCAGCACCGGTTCGGCGGCGCTGACGGTGAACACCCGCCACACTTCCACCTCCGTAGTTCTCACGCCGAGTACGGTTGTTGTGAACCAGGCGAGCTCGGCTCTGGTGACGGTAACGGACGATGATCCGAATGGAACCGCGGTCACGCCCACCGGCGCGGTAACGGTAACCTCCGATTCCGGCGACACCATCACCACACCCTGCACCCTGGCCCAGACCGTCGTCGGAACCGCCACCTGCACCGTAACCGTGACCCCCAATGCCAAAGGCACCGGCACGCACAACATTACTGCCTCCTTCGCGGCCACAGCGGTACACAGTGCCAGCACCGGTTCGGCGGCGCTGACGGTGAACACCCGCCACACTTCCACGACCGTAGTTCTCACGCCGAGTACGGTTGTTGTGAACCAGGCGAGCTCGGCCCTGGTGACGGTAACGGACGATGATCCGAACGGCACCGTGGTCACGCCCACCGGCGCGGTAACGGTAACCTCCGATTCCGGCGACACCATCACCACACCCTGCACCCTGGCCCAGACCGTCGTCGGAACTGCCACTTGCACCGTGACCGTGACGCCCAACACCAAAGGAACGGGCACCCACAACATCACTGCCTCCTTCGCGGCCACAGCGGTACACAGTGCCAGCACCGGTTCGGTGGCGCTGACGGTGAACACCCGCCACACTTCCACGACCGTAGTTCTCACGCCGAGTACGGTTGTTGTGAACCAGGCGAGCTCGGCCCTGGTGACGGTAACGGACGACGATCCACATGGAACAGCGGTTACACCCACGGGTACGGTGACGGTGACCTCCGATTCCGGAGACATCATCACCACACCCTGCACCCTGGCCCAGACCGTCGTCGGAACTGCCACCTGCACAGTTACGGTCACGCCCAATACCGTGGGCACCGGCGCGCACCACATCACCGCCTCGTTCGCGGCCACGGCCATACACAGCGCCAGTACCGGCACCGCAACCCTAACCGTGACTACGCGCCACACCTCCACCACCGTAGTTCTTACCCCGAGTAGTGTTGTGGTGAATCAGAACAGCTCGGCTCTGGTGACGGTAACGGATGACGATCCCAACCCAACGGCAGAGACGCCCACCGGCACGGTAACGGTGACCTCTGATTCTGGAGACACGATCACCACGCCCTGCACCCTGGCCCAGACCGTCGTCGGAACTGCGACCTGCACAGTTACAGTCACGCCGAATACCGTGGGCACCGGCGCGCACCACATCACCGCCTCGTTCGCGGCCACGGCCATACACAGCGCCAGTACCGGCACCGCAACTCTAACCGTGACTACGCGCCACACCAGCACCACTGTCGTTCTTACCCCGAGTAGCGTCGTGGTGAATCAGCACAGCTCCGCTCTGGTGACGGTGACGGACGACGATCCCAACCCAACCGCAGAGACACCCACGGGCACGGTAACAGTAACCTCCGATTCCGGAGACATCATCACCACACCCTGCACCCTGGCGCAGACCGTCGTCGGAACTGCCACCTGCACAGTTACGGTCACGCCCAATACCGTGGGCACCGGCGCGCACCACATCACCGCCTCGTTCGCGGCCACGGCCATACACAGCGCCAGTACCGGCACCGCAACCCTAACCGTGACTACGCGCCACACCTCCACCACCGTAGTTCTTACCCCGAGTAGTGTTGTGGTGAATCAGAACAGCTCGGCTCTGGTGACGGTAACGGATGACGATCCCAACCCAACGGCAGAGACGCCCACCGGCACGGTAACGGTGACCTCTGATTCTGGAGACACGATCACCACGCCCTGCACCCTGGCCCAGACTGTGGTCGGGACTGCCACCTGCACAGTTACGGTCACGCCCAATACCGTGGGTACCGGCGCGCATCACATCACCGCCTCGTTCGCCGCCACGGCCATACACAGCTCCAGTACCGGCACCGCAACGCTGACCGTGCATACGCGCCACACCAGCACCACCGTAGTTCTTACCCCGAGTAGCGTTGTGGTGAATCAGAACAGCTCGGCTCTGGTGACGGTAACGGACGATGATCCGAACCCAACGGCAGAGACGCCCACGGGCACGGTAACGGTGACCTCCGATTCCGGGGACACGATCACCACACCCTGCACCCTGCTCCAGACTGTGGTCGGGACTGCCACCTGCACAGTTACAGTCACGCCGAATACCGTCGGCACCGGCGCGCACCACATCACCGCCTCGTTCGCGGCCACGGCCATACACAGCGCCAGCACGGGCACGGCAACGCTGACCGTGCATACGCGCCACACCAGCACCACCGTCGTTCTTACCCCGAGTAGCGTGGTGGTGAATCAGAACAGCTCGGCTCTGGTGACGGTAACGGACGATGATCCGAACCCAACGGCAGAGACGCCCACCGGGACGGTAACCGTGACCTCTGATTCCGGGGACACCATCACCACACCCTGCACCCTGGTCCAGACCGTGGTCGGAACTGCCACCTGCACCGTAACAGTGACTCCCAACGGTAAAGGTACGGGCACGCACAACATTACCGTCGCCTTCCAGGCCACGCAGGTGCACAGTGCCAGCGCGAGCGCGGCGGCCCTCACGGTGGCCACGCGCCAGACCTCGACCGTCGTGAGCTTTTCCGTCAATCCGGTAAAGATTGCGACGCAACTCACGGTGACGGCGACCGTTACTGATGTTGACGCCCATGGCGCCAAGCTGACACCGCAAGGAACCGTGACCCTCTCCTCGAATGTCGGTGGCGATTCCTTGAGCGCACCCACGTGTACGCTGAATACCCCAACCAGTAACACCAACAGTTGCACCATAACCCTGACGGCGCCGCATGTCGCCACAAACCCGCACACGATTAGCGCCCACTTCCCGCAGGATGACCAACACACCGTTAGTAACACTGTCCCGGCCAACAGCATCCTCACCGTCCAACCTGCGGATACTGGGACGGTCATAGTCTCTACCACTGACCCGTTGACCTTCGGCCAGAAGGTCACCTTCACCGCCACCGTGATCAATGCCGATGCCGGCTCCCTTGCGGCGCCCCTGGGCTCCATTCAGTTCCGCGTGGATGGCAACACGCTGGGATCGCCAGTGATGGTCGCTCCCATCACCGGGACCAGCAGTTCGGCTACATTCACTGCCACTCTGGACCAGGTAGGGCAGTCCCAGACCACCGATGTCGCGCATGCGGTCACTGCCGACTTCCAGCCAGGTGTGGATTTCGTCTTCAGTAAAACCCCGGACGCGGTCGCGGTGACCCTGGCTGCCCCGGTTAATACCCATCCAGGTCAGGTCATTTCGCCGGTGATCACTCACCTTGACGATGCTGGGACCGGTGATTCGATCAACTTCGCATGCACAGTACAGTTGGTGGGATCTCTGCCTCCTGCGACGCCACCGGCCAACTTCCCAACGTGCACTCTTGACAAGAAGACGGCGACACTGCCTGCCGACGTCACAGTCACCATCACCACAGTTGTAGCGACCGCAGGTCTGGTCGATCCGGGACGACCCGTTCAAGCATCAACAACTCCTTTTGCTGGCGTGTTTGCCATGTGTTTGCCAGCCACCGGAATCTTGGGGCTTGTGGTGCTTGGCGGATCGCGGCGAAAGAAGTTGTCGCGTCGTAAGCTCCTGAGCGTGCTGGGTCTAATGCTCATGCTTTCCGTCTTCCTGGTTTTGCTGGGTTGCGGCGGCGGCGGCTTCAACAACCCCAAAAACCTTACTCCGCCGATCAGCGGCAGCACGCCGGCCGGCGCTTATGTAGTGACCGTAACCGGTACGGACCAGACGCAGGGCAAATCCGTCGTGGTAGCAAATATCCCGTTGAATGTTCAATTCTGAGGTCATATGCGCCGGGACCGACTTTGGATGAAAGATCGAATAGCAGTAACTCCTGCTAAATAAAGGGAGGTTCAAAATGCTTAAACCAACTCGTGCAATTCTGGTTGTCGTTAGTTTGTGTCTTGTCGTGACTAAGGTGTCAGCTCAGGCTCCGCCCTGTCCCGGCTTCCATCCCGGTAACAATGTCAATTTGGCTTGTGAGATAGCGACTGCCGCCCGCACATCTTCCTCGGGGAGCCAGACGCTCGGTGACCTCTCTCCAACGGTCGCTGCCCAGCTCAGCCAGCTGCCCCTCACCACGGCCGTTTCCGGCTCTACGGTTGTGTTCAGCGGATCAGGGCTGCCCACCACCACGGAAAGCCTGGGCACAATCCTTACGCAGAGAGGCGAGACGCTCGGGAGAAAGAAGTGGTTTCTCTCGTTTAGCTACCAGAGATTTGGCTTTGGCAGCATCGACGGCATCAGCCTGAAGCACCTCGATACCGTTAACGTAGCGCCTTCCGGTTCCAGCCAGGTTTTTGTCGCTGCCCAGAACAGGGTAGATCTTTTGGTAAACCAATTCACCGCCATCGGAAGCGTCGGGCTGACCAACCGATTGGACGTTTCAGTCCTGGTGCCCTTTTCCAAGGTTACCCTTAAGACCGGGTCCTCCGGTGAACAGATCGATACGGCGAGCAACAACCCCCCATTCGCCATCGTTCCCATTTTCCTCGCAGGTTCAGCTACCGGAATCGGCGACGTGGCTGTGGACATGAAATTTAGGGCCACCAATTGGGAGAAGACGGCCATAGCGGCCGGCGGTGAAGTGCGCTTTCCTACCGGCGATGAACGCAATTATCTGGGAACAGGGGCCTACGGAGTCAAGCCCTACGTCGTCATCTCGCACAATAGCGGGATAATAACTCCGAACGTCAATTTGGGCTACCAGTGGAATGGCCCTTCCTCTCTGTTCATAAACTCGGCTGGAACACACTTAAATCTGCCCTCCAGTTTTCTTTACTCTGGCGGCGCCGACTTCAGAGTTGTTAACAACAGGCTTACGTTGACGGCCGAGTTTCTAGGGCAAGCTGTAATCAATGGTCCGCGAATTGCGGTTGCGTCCTCGCCGGTTCCCTCCTTTGGCAATATAAGACCCTTTTCTGGGACCTACGCAATGGACAACCTTGGCGGAGGTTTCAAATATAGACCGTTTGCGGGATTGCTGATCACAGGAAATGCGCTCTTCGCTCTGGATAACGGTGGCCTGCGTAGCAAGATAGTGCCTCTGGTCGGAGTGTCCTATAGGTTCAAGTAAGGCGCTCTTGGGAATACTATTCTAGAAGCGCAATTGTTCCTCGGAAGTGAATTGTGTGCTACGGAATGAGTGGCGGAATTGTACTCCGGAACTCGTGCCTTTGTGTTGGATTTCTGAGATGACCAGTCGGGCGCGATTCACGCAGTCCTCGCCGGTGCTTTAATGATAAACCTGCGCACAGGCGCCAAGCGCTATCAGTCCTCGGAACACAAGTTTTGGAAAGGAATGGCAAGAATCAGGAATGAATCGGCATGCAAGCCATGACGAATGGTATCAAGCCGCTCTTTCCAGCAATATCATTCCGCCCCAGGGCCTGTCCGGCTTCTTGCCTTTTGCATCCGGAAACAATGCCGCCAATCGCATCCAGAATGTCAGACGTTTGAGTCGGGCTGCGGTATGCAGCAGCGATATAGCCTCTAGCGGCTTCCATCCCTGAGGCAGAAAGAACGCGGGCCCTTCGCGCGGCGCGAACGTAAGTGGCGAGCCAGCCTCCCCTAGCGTGCTTCCAATCATCTTCTGCAGCATCTTGAGCAGCGCCGGTGACGTCAAGTCCATGATCCAGTGATGAAAACTTACTGGTTGCGCCAGATCGCGCGCCAGGGATGCGGCCTGCTCCTCCGTCAGGTATATAGTTAGGCCTTCAGTAACAATGACAGCGTTCTTTGCCACGCGTCCCAGCCGTTGGAACAGCTCCTGGCGTGCTTTCACATTCGTGAGATCGAGAGGCACTTGCTCCAGCCGGCAGACAGGCTTCTCCTTCTCCAGAATCTGTTGCTTGTAGGCGAGCAGCTCAGGCAGGTCTACCTCTACCCATCGCAGCGACGGAGGCAGTTGCATACGATACGGACGCGTATCCAGCCCGGCCGCCAGATTGACCACCGTGTCCGCCCCTGCCGCCACCAGCTTGGCAATGAACTGGTCAGAGAGCCAGGTGCGCGCCGTATAGGACCACGCGTGCCGCCCAGCTGCGGGCATGGCAGCGGCGAGCTGTTCGCCGCGCTCACCGGCCAGCCGCCGCGCGAAGGGATCGTGGAACAGGGCGTCCGGGCGTTCGCTCTCCCATGCTCGGTAGGTCGCCACCCAGAGCGCGGTATCGGAGATGTTGCGAAATTTGGTGGTAGTCAACGGTCTGTCCTCGCCCGGCGCGGAGCCTGCTGATTTCGAGAACGGCAATTGTACGCTCGTTTTTCCCTCCGGCCTGTTGCTTCCATACTCAGGCCTTTGGACGCTTCAAAAAGAAGGTGGAGAAACCCGCCGAATTCAGAGTCACCGAGATCAGCTCCCAACCACCTAAACCCATGGCATTGAGCTGTTGAAGATCGGTGCTGTTGTCCACGGAAGAAGGTTCATTATCGATCGCGGTGAGGGCGGTTCCGCGAGTCTCGAATTTTCTATACTCCCAGTTTTGCATAGGTTTCTCCTTCGGCCAATATAATAACGGCTTGAATCCCGTTTGCGGCCGCAATCGCCTTGGAGCGGAGACTCAAGAATGAAGGCTTAATGTCTGGCAATAATCAGATTCGAGTGGTCTTGTTTGACCTGGGTGGAGTTCTGGTGGACCTCTCCGGCGTGCCGACCATGCTCCAATGGATGGACAACCGGGTCTCGCGGGACGAGCTATTGAAAATGTGGTTGATGTCTCCAGTCGTGCGGGCCTTTGAAAGTGGGCGAGCTACGCCGGAGGCGTTTGCCGATCAACTGATCGCCGAGATGGGCCTTCCGGTCGAAAGAACACGGCTCCTGGAAGAGTTCGCACGCTGGCCGGAGGGTCTGTTTCCAGGCGCGCTCGACCTGGTGGACCGGATCCCACGGCGGTACACGCGAGCTACGCTCTGCAATACCAACGCCTTGCACTGGCCGCGCCTTATGGAGGACATGCGGCTGAGTGGGGCTTTCGATCATTATTTCGCCTCGCACTTGATAGGCAAGATCAAGCCTGATGAAGAGGCGTTCCAGCACGTAACCGAAGAGCTGGAATGCCGTGCGGAAGAGGTCCTCTTTCTGGATGACAACCAACTGAACGTCGAAGCTGCAAAGAGATTTGGAATGGTGGCAGTCCAGGTAAGAGGCGTGATAGCGGCGGAGCGGGTCCTGGTTGAGGCCGGGGTAGTGGAACGAATCGTGTAAGCAATGAGTGGAACCTCTACCTTTGGCATTGTTGGTGGCTACGGCGCAACCGGGAGAGTCGTAGCATCCGAGCTATGGAAGTACGATGGCGAGATCCTGGTGGGCGGACGTGACTTGGCCAAGGGGAAGGCCCTGGCGGCGGAGTTCGATCACAGAGTATCCGCAGTGCATCTTGACATCCTGGATGTTCGCTGGATGACTTTTGCAGCCGATGCTCGGTCATTATTAACTGTGCTGGACCGGTTATGGAGTTACAGGATCGTGTTGCACAATCCGCCTTTCGCAAGCGACGCCATTACATCGATGCGGCAGGCATGTCGTTGGTAAAAGAACGCATGCTTCCTCATAACCGGGAGATTGAAGATTTGGGATTGTCGTTTGTGGTCTCGGCTGGATGGATGCCTGGCCTGAGCGAGATCCTGCTCGTTTATGCGGACGCGCAGGCAAGATCGAGGATGGATGCTGTCGAGTCGTTGGACGGTGTATTTCGGAGACTCTGGCGAGTGGTCCAACGGACTTGTGCTGGCTACGGTCGCCCGCATGGCTTCAGAGATTGGAGGTGTACGCACTGGTGTCCACTTCCTGGCTGATGCGGTACATCCAATTGCACTCATGGCAGAGCTGCGAAAAAGCGGAGTTGAGCAGACCGAGAGCCTCGAGCAGCTTCGCGACTGACCGCCTGCTTGAAAGTTATTAAATGATTAAGGGAGATGCGATGAAGAGTTTCCTGGAGTCAAGGCGTCAATTTCTAAAAACAGCGGGCATGACCGCCGGAGCGATCCTGCTTTCGCCCGGACACAGCTTTGGCCGGACCAGGCAGCACGAATTGTCCGCTGATTCCAGTCCCGCAGATTACACGCTGCGGATCAAAACCGCTCCCGTGGAGATTGCGCGCAATAAGATTATTTCTTTAACCACCTATAACGGACAGTTTCCGGGCCCGCTGCTTCGCTTCAAAGAAGGTCAGCAGGCGGTTGTAGACGTTTCGAATGAGACGGATGTGCCGGAGCAATTGCATTGGCACGGCCAGATGGTTCCAGTTGAAGTAGATGGAGCTGCGGAAGAAGGCACTCCATTCATTCCCGCCCGTGGCAAACGCCGGATCGTATTCACTCCCGGGCCGGCAGGTCTTCGTTTCTATCACACGCACAACCGCGGCGGCGCGGACCTCTCTGCTGGACAGTACGGCGGCGAAGTAGGGCCGGTATACATCGAGCCGAAGCGCGAGCCGGGCAACTATGACCGCGAGGTGTTTCTGGTGCTGAAGGAGTTCGAGCCGACGTTCAGCCGCGGTGGAGATATGGCGCAGGACTTTCTCTCTCCCGCGACCAGGGTTAAGGCCCTCGAACACCAGGGCGAGTCTGCGATGAAGGCGTCGCTGGCCAGGGGCATGCCGCACGGATACGAGGTGGGCTATGGTTCTTTCACCATCAATGGCCGCATGGTGCGCCACGGCGAGCCGGTCCGGGTAAAGCAGGGCGAGCGGGTCCTGTTTCATGTATTGAACGGCAGCGCTACTGAGATTCGCAGCCTTGCCTTGCCCGGCCACTCGTTTCACGTGGTCGCATTAGATGGCAATCCGGTGCCGAACCCTGCCACGGTTCCAGTGTTGTGGCTGGGCACGGCGGAGCGGGTGTCCGCCATTGTGCAGATGAACCATCCAGGCGTCTGGACTATGGGCGACCTCGCCGATGACGACCGGCGGCATGGCATGGGCATTGTCGTGGAATATGCCGGTCGAGTGGGAAAACCGCAATGGATAGCACCGGTGCCGGCGCACGCACGATGGAACTACACCCGCTTTGCCAAACCGGGTGCAACTGCTCCGGCCCCCGACGAAACTTTCGAAATGCTCTTTGAGAAGGATAATGCCGCCGAAGAGGGCTTCAATCGCTGGACGATCAATGGCGCTGCATATCCCATGGGCAACGTCACGGCCCCGGCTTCATTCCACTTGAAGCAAGGCAAGCGCTATCGAATCCACATGCGCAATGCCAGTGATGACATTCACCCCGTTCACCTTCACCGGCACAGCTTTGAACTCACCAACTTCGCGGGAACCCCAACCGCTGGAATCATGAAAGATGTAGTGATGGTTGGCGGCTACCAGGAGGTCTCAGTAGATTTCGTTGCGAATAACCCCGGACTCACGCTGTTCCACTGCCATCAGCAATTGCATATGGACTTCGGTTTCATGACGCTGTTTGATTATGCGTGAAGAGACGTGAATGGGGTTGCTGCTGATAGGTCAAATGCAAACGAAGTGCTGAAAAAGAGGGTGCGGCGCAGTCAGCCTCCACACCCTTTCTGAGTTCGTTTCGGTTGAAACAGCCTTGGATGGAGACGCTGATTCACCATGATGGTGGTCCCATCGAACTTTAAAGATTAAGCCTTGATGCCCGGGGGATTTACAGGAAGAACTGTGACACACCCCTATACCGTTCCGCAAGAGAGAAGAACGGCAAAGTGTTAGCCGAATGTCCTGTTTCGGGAAATAATTCCTATTATGGGAAAAATGATGAGCAGGGCAGCAGATATCGAGTTCGCAAATCCACTAATAATTATAAGTCCGTGAAAGTTTTCATGCAAAATTTGCCTGGGAGAATCAGCAACCGCGCGCGTGACATCCGAGCGACGCGACGGGACTCGCGTTAACGAAGGGCGCGAAGTAGCTGCTTCGTCCCTGGCGTCGCTCGGAATCTCTGATGGGGTCTTAACCAGCGCTGGCAGCGCTGGTTCTTGCTTGTGCTCGCGCCCCATTGATAAAGCCCAGTACCCCTAACACAATGGAGATGACGCCGATGGAGACCACGGCTGTTCTCCCGATGAAGTCGGGAGGTTGAACTGCATTCGTGCAAGCGATGCAGAATGGGCCGATCGGCGTAATCAGGATCACGCCAATCAAAATCTCCCAAGCCCAGGCAAGGTAAAGAATGAAACGACCCATGGGTATCCTCCTGGTCCTCTTTAAAGTTTAAGAGGACAGTCGACTATAGAAACGCGGGACGCTGGATTTTCCCTAAAGCAACGGGAAATGAGTGAACAGGGGGCAGGGAAGGCCAAACACAGGAGGAACTGGACAGCCCCATGACTCGGCCTTTACAGAACTTAACCTGCTGCTATGGTCGGAATTGCATACCCCCGGTGGATAATTGGCTATCCAAGAAAGACGGACGCTCCCAATGGACATGGGTCCCATTAGAGAGTGTGTCTGCAAGAAGGTGTTATGAAAGTTCGCTTTTTGTTTTTTTCATTGCTGGTTCTGACGTTAACTCTCTCCCCGGCTGTCATCGCACAGGAAGATCAAAAGCAGACGCAACTGCCAGACAGTCAGCCGCCGCAGACTGCAGACGATCAGGCTGAAGTCCCAAGCCAGCCACAAAAAATCAAGCACGATGGCGGCAAGAACGACGTGGATGCCGTCGGCAACCGCAAGATTGGCGGTCTTGACTGGTATTCATGGGACAAGGAGATTCAGTTGGGCAACGAGTACGCCCGGCAGATCGAACCAACCATGAAGATGATCACGGACCCTGTGGTGACCGAGTATATTAACCGCATCGGCCAGAACCTGGTGCGCAACTCCGATGTGAAAATACCCGTCGTGATTAAGGTGGTGGATGCAGATGAGCCCAATGCGTTCACTCTGCCCGGTGGTCATCTATATGTTGATTCAGGGTTGATTCTGGCTGCTGAAGAAGAGGACGAAATCGCCGGGGTTATGGCGCACGAGATTGGCCACATTGCTGCTCGTCATGTCACACGCGGCGCTACGCGGGCGGAGTTGATGAATCTGCTGCGAATTCCCGCGGGCATCTTCATTCCGGGAGGCGCCGGCATTCTGGTAGGCCAGACTCTCGGTATCGGATTGCCGTTGACGTTCCTGAAGTTCTCCCGGAATTTTGAGGCGGAAGCCGATTACCTGGGAATCCAATACGCGTACAGAGCAGGCTACGATCCCGCCGGCTTAATCACATTCTTTGAAAAGCTGGAAGCCATGGAGAAGCAGAAGCCCGGCACGCTGGCCCAGGCCTTCAGGACCCATCCCCAGACGCCGGACCGTCTTCATAAATCGCAGCAGGAGATTACCGACATTCTGCCGCCTCGTGGGCAGTACATTGTGACCACCTCGGAATTCGAGGAGGTCAAGGCGCGCATGGTGAGACTCGAAAATCGCCGTCCGGTCGAGGGACCAAAGGATGGTAGCAAGCCGACGCTTCGCCGCAGTCCCGGCGCCTCCTCACCGGACGAAAAGGACGATGGCAAACAGAATGATCGTCCGACGCTGAGGAAACACGAAAACTAAACACAGCGTCTTAAGTAATTGCGCATAGTCTGCGTAGGATTGCGTTACGAATCTTCCAACGATCAAATTCTTCTTCCACAGAGTTGATGATGGTTTTTAGGTATTCGAAGTAGCGATTATGCAAA
>Ga0209168_10000096_pt1 | contig 99896 bp, 145 predicted proteins | sample Coa_R1_FD_187156 | JGI IMG/M metagenome (GOLD analysis project Ga0209168, IMG submission 187156) | Surface soil microbial communities from Centralia Pennsylvania, which are recovering from an underground coalmine fire - Coalmine... | ecosystem: Environmental > Terrestrial > Soil > Unclassified...
AAGTCTCTAGAGTGTCGATTACTCCGCTGTCGATGTTCACTTCGCACCTCCAAACCGCATCCTGATAGTCCGAATGCGCCCATGCTGCTGTACTTCGCGGCGCTCCAGCATGGCTAGGGTAGCCAGCCGGGCCTGTACAGCCGTCGAAGCGGAAAAATCAAAGTCCATACCCTAGGCGGTCGGCTAACGTTTGCGCTTTTGCGCTACGGTAACCTGTAGCGCGGCATTGGCGGTTTCCGTGAGGGTTGTTAAAGTCGTACGCGGCTTGTTTGGCCGCGCGGGAATAGTTTGCAAGTCGTTTCGTTTCGGACATGGTTCTCTCCTGTGCTACGGCAGTAGGTACTGTTTGATAATCTTGGCTTGGGCAGCCCATGCGGCAGCCCCTGCGGCAGCCCCTGCGGCATCCCGTGCGGCATCCCGTGCGGCAGCCCATGCGGCAGCCCCTGCGGCAGCCCCTGCGGCAGCCCATGCGGCAGCCCATGCGGCAGCCCCTGCGGCAGCCCGTGCGGCATCCCGTATTTTCCCGAGAGCGTATTGTCTCGTGGCTCGTATTGCATCGCGTGGGCGAGAGTCTTTGGGGTAGTGTTTTTCATACAGCGGCAAGACGACTTCGGCAAAATCAGCCGCCATAAGCCTAGCGACCTGATCGCAATTTTCCGCTGTAGAGCATAGCGCCCAGAGGCAGTCTTCCGTGCCGTTATGTTCTAGGATTGTGAGAAGGTTAATCGGCGCATCGTGATCGAACGAAACGCCACCTAGGCACTTGACTAGATGCGCGTAGCGGCCAGCGCAAGCGTTAGCGGCCTTGAGTCGGTTGAGGGTTGTGGTTAACCGCACGGCATGCTTCGCCGGATCGATTTTGATGTCCCGCAATTTAGCGGACTTGCTCGTTTTCGTTGGCATGTTTCTCTCCTGTAAAATATTGGACTACTTCGGGTTTAACCTTCGCGTTCGCCGTACTCATCGAATGTCCAGTCGTTCGCTTCGGCGTCTTCGATCAGTTGGGCGTCCGCTGTACGATACTCGTATTCCGCTTCCAGATCCTCGTAGAGCGCGCGGCAGACATCCAGCCGCCATTCCTCTACTGCCGCCTGAAAACGCTCGTGTAGTACTTCACCCACTCGCCGTTCTCCCATCGTGCGCCCATGTTGGGGCAACCGATTTCGTGACAAACTACGCCGTTAATGCGGAGTAGTTCACAGGAATCGCAGCGCTTGGGTAGAATTTTAACTTTGGGCATGTTTCACCTCCGGTAATAGTCCCCATTGGGACGCATGATGCTCACACATGGCATCGGTGTAGGTATTGCCCGAAAACAGCGAAGTGCGAGTCACGAAATACATCGCGTCCGCTCCGCATCGCGTTTTGTCTACGCCGCACCATCCCGGCTTTCGGATCGGAGTAACGTCAACAGCCTGACACTGGCGGAATAGCATTCGGCTTCCGTTCCATGAGATATCCGCATGTTCGATGCTGATGTTTTTCCAGTTATCCACGCCACGGGACACCTCCAATGTGTACGGAGTGCCGTTTAGCCGCAGAGCACGGGCTATTTGGTCCGCATGGTACCAGGTGTAGTAGACATTGCGGCATCGGCCAAAGGTCACAATCCAGATAGTCATGAGCGCACCTCCACACCCAAAGGTTCACCTAGTTCAATGTCGAGGTGCATACGGCATTCGCCGTTGATCCTTGCCGTCCATCCACTCGGCATCCTCGGGTATCGAATCCGAATCGGACGCGCACGTTTCGTTGCCGCACTTCGGGCAATGCGGATCGCCGTAATCGGCTTCGGCTTCCGCCCATGCGTCAAGGTTGACACTGTGTTGGCTGATTACGCCATAGCGTATGCCGGTTGCAGCGTCCACATTGGACGTGCCTAGACCGTAGTCTATTCCCGTGTAGGTGTTACTCACGTTATTCTCTCCTGTATGTGATTGGATTCGCTGGCATTTGTGTGCCGAATCAATTGTCAGGGCGATTCGGAATCTTGTCAATAGAAACGTTAACTCGTTTCGTTTCAACTATCGGCATGCATTTTGCGAACCTAGTCCGATGCCCGTATCGTGATGGCTGACGGGGTATCGCGCTAGTGCCTTGCGCCTAGTTCTAGTAGACAAGTGTTTTTTTTGGTGATAGCCTATCGGCTATCAATCCAGCCAGCGAAACCCGGTATCTCTAAGATCCAAGTGATTGACGTTACAGGCTAGCGCGTGCTGTATTGCGTGCGATCTCAGCGCGTAGCGTCAGATGTCCGGCAGCAGTCTAATCTTAGACTGTTTTTGGCCGATGGCCGAATAACCGGGCCAGAATCGTTTCAGGGTAATCAGACACAGCAGACTGGCAGGGCATCGCAGCAAGGGCAGGATGCGCGCAAATGGCAGGGCAATGAAAAGCCCCTGCCAGTTTGGACGGCTGGCAGGGGCTTTGGTGAAACGCGGGAGTGTCCGCAGAGTCTACAGCTTGGTAAACCGCGAAAAGGTCAGCTTGGAGCCATCCGACAGAACTACCGCGCCACTCTGATGCACGGTAGACTTACCGGACGCCGAAACGCTACCGTCAGCTGGCAGGGAGAGCGTAAGTACCAGTTTCCCCGCTAGGATGCGTGCCTCAGCGATAGAATCGCCCCAATGGTTCATGACGCTGACTTCTTTGGCCGATGGCGTTACGTGCGTGGTCTTGCCATTCTTGCGCGATTCGACCGTGGGTTTAGGTGCTAGCGCGGGAGGGGTGACCGATGCCGGTTTTTCCGCTGGAGTGCCAGTTTTCAGTGCCTGCATAGCTGCGAGCATTTCGGCCATTTGTGCCTGCATTTCGATCAAGCTAACTCCAGCCGTCTTCGGTGCTACCTGTGTGGTTGCCATGTGTTTTCTCTCCTGTGGCTTGCATGGTTGTTTCCAGCCGAATGCAAGCTGTGATGGTTTGAGCCATCTGGTTACGGTCCTCAGAGCGAAGACCGTAGGCCGCATGGTTCAATCCTGCCCTAGAATCCGCGCCACAATGCGACGTTTGCGACTTGCCGCGCGAATCCGTTCCACTACAGCGTAAGCCGTGATGAGCAAGCCTAGGCCGATGAGTACCAGCATGGCTAGCTCCTCCCGTCCCGCATGGCGGAGCGCGTTTCATGGGCTAAGAGCCAAAGGTCTGCCAGCGTGCCGAGGTAGGAGCTCTCAGACTCCGCTAGATCCGGTATCCAGCCGTCTGTGTCGTTAAGCTCCTGCAAGCTGGCTGGATTGCGGCGCTTCTGGTAACCGTGGCCACGGTCTAAGGCCGCAACCGTCAAGGTCTGCCGTGATGCGTCAGTAGCGTAGTAGCGTTCTGGGTTGATGCGGCGGATTCGGCCAGTCATCGGGATACCTCCAGTGATCTGGCGAGTCCGCGCTTAATAGTGTGTTCTTTGAACTCTGAAATGGCCGCATCAGGTAGGTGTACGGTGTATGCCCATTCGGAGAGCCATTTCGTGGGAACGACTAGCGTATCCCACATTGGGACTCCGCTACATTTCCCGCAATCGCATCCGCCGTCAATTGGCCGCTGTAGTTTAGCACTTAGCCTCAAGTACACCGCTTCATGTGTCTGACAGATAACTCGCAAATGCACGTCTGAAGGTTCTAGGGTAGCAGGCATACCCTCATGCCGGTTTATCTCATCCGCCAGCCTACTAGCTTTATTGAGCAGTTCTTCTAGCCTGTCCGCCTTTTGCTTCCAGGTCAGACTAGCGTGGTCGGTAGCTGTAAACATAGCTAGCAACCCCCTTTGTCCGCTGTCGGGATAGTCTCTAGCCAATACCCATACTCCGACACGTTGAATAGTACGTCATCCAATGCCGCAGTGCTGATTCCGTCCATCCCGAACGTGACTCCCATCTCCCGCAGTCTGTCAGAGTCCGTCCCACATGACGGTTGCCAGTTACCTTCCATGTCTTGCACTAGCGTCACACGGCTGGTCGTCATTCTGTCCAGTGCCGCGAATACTGTGGTTTGTGCTGTGGTTTGTGCTGTGGTTTGTGCTGTGGTGTTCATCTCTCCTCTGCCTCTCTTTCCTGTGCCTTGTTGGCACGTCTCATACTACTATGCGAGTCAAGAGTTACCTCACGCATGTTGCTCATTCCATGGGAGATATAATTCCTCACCCATCTGAACCCATGCGCCATGGCGCTAGGGTTTTGGGGCTTGCTCTACCTACCCCAAGGGGGGAGGGGCAGGGGAGTGAGGGACTGCACAGGGGCTACCAGGGACCGGCGGCGAGGCGGCGAGAACGGGGTTGATCCCCTCTCCGGCCCGCCTCAAATAAATACGGTTCCCGTATTGACAAGACAAAAATAAATACGGTTCCCGTATTGACAACAAAACGGGTCCCGTATAATATGGGTCCCGTATGGACTGCAAATGCGCCAGATGCAAGCACAAATGGGAAAGCCGAGTGGGGTTCCCAAAAACTGTCCGGACTGCAAACAAGCGCGGTGGTGGAGAAAAGCTGGGCCGGTAGGAAGACCGAAACGTGTGGCGGACCGGGGTATAGAGAAGCGGGAATGGGAAATCAATCTGGAGAGGGCGGAGGACATGGCGGCGCAGTTAGCCAGTCTGCTTCAGGTACTGAGGAGGCTGGCACATGGGTAGGAAGCGTACGGTTCCACATGTGCCTGGGTGGGCTGGGTGCCGGTGCCAGGAATGCCGATTGGGTCGCGGGGAGCCGGGGAGAAGGAAGGTTCTAGCGGACCGGGGAGGCGGGAGTGGAAATAAGGATGACGCGGCGGGAGGTTCGGACGGTGGTCGAGGCGCTACAGCGGGCGTCAGGGTGGAGCGACCTGGGGGACAACGGAAAGTTCTACGGAAAAAGGTGGATGGCGGCGGAGCGGCGGTATCTAGTGCGGTGCCTAGAACTGGAGAAACGGCTGACGCAGGCGCTGGTAAAGCGGGTCCGTTCGACCTGAGCCGGGCAAAAGGAGGGACGGATGGGCGAGTTGGCGATAGTACTAGCGTTAGCGGGAGTCAGTGTAGGTTTGATGACAATCAAGGCCGAGTTGAGCCGCATACAGGATCGGCTGTCGGAAATTCGCGATCTGCTAAAAAATGAAGCCCCCACCGATCGGGCACAACAACGAGCGGACAGACCTTATTAAAGAGGTGCCGTTCGAGCCGGGGGAAACGGGAGGAGCGTGAATGGAAAATAAAGCGGATGTGAAACAGAGCAGGGCGCTGCGGCCTGACACGCAAGCATTTGACGAGATCAGGATCGTGACGGTGCCGAGGTACAAGATGTCGGGGTTGAGCGGAGACGAGTGGCGGATCTCGGCAAGGACGGAGTTCTGGCGTAAGGGTAAACTGATCTGCTCTACGGGTTGCCGGAACATCGAGACGGCGTGCGGGTTGCTTATGGCGAAGTACTATGAGGCTTGCGACGACGGCAAGGCGTACTACGCGGGAGTTGACGATATCTGCGATCAGGAGGGTTGCGCGGAGAAGGCTACAGTCACGTATCGAGTAAAGAAAGAATTCTCGCGCGATAACCCGCATGTTTGGAATCGGCCTGCGACGGGTCATTCTCTGGGCGGTGAAAGTATTTTAGTGCGGCGGTTCTGCGCGGCACATGGTCGGCGAGGAGATTGCGGATTTGATGACTCGGACAGTAACTACGAACTTATCGAGGGAAGCGTTGCCGAACCCCCGCCTTCCTCGGTCAACCCTTCGCGGTTGGGTGGCGTAATTATTGTAGATCCCGAGGATGCGTGATGGTCACTAAACCAACCCAGCCGCATACTCGGGCGCGCGTCGTCAGTGTTACCCGCGAGGTCTTCGCGGATCTGAACGAAAAAATCGGCCCCGAGGCTCGTTTCACCAACGTGCAGGAGTGGCCCCTTCCGCACTTCTGGCTCTATTCACCGGACGGATCAGTGGTGATTTTCACCTGCGCCAAGATTGCGCGGTTGGAGTCGGTTCAGTTGGCAGGGGAGTTTTGATGGCGTCGGAAAAACGTTGCCCTGTCTGCGGGTGCAGTTAAAGAAAGCAGGTTTTTAAAATGGCGGAACACGAAGACACCCCCGCTGGTTGGGCAAAGCGCTGGCTGGAATTGGATGGGCAGATATCGCTGGCGGAGACATCCCTGTTAAACGCTCAGGCGACGGTCAATAATCTGCGAATGACGCGAATTGCGTTGGAGTCGAAACTGATGGAACGAGTCGGCCCCAATATCGGCGTCCGCACGTTCGTGGTCGGCGACAAGGTAGTGCTTGTGCGTATCGGCGGGGGCGTCAGCGCGCACCTCAAGGAGGAATAGATGCCAGTCGAGAAATTCGATGTCAAACAGGGTAGGGGCGGAACTGAGCACACCAAAGACGCGCGATATTTAGCCTGGATAGCGGCTTTCGAATGTCGCGTGCTCAATGATATTAACTACCTCGGCGACTGGACGGACTCGGCAAAATTCAAGGGGAAATGTCTATCGGCCTGCCGCGAGATGAGGAGCGTTTTCCCTGAGTTGATACTGGTGCGAGGCGGCGTAGTTAATGTGGGTTGGATGGTGGAGAACAATGAGGGTCAACCGGCGCTCGATCTTATCAACCCCGGAGACGGGCACTTCTGGCTGGAAACGAAAGACGGTCTAATCGTTGACCCCACGCGCAAACAGTTCACGTCTGGCGATCTGCATTATATAGCCTTCGATGAGTCGCAGGCCCATACTCTGCCTACTGGAAAGTGCATGAACTGCGGTTTTTACTGCTATGGCGGTCGGACAATGCTGTGCTCGGATGAATGTGAGGCTGACTACGCGCGATACGTAGACTTGGAATCGCGGAGGTCGGCCTAATGCTTGACGACCCCGAAGACCTCGACAGCCGCACCCCAACGCAGACCCTCATGGATTGCCTGGAGGACTTCGGAAAATCGGAGCCGACCCGCGTTCTGGTGATCTACACTAACGAAGATCACGAGATCGCTTGGCCCACCAACGGAACGTACAGCTATACGCACTTGGTCGGCATGATTGAATGCGTCAAGGCTCGGCTGCTGGCGGGCTTCTTGAAGGGGTTTGACGATTAAAGGAGTAACTCATGGACGAAAAAACGGCAGTAACAGAACAGCAGCGGCCCGAGGCGGAAGCAGCACAAGATTTGACTGCGCCGGACCTCACAGACACGGCGATTCAGGATCTGGCCTTCGGGCAGGCAGTGATTCGCATTGAGCGGCTGGAGGCGATTGTAAAGCTCTTGGCTCGCCGGGCGGTCAGCAGCTTCCCTACGGCGGTGGAGGACTCTTGTAGCCGCGCTCAGATCGAAAAACTGGCGGAGGAGATCGGGAAGTGAGGAAGCAGATCGAGTTCGTCTTGCTCGTAGCGCGAATGAGAACGTCCGAAGAACGTAATAGGGATCGCTGGCCAGTTACTGCCGAGAAGACTTTGGATGACCTAATCAGGCAGGCGCGGAACCTGCGCCCCAATGCCGAGGCAATGCAAAAGGCGGAGGGGTGAAATGAGCGGCATGGCCCAAAACTTTTACGTCCACGCAGTCGAGACAGAGCAGGCGGGCGGGAGATCTCATTTTTGCGGCGCATTTACGAGAGAAGTCGCAGAGCAGACAGCCCAAAGCCTAAAGGCTACCGGGGTCTGTCTTCATATCCGCGTGCTGGAAGAGATAGGAGTAACCGAAAAGATGACCGAAAAGATGATGAAGGCCGGTTTTCTTATAAAGGCGGTGCGAAATGACGGCACAAAGTGTCAGGTCGGACCGTTTCAGAATCGGGCAATGGCGGATAACGTAATGGCCGACATGGCGCGTGGCGACAAATACACAACGATCTGGGTCGAGATGAATTCGTACGACCAGCCCACGGAGAGCAACGAGCCCACGGAGAACCAGTAAGTGAAGGCAATCTCCCTTACCCAGCCGTGGGCCTCGCTGGTGACGATAGGCGCGAAGCGCATCGAAACCCGTAGTTGGTGGACCTCCTATCGCGGTCCGCTAGCGATTCATGCAGCCATGAGGTATCCGGCGGATGCGCAGGACTTTACATACTCGGAGATCGCGCGAAAATGCCTGTCGCCGCACTTTCTGATGCACTCGGATATTCCCCTGCACAAGAAGTTGCCGCGCGGATTTGTCATCGCGACCTGCCAGTTAAAAGCCTGCGTCAGGACGGAGGAGTTAATCCTGAATGCTGTCTACGGAGCGGACATGACGGAACAGGAGAAGGCATTCGGCGATTACTCTCCAGGCCGCTGGGGATGGCTGCTGGCCGATGTCGTTCGCCTCCCCGAGCCGGTTCGGGCCAAAGGAGCCCTGAGTCTCTGGGAGTGGAACCCATGACCGACACAGAGCAGCGGTTGATCGAGGCCGCGCTGGATTACGCCGCGCGGATTCAGGCCGGGATAGAAGAGGAGGAGGATTTAACTCCCGCCGAAGACGAGATGCGGCTGGTACGCCTAGCGTCGGATTACGAGAATGAGCAGATCACGCTGGCGGCGCATCGGATAAACGGGAGGAGGGCGTGACCGAGTTTGAACTCTTCCAGGCCCTGCGCAAGCATTTCCCGGCGCAGCAGTACGCGCTACTTCCGCAGGTCGCCAACGGAACCGGGTCAAATGCCAATCGCCACGCCGACGCAGTAGCCCTCGGGCTTTGGCCGTCTCGCGGAATTCATCTGCACGGCTTTGAAATCAAGTCATACCGGGGAGATTGGCTGCGAGAGTTGAAGCGGCCCGACAAGGCCGAGGCAATTGCGCAGTACTGTAACTTCTGGTGGATTGTTACCGATGCCGGAGTGGTGTTGGAAAAGGCTGAAATACCGGAGTTGTGGGGCTGGATGCAGTACAACTGCAAACTACGTTCGCTGTCCCAGGAAAAGAAGGCTAGGTATCGAGGGGCCATATCCCCCAATATCGATATGATTGCCGGAATACTCCGTAAAGCCCAGGAGACGGCCACCCCAGACGCGGCAATCAATGAGGCATACAACTCCGGGTTTGAGGCCGGAAAGAAGGAAGGCGGCAGCCTGAAAAAGTACGATCAGGAGAAGTTGGACAGGCTGCGGGCGGAGTTGGCGCACTTCAAAAAAGTCAGCGGCATTGACCTGGAAAATGGATGGCACAAAGGAGAAGAAGTCGGTAGGGCGGTTAAGGCCGTGCTTGACGGTCAGGTTGCTTACTATCACCAGCAGCTTTTGAACACGGCCAAGAAAATCATCACCGAGTTGGGCGGTAGCGTTCCCGTGGAGCAGTAAAATATTAGACCGATGGTCGATCTGCTTCACGAAGGCTTCGAGAATATGACCAAAGCCGAATACGTCCGCATGTATCCTCGCAGCGCTCAATTCTGCTGGTGCTGCGGAAAAAACTGGGACGAATGTAACTGTGGGTTCTACGAATCTACCCATCGCTGCCCCAAGTGCGGCCATGGCGTGGAATGCTGCTGCGTCTGTCTGACCGCAGGAGGTCCACTGAGCGAGTTGTTCGATGATGTGACCGAAGGCCGCATAACGCAAGAGCAGGCTCTGGAGCGTCTGGATCGAGGTGCGGAACCAGCGGCATACAAGCAAAAGCGTCAGACCGAATGCGCCACAACCAAGGACACCAAAGGCCACGTGATATACGTGATGGGCCACGGGAATCCAGAGTAAATCCATGAGTCGCCACCGGCGGAAGATCAGAAAGCACGGCGGCAGTCAGCTTAAGACCACACCAGAAGTCGAGCGCTGGGCAAAAGCAAAAGTCGATATCGAGGATATCCTCATGGAGTACGAGAATTGCGAGCAGATGGAGGCGCTACTCGGCGTGGTGGAGACGTTCCGGGCGCTGCATCCTCCGAAGGCGGCGGTCAAGCTATCTATCGAGGAAATTCTCGATCACGAGATATTCTCAGCCGGGCATTTGGCTGATGGGATATTTTACAGCAGTGGAATATTTAACAAATTGAAATCATGAACGAGCCAACCTACTGCAAGCACTGCGGACGGCGGCTGAAGTTGAAGCCAGCCGAGAGCGATACCCGTCTGGCCCGCCTGTGCCAGATCCTGAAGGACATGCCGGATCACGAATTCGACAGCTTTATCGAAATAGCGGAGACGATCAGGACCATGCACCCACGCGGGGCGCGTCCCGTCAGGGGAGAAATAACGGAAATCGAAACCGGCACCAGGATGGCGTGGGACGGGCATTCCTTTGGGTATCATGGTCATGATCCGACGACCCCGCGAAAGATCGACACAGTTCCGTTCTAGGATGTGAATATGAAAACCTTAGCCGTTGTCTGTGGAAGCCCGGAAGAATTCAGCCACTGGAAGCGTGAAGCGTATCCTATCGCTGTGCGCTTTGGTTGCGATAGGACTTTCCCTGTCTGGTCCATGGAGAGCCTCGGTCGGCTGCGCGGTCTCCAGATCGACGACTTCACCTGCTACGGCACTTGGCACCTGTTGCCCGATCGAGAGCGGATTATCGACAGACTGTTGGATATCTGCCCGGTGCGGCAAGGTCACTCCATCAACCCGGCTTTTCCCGCAACGCGCTGTGCTTTGATAAAAGAAGAGATCAACGAAAAGATCGAGACTAGCTTGGTTACCGGCAACGGATGGTGGACTTCTGCGTTCCCGGAGGCATACCCCGGCAAGGACGATCCTGCCTCGGATGCTGGCACGTGGGAGATGAGGCTTCCTACTTATGGGAGCAGTTATGGCGTCTCGCCGCCCGGTTCAGTGATACAGATCGAGCCAAAGGCCAGCTTCCCACCGAGTCCGCGAGAAGCAGCTATCGAGGAATTGACCGCCATCGCCCGCCGCCTGTCGCAGGAGAATCTCAACGAACTCGTAGAGGTCGCCAAGACCATTCAGGCGCTGCATCCAATAAAGAAACAGGAGGAGGGCGAGTATCAGTTCAGCTTCAAAACGGCGCACCTCAAATGCGACGGCACGCAGTGGTGGGTAGGTGACAAACCAGTGGCCGAGTGGGTAGCCGGTCCCGATGACGAAAAATCCGTTCCCGTCTGGAGCCCGCCCAGCATAGAAGAAAACTCTTGACTCTTGACTTGTATCTCCGCATACTGAACCCATGAGCAAGAGCGGAATCTTTATGGGGACGACCGAGGCCCCGATTCACCGCAGCATACAGGAGATACACGAGCTTTTGGTGCAGGCCGGTGCGACCGAGGTTTCGTCGGTCTACAGCCAAGGCCACATCTCCGGCATGACCTGGGCGATGACCATCGAAGGGAAGTCGCTGCGGTTCAAGATGCCCGCCAGGGTTGAGGCTTTGAAGCAGCAGTTGCTGAGCCAGTACCGTCGCGGCCCGCGAGGCGATACCGACATCTCAGTCAAGGCCGAGCGTATCGCTTGGCGGCAACTTTTCCGCTGGGTGCAGGCGCAGGTGGCGTTTGTTGAGACCGGCATGGCACAGCGGCACGAAGTGTTTATGCCATACGTGCAGAGCCCCAATGGGCAGACTATGTTCGAGTTGTTTCACGAGACGCAATTCAAGCGTATCGAGGCTCCCGGTAAAAAGTCTTGACTTCGCGAATTTCTGCCGTTATAGTTCTTGCAGTGTTGCATGTGTTCTCTCCAACTGCGGTTCGAAGCGGATTCCCGGTGACCTGGGGAGGTGAACGGTAGTCCGCTTCGGTTTTACTATTGGCCATCTTAGGGAACAACCACACAGAAACCGGAGACATGATCCGGGTCATGGCGGGCGACGGGTCCCGCCACTTTTCTGATCTCGCCGCTCTTGACTTCCTCGTCTTTCCGCCTCATACTTCATCCAACTGAGCCGCATCGCGAATACCCCCTAACACACCGAGGCGGCTACTCCTATCAGGGCGTGGAGATCACGATCCTCCGCGCCCTGAAAACAAAACTCTTGACTTTTGACTTGGCGGGAATTACTCTTGACGTGTCGGCAACAGCCGAACATCAAAATACACGAAAAGGAGGTTGTCTTATGGCAACCAGCACCGCAACACCAAAGGCAGTTGTTTCAATTCCGGCCCCGAAGTTTGGGGAGGCCGAGTTCGAGATCATCGGGACTGAGGTTTTAGTAATCCACAGGTTCTCCGCCAAAACCAAACAGCAAATGAAATCAAAGATGGAAGAAGGTAAAAGTGCGGGCAGCAAGAAGAACCGCGAGGCCACATCGACTGATGATTTGTACCAAGCGGCCCGGTACATCAGCCCTGAAGGGTGGGATGGATTTCACGCCGCATCAATCCGCAATGCAATGATAAGCGCCTGCCGCTTAGTGGGCTACAAGATGACTCTCGCAAAAATGAGCATCTTTGTTTTGGCGGACGGGCACGACGCAATCGAGCCTCAGATTCCACTGGTCCGCATCTATGGCGAGCCTAAAAAACAAGAGGACATGGCGCGCGTGGAAACCGGCCAGCCGTACGTGACGGTGCGTGCGGCGTACCATGACTGGAGCGCCAAGGTCCGCATTCGTTGGGACTCTGACCAGTTCAAGTTGGAGGATGTTAGCAATCTGCTTTCAAGAGTAGGATTGCAGGTAGGTCTATGTGAGGGCAGACCGGACTCCAAAAACTCCTGCGGTATGGGCTGGGGCCTATTCCGTATCAAGGGGAGTGAAGACAATAAATTAGAGGCAGCAGCGTGACAAATCCGACTATCATCGCAGAATTGAAAAGGGTAGCCGCCGAACATGGCGGCTATCTCCGCCCGAAGGATGTTGTTAAGGCGGCCCGTGAGGAAACCTCGCCATTACACAGCCAGTTCACCTGGGATAACAATCTCGCCGCTGAAAAGTACCGCCTGCATCAAGCGCGGCAATTAATCTCGGTGGTGGTCGAGTACACGGGGCCTGAAATGAATCAGATGAGCCGCGTGTTCGTCTCCTTGACTGAGAATCGGCGTGAGGCGGAAGGGTACATTGAAACCGCCGTCGCAATGTCTGACCCGAGAAGACGCGAAAGGCTTTTAAAAGGATGCGCTCTTAGAGCTGCGTGCGTTTCAAAAAAAGTATGCTGATCTTGAGCAGTTGGCTAAGGTTTTCGCCGCTTTGGATGACGTGGCGGCTTGAGTTCGGTTTGGTTCGGCTGGGCAGGTAGGGAGCGGCAAGGTGGGATGAGGCTCGTCCCGATCAAGGCAAGGTTCGGCAGGCGAGGGATGGTGGGTTATGTTAGGTTGCGGCGCGTAACGGGCTGTCTCGGTCGGTAGTGGGAGGCAAGGTTGGGCAGGAGCGGCCAGGGAGGGTCCGTTAAGCTGTGGAATAGCGGGGTGAGTTTTGGCAGGTGTGGCAATGAATGATCTGCCGGGGCGAGGAGGGATTTAGAGAGGTCTGGCAGGCGCGGACTTGTGTGGCAGGCATTTGGTCGGGATGGCAGCGGAATGTCCTGGAAGCGCAGGCTAGGGCTGGAATGGTCCGGGTTGGTATGGATAGGTGTTGCGGGCGATGGCAAGGAAAGGCCGGTATGGAGGGGGCTGCAGGGGACAGGTCTGATGGGGGCAGTTGCGGCTAGGACTGGCTGGATTCGGTTTGGCGGGCCTGGACAGGATGGCCTCGGAGCGCCTGGGTCAGGCCCGGCCTGTATGTGGCGCGGCAGGCAAGGAAAGCTGGAGCTGGGTGCGTTGTTGTTGGCATGGAGTGGGAGGGCAGGCGAGGGATGGACAGGCGAGCAGTGGAATGGAAATGCAGGAGTGGAAAAAGGGAGGCGGAATGAGTCCAGAACAAAACGTGAAAAAAGTTGCAATCAACACAATTAGCGTTGATCCAACGTTGCAAATCAGAGTCGATTTCGACACAGGTGTCGTCAAGGAGTACGCGGCAATCGTTGCGGACAGGGATATGGACCCTGTAACTCTCTTTGACACGGGAAAGGCGCTGCTACTTGCGGATGGAGCGCACAGAAGGGCGGCTTACATAAAGGCCGGTAAAACGGAAATCCCAGCCGTAACCGTCAAGGGCACGCACTCAGATGCACTGCGATATTCAATCCAGAAAAATTGCAGGCATGGCATCAAGGTCACGAACCAGGACAAGCGTCGAGCGGCCAGTTTGGCGGTTTTAGACGCCGATCTTGCCAAGTTGCCAGACGCGGAACTCGGAGAGCTGATCGGCGTGAGCGGCACCCTCGTTGCGGATTGCCGACGTGGAGAAACTCCAGCCGCAAAACGCGAAAGAGCCGCAAGCAGAAAATCGAAGAACGGCCAAGGCCCGGCAGTGGTTAGCGTGACAGCGCATGAAAGGAGAAAAGTTGGCGAGACTCGACCGACCAAGGCAATGTGCCTAAAGTCAATCGAGTCATGGACAAACGACAGCCTTGTCGATGAGGCGGATATTATTAAGCTGTTCGAGTCGGCCAAGGGCGAGTACGTGTTCCTACCCAAAGAAGGCGGCGATTTAAAGGTCACGGTTGTCGGTAAGACGGGCCGGGCGCAGATCGCGGATATAAAAATGATCGTCAAAGACCTAAATTTTGAGGAGATCAAGCTGAAGTCGGAGAAGTTCGTGATATCAGCGGAGAAGGCATAATGATTCACGGTCTCCTGGTGCGGCAGGCAAGGTGGGGCAAGGTAGGTTTGGGGCAGGATCGGTCCGGCGTGTAAGGGCAGGCGAGGCGCGGCATTCTCTTGACTTTTGCCTCGCTTGCCGTTAGCCTTGGCTTAACAAAACTATGGGGTCAACAACCAACCGATGGCAGTCGCCGGTCAGGCCGCGAGAGCTGCGCCGCATGCTGCGGGAGAAAGAGATCAAGATGGCCCCGATCCCGCCCATGCCCCCAGAGTACACGGACTACCGGCAGAAGCGTCTACGGTTTGCTGTTAGCTGTGCGGTCCTGTTCTTGAAAGGCAAAGACTACGAAGGCATAGCTCGAAAAGTCGGAATCCGGCGGTCGATCTCTAAACAAAACTTGCAACTCTATATTTCCAAGGGCGCGAAGTTTCTCATAGACAGGGGCTGTTTTATCGGGTTAAAGACATGATCTGGAATAGCCTGCAGTCTCCGTGGTTCTGGGTGGCGATGGCGGTCATCGGCGGCATAGCCATCAGATCGGGCATATCCAAGGCCCTGTCCGCTTGGAGGAACTACCGGGACGACCTGATCTACAAGTTGCGGATGGATATCGAATCTCCCAAGAAGCCGCCGGAGCCGTCCGAGCCCGAGCAGTCTAATATTGGACAGCCCGCCAACGGCCACAGCCCAGAGGACGACAAGATCCTACTGGCAATTCTGAACGGCCAGCGCGAGGGCTTACGGTTTCAGGCCGAGCAAATCAAACTACTGCGGCGACTGAATGGCTTGTTTCGCGGGGAGTCCTACGATGACGTGGATGACTCCCGAGCCACCGAGATTGAGGAGATTAACAACCTGATGGAGCGCTATCAGATCCCGCGCCAGGAGGCTGAGGCGAGGGTGCGGGAGAAGCGGACGTACACGGCCAAGGATTTCGGCCTGGGAGAAAGATAGTGGCTCTATCGCAGGCAAAACTAACTCGCATCATCGCGCGACGGATCTCTCGTTCCATGGGGGTAGACCAGGATGCGGCAATGGTCGTGGCTAACGAGATCCGGGAGGACATCAACGAACAGATTTGGATGGATTCTGAAGATGAAGGCAACGGCATCCGACCGATCACGCAAGGCCGGGAGCCAGAGCGCCCCACTGCCCCGCCGCCGCCAGCTAACATCATGGCCCCGGTCGAGCCGCAGCCCGTCAAGAGCGGCAAGTTGATCCTGACACCGGACGACCCTGAATTCAAGAAGCCCGATGGCCTGAAAGACACCAAGGTCCGATCGTTTCCCTTGAGGCGCGTTGCGCCAACCACGACGCCGACCAAGGCTCCAGCCCGTAAGTGGTGGTCGTCGGAAACGCTAATCCAGGCGCTCAGCGAAAATACCCCGGCTGAGATCCAATTCACGCCAGAGGGCAGCAAGAACGTCATCACGGCGGTACGCAACATCTTGAACCAGGAAGGCATGGACTGTGTGTACCTTGAATACGCCCACGCTGCCGCCAGCCGCGAACTAGGGAACATAGGGAGGGCGAGTGACGGTTCGCCTACTGGCGCTCCCAATCTTCCCGCCGTAGCCCGCGTGTGCTTCACCCTATACGACAAAGAGCTGCCGCTGCCCGAGTCTATGGAGTCGATCATGACGCAGCTAAGGGGCATGTATAAGCCAAGGCCGCAGACCCTAATCCCGGCACTGCCTCCCGATAGACCGCTACGAGTGGCTGACGCCGCGCCTGAGAACACTGCCCAAGAAGATACCGGGTTGATCTCTGGGTGGAACTCGGTAGGCCCGCGAGTGACTCTGGAAAGGCCGATACCGCTAAGTGACGGCAGTGTAGTCACGGAGGTTTCGGACGCTACTCAGTTCGTAAAATCCCGAGTCAAGCAAGGCAATATCGACAACTCTCCGAAAATACCCCACCGCTAGTTGTAAAATATTTTACAATTCCCTAGAATTGCGGCATGGCTATTCCCAAAGAAGACTTACGCGCATTTCTTCAAGACTGCACCGAACAGACCGAGCGCCCGGACTTAGCGGGCAGAGCCGCAGAGCTGCTAGGCAAGTTGGAGGAAAAAACCGCCAGCAATGAACCTGAACCGCAAGGCCCTCCGGGAGGGCAGGCCCACTAGCCGATTCGCCGGGTAACCATGTGTGGCGTTCGATCCCAAGGATACTGTCCAGCAACTCATGATGGCGCTGATCACGTCGCTGACGGGGCTAACAGGCTATGCCCTACGTAAGGCAGAGCGGGCCGAGCGTAAAGCAAAGCATTGCCCTCTTAATTTCGAACAGAGAATGGAAAAGCTAGAGGCCGACCTCTCCTCTTTCAGGCGAAATGAGGCCATGGAAGACGCCCGCTCGGAGCCGCAACTCATTGAGATTATTCGTCAATTGTCCGAGATAGAAGCAAAGGTTAATCGATCTCTCAGGCAGAATGACGAAACACACGGGCGTCTGGCCCGGTTAGAGAAATTCCGGGCGACGGTGCAGGATAAGTTCCCGGACGATCTTCCGGCTGGAGACTAGGCAGCGACCAGTAAAACTTGCGAGTTGGTTTTAGGAATAGGCCCCACAGCGCGCAGCAGGCCGACTGCGCAATCCAGTATCCGGTATCCGTAGTTTGCCACGGGACAAGCCCACGAAACATGCCGGTACGATTATCCAAGCACCCGGCAGCGGCCTGAAAACCCAGGAATAATAGCAGTGTCCAGAAGTGGACCGCCGTGTTGTGTTTCAAGGGCGTCCCTTGCTTCCATAGGAAATATCCCGCCGCCACGGCCCAGAGGAACATGGCTACCTGAATGTACTCCCTGAGTATCACGAACTGGTGGAACCCGGACCACGGCTCTCCGCTAACGAACGCAATAAACACGGAGCAAAAAATGGCTAACAGGGAGAAACTGGACACTCCCACGAGAAGCCAGCGCATGCCCTCGCGCGTCATCCCTAGCGTTACTCGGTGAAATGCTTCTAGTAGCATGACACCTCGTCCAATCAGCAGGGCGAGTGTTGTCGCCACCCAAAAGCCGTTCCACCAGTCGGGGCTGTCCTTGTAAAACGGGGCGACAGTCACCAGGGATGATGCGATCAGATACCCGTAAAATGCCGGGAAGTTTTTCCACCAGCGCAGGCGAGACAAGCGTACAAGCAGTGCTATCTGGCAGGCGAGAAAGATAATTCTCATGTCTGCTATTATCCTCGCACGTCAAGCAGCAGTTGTAGTTCCTTTGTAAGAACCGCTACAATTCATCGTGCAGGAAACGGCTAATTCCATGTGGCAAGGTCTCGTAATAGCCAACTCTGCGGGCCTGTTTACCTTGTTCGGCTGGCTGATCGGCGTTACCTACGCAGCCGGACAACGGGCCAAGCAGATGGACGTGAACACGGAAGCGATCAAGGAAATTCGGGAACGCGGATCGCCCGGAGTCCGCGAGCGATTCGATTCCATCAAAGAAAGGCTGGATGGTATCTCGCGAGAGCAATCCGCCCAGCGTAAAATTCTGGATCGCTTATCGGATCGGTCCTCGGCTCACGGCGTCATCCAGACGGACTAGAGAGACATGAAGGTAACAATCAAAATGAATATCCCAAGCGACCGAACCGAGCAGCACTTCTTGATGATGGTCGGGCTAATGCTCACCTTCTTCTTCACGCAGATATTCATTGAGGGGATCATAGCCCTGAGGTGGGTATCGCCGGACAGTATGAGCCAAAGTTTAGCCATGTCTCACGACGCTTTTCTGACTTTCTTCGGACTAGCCGCCGGGATCTTTCATGGCATGGTGCCGCAGATTGCGGGCCGCGCCCCGTTCTTGGTTCCGCCGCAGCCCGCGCCGGAGCCCGAGAAACTCGAACCCGCTGCGTGATACTATCGCTCCGTGGCTAAGATTGTCCGTAACATAGGCGCAAGAAAGCGCCGCCGCTCCCTTCCCCCGGTGCCGGAGCCAATTCCGGATCTAGTGCTACCCGATAACCTCAACAAAACAAATATCACCGCCCGGTCGCTCCAAAAGGGTGCGTACCAGAAAAAGCTACTCCAGTTCTTTGCCCCGTACTTGTTACCCGATGCTTTTAACGCCCTGCGCCGCCTCATCCAGTCCGACAATATAGAGGCCGCCAAGAAGACGCTGGAAGCCTACGGCGTGCTCTCCGCGCCCAAGGGGGCTACGACTATCATTGCCCCGCAGTTCAACAACGAGAACAAGGCCGAGGCCATGGCCCAGGCCGCCGCCATAGCGGCCAAGAAGCAGGACGACGCCAAGGGAATCAGCGATTTCGAGAGTATGATCCGGTTAGTCGAGGAAGGGCAGAAGACGATCTTACTCCAGCCCGCCCAGTACGAGCCCACGCCCGAAGGCGCAGCCGAGTAGTATATGGCGCGTGACGCCGGGATAGACGCCCTAGTCGAGTACTACGACCGCCATATTCCTGACCGCTTCGGATTCAAGCCGGAGGAGTGGGTACAGCTTCCGCAGGCGCAGCAAATCGCAATGCTAACCCCGCAGGAACGACAGGCGATATTCGAGCAAGTGCAACTCTGCAAGTCCAGCTTTGAATACGCTGCGCGCAACTATTTCTGGTTGGTGAACAACGAATCAAAGGACCAACTCTTCAGTCTCTGGGAGAGCCAGTATCTGGTCCTAGAAACGATGCGTCGGATTAAAGAACGCGGCAAGGCGCAGAAAATTTTCGTGATCAAGGCCCGCAGACTCGGATGTTCAACTTTGATCGAGGCCCTGATTGCCTGGAGGGCAATTTTCTTCCGCAACGTGTACGGAATCGTAATTTCAGTTGACGAGGACGATGCGGCCTACCTGTTCGGATTCATGCAGCACTTCTACGACAAACTGCCGTGGTGGATGAAGCCGGAGATCTCGTCCCGCGAAATCAAAGGCGGTCTAATATTTGACAGAAAAGACCCAAGTTTACGTGCCGTAAATCCGGGAAATAACTCGGAGGTCAAAGTTCAGTATTCCACGCAGTTCTCTGGTGTCGGCCAGGGCCGCCGCGTAAGTGCGGCTCACATTAGCGAAATGAGTGACTACGAACAAAAGCGCGCTGAGGAGATCGTAATGGAGGATCTCACGCCAGCTATCCATCCTACGCCGGAAAACTTTGCCTTCATCGAAACAACCGGCAAGGGAACTGGCAATATGACTCACCGCCTATGGCGGGCGTCTGAAAAGTTGGCCGAACGGGCGGAATGGTATCCCTTGTTTCTTGCGTCATTCTTCGAGCACAGTCGAACGATATTCGTTCCTGATGAGTGGAAACCGCAGCGGCCAGAGTTGGCCATTCGCGAGCGAGTCCGAAAGGAATGGGTAAAGTGCAATCACTGTAATCAGTTTCAGCACGCCATAGAAGATCGGGTGAAGATGCTGGATGCTACCTGCCCAATGTGCTTAAAGGGGAAAATGCTGGAGGTTATCCTGACCCCTGGTCAGCTTGGGTGGATGGAGGAGCGCAGGATTCAGGCCGAGGCCAACGGTCGTGAGGCGGTCAAGAAGTACAGGCAGGAATTTTCGATCTCGGCGGAGGAGAGCTTCCAGGTTAGCGGTTATTCAGTTTTTGATGACCAGTGCTACGAGAAAGTCACGGAAACGATCGAAGACCCGGAGCATAATGCTTACGTAAAAGTCGGCCTGATTGGCAACCCAGACGGTAAGTTCCACGGCTATAATCCCGACACCAAAAAGTGCTACGCCGAGGGCTGCACCGACGATCACCGCATGCTGTCGCCGATGGACGCGCTGTTCACGATCTACCGCGATCCAGTTCCAGGCGCTGAATATTCTATCGGCTGCGACGTGTCCGAGGGGATCGGGGAAGACTATAGCGTTATCTTCGTGAACCGAATCGGGGGGCAGCATGCTCCGGATGAGGAGGTCGCCGTCTGGCGGGACAACTGGACCGACCCAAAGGCCGTATCGTTCTTCTGTAACGCGATTGGCCGCATGTACAATGACGCCTTGATGGCTATCGAGTACAACCTCTACAACATTGTCGGCGACGACGTGCTGTACAAATACCAGTACCCCAATATCTACATCTGGAAAAACAAAGAAAACCGCCACGGCGTTCTAACCCACAAATACCATTGGTGGACGAAGGCCGGGAGCAAGACGCTGCTCTACCAGACGGCGAGATCATGGCTCCGATCCGGCGCGTGGATCATTCATTCCAAATTATTCCGCGACGAGATGACGACCTTTGTCAAAGAAGGTTTTGAGGAGAGAAACGCAAAACACGCCCAAGATCAGCACGATGATTTGCTTATGGCAGCAATGATCAGTCTCTACTGCCCCCATGAACTCGATACGCAGGAAGGCACGGGCAGAATACCTGTCCCGCAAATCGAGGACAACAATGCTCCCAAGGACTGGTTAATGCGCTGTGGTGCCTGCGGCGGGGAATGGGAGGCCGAGAGGCCGGACGTGTTTTACTCCTGCCCGCTGCCGGATGAGGTAAATGGCGGCGTATGCGGGTCGATTCAGATCACCGGCAAGCGCAAGATTGAGCAGAGAAACGAAGTAAGGATAGACTTCCCGCCGGGGAGTGTTGAGGAAGCTGGCTCCAACGCTGAATTAAGTTGGAACCAGCTTTGAGGGCACGAGCCATTTCGCGCCTGACCATTCCGTACTGGTCCTGTCCTACCCGCTTCGGTCCTCACCACGCCCGAAATCAGTATAGTACAAAACTCTTGACTTTGAGCAAAATGTTTTACATACTTCTCTCATGCCAAAAACACTGATTCACACGCAAATCGAGTTGGAGTCAGAGCAGATTGAAAAGTTGACCAGTATGGTAGAAGAAGAGGCATCCGTGGCCGAGAAGGTAGGGGGGCTAGCCCAGACTGCTCTGACTGATCTAGCTAACGGCGGAATGATGTTAGAGCCAATCACGATGCGCGCTCTGGAGCAGTCCATTGGACAAGCCATCGAAGGGCAGGGCCAAATCCTTAGTTTGGTCGAGGCCGGTGCCGGTCAAGCAGACGGAAGGATGGTGCTAAAGTGGAGCATCGACCCAACGTACATGCCGCAATTGGAGGCAATGGCGACGTTCCAGGAGTGTTCGGTATTAGAACTTGCGCAGCGGACAATTGACACTTGCGTGGACCAGGGATGGGCTATCGGGGATGTGCAGCCGATGCCGGAGCGCGTGCTGATGTCCAAGGAAGACAAGTCGGCCATAGAGCAGGTGCTGGGCGGCGCGTTCACTAACGGGACAGAATTGTCCCAGCTACTCAAGGTCGCCCTCGGCATGACCTCACCCTTCACCGAGGAGCCACTGGCGGCGAAGTAGTCCAATATTAGACAAGCAGGGCGATGAGCTATCTGGATAAAACGCAAGGGCCGATCGTAGGCCACCGCGCCTTTTTCGGGAGGCGCGGGCTACGACCAAGACCCCCGGATGTTGGGCGCTGCAAATAATGCTATCGGCTCCGGGATGTCGGGCATGCAACAGGCTCAAGCGTACCAAGGATTCCGCACCTCAATAGGGCTGTTCGGCTCTTTGTCAGTCAGCAGCACATCAGACCTATCTGCTGTCCAGCATCGTCTTGATCCAAGGATCGAGAAGCTGGTTAAGATGGCCGAAAACGCCAGCGATACGGCGCTGGAAGGTATCCTGGAAACGGCTGAAGTAATCAATACGCTTCACCCCAAGATCGAGAAAGGCGGACTAGATGCAGCTTCCTGATGGCGTAGAGTTGTGGACCATCGAAGGTCCTCAAGGTGACCGCCTGATTTTCACGTCGGGCGGAAGATACGTCGGATTCATTACGGTAGGCTGTGATCTATCGCCGGAGGCCGTGGTCCTACTTGCGCAGCAGGGCATAGAGCAGGACTGGGACGAGATGCAGGGGGAGATCTAGCGGCCCGGTGTTGACGTGGCAGGAGTGGCGAGGTCAGGATAGGTTAGGTCCGGTCAGGCGCGGCGCAGGGAGGAGAGATATGGCATGTTCCGGTCTGGCAGGGCAGGAAGGGAAAATGCGTGCCGGTATTTGAGCATCAGTGTAACTCTTGCGGAAGGGTGGCCGAGCATTATTACGGTCACCCGCCGGAGGTGAATCCGCCATGTGAGATTTGCGGCGAGCCGACAGAGCGTCTACTTAGCGCATTTAATTCCCCGTTCACCGGAATCATATCCTCCCGCTACATCGACCGTTCGATCAAAGGCTCCGAGTCCGCTAGTGATGGGCATTGGGCTTGGGAGCGCAACACTCCAGACAAAAAGCCAAGGGCTCGGTTTATCAGTTCATGGCAGGAGCAGCGGGACTTCTGTAAATCTGAAGGCTTAATCAACCCCCGTGAATGCGGCAATAACATCCAGCCGCGCGATGACGGCAAGGGGCTCCAGAACTCGGTCGGGATGCCGGGGTGCGAAGTCTAGTCGTTGGGCTGTAAAGTCGGACCCTGGCCTAATCTGCAACTTTTCTCTTTACGAGTACCTAGGGGCATGTGTTATATCTAACACAGCGTGTTCGCCCCAAGGCCATCCTTGGTACGGCCCAAGTCTGGGACTACAGACATAGGTGACTCGTACGCCAAAAAAATGGTGGACTGGCGCGATTCGCTTATTCAGCAAGCCTCGACTGAATGGCAGGCCGCCAGATCGTTACAGGAAATTGGTCTATTTATAGACTATCTCTCCGGGAAAAATTGGTGGGGCGAAAATCGTCCGCAGTGGCGGTCAAGCGTAGTTGACAACTACCTTGCCGACCAGCGCCGCGAAGCCCTGGCCTCCCTAACTTCCACCCGCCCCGCCTTCGATGTTTCCTCAACCGTGGAAGCCTACAAGGACCAAGGGAAGATCACCAACGACTACATCAAGCACACCTGGGTCGATGACGACCTAGACCTGAAGTTGGTCGAATGGATCGACCATGCTTTATTCGGAACGGGGTTTTGGAAGATCACCTGCTACGAGCCGGGCATCTTTGAGATAACCGCCCACGGGCTGGATGAGGTCATTCCAGTGATGATGCGCAACGATCTCCAGACCGCCGCCGCCGTAATCTACCGCACCTATCAAAATTTGGACTACTTTATCGGCAAGTTTGGGCGCGATGCCTGCGAGGGACTGCAGCGCTATGCGGTGCAGCTTAGCACCTCACAGAAGCCGACCAAGTACGCCCGGCCTGACAGTATTCCTGAGTACGTCTGGAATCCAATGTCGCCAGCCATGAAGGCGCGGATGAGCAGGCGCAACGGACCGCCGCCGCCGAACTACTCGCCCGTTTCGCCGTTCATCTCCCTCGAACTGATGGAGATATACTCCGACGACTGGCACTACAACGACACCGACCACGCTTGGCTGATTAAGCACCCGGATCTCGATGTTGACGAGCACAACTATCACTACATCGTGCCGCCCAAGGCGCGGCTGTTCCCGCGTAAGCGCCTTACCGTATTCGCCGGAGACAAGGTGATGTACGACGGGCCAGCACCGTTCTGGCACGGGCTCTACCCGTTCGTCATGTTGCAACTGAACCCGTGTGTTTGGTCGCCCGGAGGAATCTCCAAATACCGCGATATCCTGCCACTTAACATGCTAGTCAACCGGATCGTGGCCGGATTCGATGAGAACATCATGCAGGCACTGAACCAGACCACAATCTCCAAACGCGGCGCGATCGATCCGGTGTCTTGGGAGCGGTTCATCCCCGGCAAGCCGAATCAGAAATTGCTCATGAACCCCACGGGAGATCCGGTGCGCGACCTCCGTCGTCTCGACCCTCCGATAATCCCGGCGTACGTTGCTGAGTCGCTACGATACGCGATCGACACAATCAAGAAGCGGTCCGGATCGCTGGATATATCCGGCCTTGCCCGCAAAAAACAGGTGCCGGGCGGAGACGCTATCGAGAACATGCGAGACGCGATGTCGAGCCCCTTTCAACTCGAAGGGCGCTACGTCGAGGCCGCACTAAAGCGCGCGGGCATACAGGCGGTCAGCCACGTTTTTCAGTTCACCACGCTGGAGCGCCGCTTACAGGTTCTTGGGCCGGACGGGCAGACCGAACAGGACTATCAGCCGCCATACGGGAGCATGAGCATGATGAGCAGTCCCAAGGAAGATCACTGGAAAAAGTTCCCATTCAAGATCGCTCCGGGGTCGATGCACAGCGCATCCAAGTTCCAGAGAAAATCGGAAGCAATCGTATTGAGACGGCAAGGAGATCTCAGTATGCAGGGCCTGTATGAGTTGGCTGAGGTCCCTCTGTCTTATGAGATAGAAAAAACGCGACTAATGCAGGAACACAAAGAGGGCATCGGACCGCAGCCGAAAAAGGCAGCGGCGGGTGCTCCACGTACCTCGCGCTCCCAGCGCACGGGGTCACCAATCTGATTATGAGCGCCAGCGCCGAGCCGTTATTCGATAACGATCCGCCGCAAGAGATTGACTACAGCCATCCCGCTTGGCGCGACCCTGCCGCCTTCATCCCACTCGAAGCTCTGATCGAATACAATCTCGGAGACGTTCCGCAGATAGAAATCCTCGAATGCCAGTTAAGGAACGCTCTGTGCGTGTACGCCATTAAGCACCCGGATGCAATAAATTCCATCCTTCATCCCCAGCCGCCGCCGAACAAACGGCGCGGCCCCGCCAAGTCAAAGCACAGTCCAATCCTCCGCCTACAGCACCGCATGGGAGCGCTCACTACGAACCTTAATCTGACGCCGGAACAGCGCAGGATGAACGCCCGCCGCGCAGCCCTGACACGCTGGGGAAGCCCGCAGGGTATCGGCCCCCGCTAACCAGTCTAATCTTTTACTGATTCACTTGTTTGACACATAGCGCGCATGGCCCGTAGTTTGTGTCAGCGGGAAGGCACTCTGAGGAAGGAGGACTAAATCAATGTTCTACAGCACCGAAGAGAAAAACAAGCGGGGCAAAAAGCGCGGTCGGCACCGTAAGTAAGTCAACGGGAGGCCCTGCGAATAAGGGGCGGGAGGGTCCCTTGCCAAACTAAAAAATATCCCGCCTCAAAAAAACAGGGAAATATGGCGAAGGCAGGGAAGAGGAAAGGGCGGCACAAGGGAGCGCGTAAGCTCTATGGCCGCAAGAGGTCACGCTGATGAGCGGAATGAAGCCAACCAACGAAGGCCCAGCCGAGAAGGTAACACTCGGCAAAGGCCCGCAGGATATGGCCGATCGCGGCGGGCAAAAGCCCAACGCGCAAATCACTTCGACTCGCGTGAGCTTGAGCCGCACCGAGCATTCTGTGGCGCAGGCCGGGATCAAGGCTGGGATGGGAGAAATTCAAGTCGAGAGCACGCGGTGCTCTCTGAATCGGGCCGAGGCCGATCCGTACGGCATGATCAACAAGAACCAGCCGCGCTCGCCGCTTCCGTCGAGACGAAAGAGTTAAATGAGTGGCTACCGCAGCGCCTCCGTTACCACCGGAAGTCGAGCAGCAGCAGGACCCGAAGCAGGCGCAGTCCGTATTCGCGCAGCAAGGGTTGCCGCAGGCCCAGCCCGGCATGGAAAACGTCAAGGCGCTTGCCGCGAAATTGCAAGGCTTGGAAAAGCAAATCATGGAGATCCGGGATCTCGGGGATCAGGTAAACCCAGACTTCAAGGCGTTCTTGGTGCCGGTGTTGAACGGCTTGGTTACATACCAGAAAGCCCTGCAGAAAATGACGCAGGAATCGGGTATGGCGATGGGATCTCCGGTAGCGCCGCAGCAGCCGCCGATGAATCCGGCTTCCGGACCGCCGGACCCAAACGCGGCGTGATGTTTTCCGACGAGGGCTGAAGCATGAAGAGGCCGAGCAAAAAGCGGGGCATGGCGCAACTGGAAAAGATCTACGGGCGCATGGGGCGCTCGAAAAAAATGCGCAAACGCACGAGGTGAGCATATGGCCGGGCTGAAGAAACGAATGTCAAAAAAGCGGATGAATATGAAGCGCGGCGTCGTCCCCGTCACGCACAAGATTCACCGCAAACTGAAACGCGATCCGAGGAGATAGCTGTGGCATTCGAAGATTTACTGAAAACCATTGCCGATGAAACCGACCGCGCCGGAGTCGAGCAGTTGGCAAAGAAGTACCCAGTACTCAAAGAAGCCGGGGACATCCTCGACAAGGTGAAGGCCGCGCAGCCGCATCTGAGTCGCCTGAAGGAGTTAACCGGGCGCGAGTTCGATCCGGCGGGAGCCGCTAAGTTCGCCGCCGATTGGCAGGGATGGGCCGCCGACCAGTGGGACCGCGAGAATAACGCGACCAAGAGCGAACTCGCCACCAAGGCATTGCTCGATCAGGCGCAGGCCAGGATTGCCGAACTCGAACAGTTAGGAGCAAGCGACGTGACTATCGAAGAAATGAAGTCCGAGCTTAACAAGGCCCTCACCGAGGCCGGTGTGGTGACCAAGAAAGATCTGCCGACGCTGTTGCCGATGGACCGCTTGTTCGACAAGGAAGGCAAGCCGCGTGTGGCCACAATGGATGACGTTTCCGGATGGACGAACGGGTTGGCAGGGCGTTTCCAGGAAGCGTTCGCCGAGTTGACGCCGGAAGTCAACCGGCACTTCCAGACATTCGGAGAATACCCGGACCTGAACAAAGTTTTCAGCACGATGCTCGAAGAACAGAAGGCCGCTGGTGGACGCCCAGTGAAGCCGCTCGATGCGTATCGTAAGACCTACTCCGAGCAGTTCGCGGCCAAGGAAAAAGAGGCCATGGAAAAAAAGATTGCCGACGCCAAGGCCGAAGGTATCGCCGAAGGCAAGAAGGCCGTCCAGCAATCCACGGGTGGCCGCGCAATCCCGATCGACAGCCGAGGCGGTTTGGCGATGGGGGCCGTAGCGCGCCGGGTGCAAGCCAAGATCCAGAAGGATGCGGACGGCAAGACCATCGAGGCCCCGCTGGGCCGAGGAATTATCGCCGCGAAGGCCGCTGAAGAGTTTCTGGCGAAGCAGGCGTAAGATTTAATGGGCAGACTGCTCCAATTCGTGTTTAGCCCGCCAGTTGAGCAGGTACTGCTTGGCGGCGTCGAAAAGGGCAGGGTCCTCGCGGAGGCAGCCGAGGGATCGGTTGCAGCCGTCGCAGAGCAAGCCCCGGACTTTCTTGGTCGCATGGTTGTGGTCAACGTGCAGGACGCAGGTTTGAGGAGATTTTCCGCGTGGCGGCTCATTGCAGATAGCACACTTGCTGCCTTGGGCCTGGGCCATAGCCTCGAATTGCTCTGGTGTTATGCCGTAGCGAACGTACAGCCAGCGCTCACGGATCTCCTTGCTGAAGCGCGAAGGAGCCTTCTCTTTCTTGGCGGGCTTCGGCAGAAACTTGGGATTTTTCGAGCAGTGAGCCTTATGGGGCCAGATCTCGCGAGCAGAGAATTCTTCGCCGCAGTAGGAGCACGGCTTCATGACGCGAGCGCCGAAGCGAGGGCGATATTCGGTTTCTCTCTGCGGATGGTGATTCTTGTATTTCTTGGCGACATGCGCGGCCTGTCGGGAGCAGGTGAGGCAGGTGTAAGCTCTCTTGCCAGGAAGGCCAAGATTTACCGGGAAGTTTTCTATCGGATGCGGATCTTGGCAGGCAGAGCAGAACCGCCAGTGTGGCTTCAGAAAAGGCCGCTGCTTACACCATCTCATCAGGTGTGTTTGTATTCTGCGGGTGTGAAGGACATCCCCGCACCACTTGCACGGGATTGGTTTAAACATCAAGTTCTCCTTTCTTACGTTAACAGTATGCTGTCGCTTTACGTAAGAGTCAAGAGAAATATTCTTAGTTGCTGTCCAGAAGGAGGGTATCCATACGGCCTTACAACTCACTGAGTTGGACGCCTATGTACATGACCACATCGAGCCGCGTTAAGTGATAGCGCCATGAGCATGAGAGTGCTCATGCAAACCCCGTTAATTGCTGGGAAGCCTCACCGAGGCAATCAGCAGCGAAGCCCAGAAATGGGAACGTTCAACGACTATCCCGAAAGGGAGTAGGGCCAAGTGGTCCGAAATGCGGGGGGTCCAGAAATGGATCGTGATATAGTCTGGCCTGCATGGCGACATGCAGAAGGATCGGCCTAACGAGCTGATTCGAAACAACTTAGCGACCACTGACGTAGTGTACGCCACATCTCCTGTGTTCACTCGGCTGTCCCAGCAGAACGCCGAAAAGTTCTCGGGCAACAGTCAGATCCGGCGTCCCATCATCGTTGGGATGCTGAACGGCGGCGTCATTGGACGCGGCGGATCGGTGCCGGTGGACTTCGTGGTCACGGACGCGGCCTTGACCGCTCTGATGAAGGTCTACTGGGTCGGCATTACGTTGTATGGCTTCGATGCCATGAACAACGACGGCCCGGAGGCGATCTTCAATCAGGTCGAGATGAAGTTCCTGAACGCCTCGCTGAAGATGGCCCAACTGCTGGCGACCGATATGTACCTCAACGGCCAGAGTTCGACGGGGCGCACATTGAACCTCAACGGCCTGCAGGAGTGGTACGACGACGGGACCAATTTCCCGACTGTTGGCGGTCAGAACCGGACGGACATCAACGGTCAAGCCACGGGCACGCCCGGCGGGCTGAATGCCTTCACGGCCAACGTTACCAGTTTTACGCTGCAGACGCTCAATACGGCCTACGGCAACGCCTGCTGGGGTCCGGATCACCCGGATCTGATCGCGGTCACACAGAACGGCTGGAACCTGATCTGGAACGGCCTGCAGCCAAGCCAGCGCTACGCCAACGTCGAGAACGACCTGGGCAACATCGGTTTCACGAATTTCCGTTTCAACGCGGGCGATGTAGTGATCGACCGATACATGCCTACCGGGACGAGCGGACTGATGCTCGGGATGAACACTTCGTATGTCGAGTGGTACTTCTCAAACGTCCCGCTTTTCCAGTTTGGGTTCACGGGCTTCAAGGGCTCGGACAACACCATCGGCGATGTTACGGGACAGTACGTGGCAGGTACGAATCTCCTCGTACCAAACCCCAGAACGGGATTCAAGATAACGAGCTCACTATTTTAATCCAGTAATGTCGTAACGATGCTATAATGTCCGCATGAGAAAACTGAACGGAGTTCCGGTGAAGATGAAGATCACGGAAGAAGAATTCCGCGATCTCGTCCTAAGCCAAAAGAAGTCGGACATAAGCATCGCCCACGAACTTGGTGTCAGTAGCTTGACTATTGCGCATTGGCGTCAGCGTTTCGGTCTGCCGAATGCCTATTCAAATCGAGAGAGAAAGCCGCGCGTGTTCAGGCAAAAGCGGAGCAAGCTCTGTGTGACAAAAGAGCAACTCTACGATCTCTACGTAGTCCAGGGATTGCCACAGAGGGAAATCTCTCAACGGTGCGGTGTCAATCAAGTGACGGTTTCAAATTGGCTAAAGCACTACGGAATCGCCGCGAGGCCGGACGGTGGTCGCATTGCCGTGCTTTTGGACGAAAAAGAATTGCAGCGCTTGTATCATGTCGAGAAGTGGAGTATGCAGGCAATCGCGCAGCATTTTAAGTGCGGCGAATCCACAGTCCGGCAGAATTTGATTAGGTTCGGATTACAGATCGACATGAAAGAAGTTGCGCGAAGGAAGTTGGAAAAGTTGGCTGCTGCTTCACCCTATCGGTTCGAGCATCGCGGATACGTTAAGGTAATGGTTCCAGATCATCCGGCAGCGAACAAGGGTGGGTATGTCGATGAGCATAGATTTACGGCGGAAAATGCCATAGGGAGGCCGCTAATCCCTGGGGAGCAAGTACACCACATTAACTTGCGTAAAAGGGAGAATGCGGTCGGAAACCTCGCGGTCCTGCCGACCAAGCGCGACCATTTTCTTGTCCATCGATATCTGGAACGTGTCGCCGTATATCTTCTCGGATTGACTAGTGTTCGCCCGGAGCCGATTCAGTTTAAGACCCAAGTTTTTTGGGCCGGACGGTGGGTGCTTGAGCTTGATATGCTTCGTGATATCCGCCCGATGGCACCGGCGGTCGAGACCAGGGAAGCGGCAAAGGAAGAGACAGTGAACTAGGAGACACAAATGCAGAAAATTGGGCTTTCTTACAATCTTGGCGGGGCTCTTCGAGGGGTCAGCTACCAGTTCAACGCCGCCGATTTGCAACTCTGTAGCGGCTCGGGAGCGCAGACATTCGGCTCGGCTGGAACCCCGACCGGCTTCGTCGGGATGGACCTGTTTCCGCAGGGCTCCTTCATTCTGCGTATGCAGATCTACCCTTCGGCGGCCTTCGCGGGACCATCGCTGACCGACATGAAAGTCAGGGTCGGCAAAGCGGGCGCGGCTACGAATTTCTTCGCAAACGACTTTGACGTATTCCAGACGCCCTCGACCAATACCCTGGTCGAGATCCCGCTGCCGCCCATCGGCCAGATCGGCCCATTCATGCCGACTGTGACGTTTACGCCGACAGGTAGCGTCTGCCAGAGTTGCTCGGGTGGGCAGGTCAATATCGATATGCAGTTGTTCGACTGCACGACGCCGACTTTCACGGGTCTATATATGTCGCAGTCGGTGCTGTAACGGAGGCTTAGCGTGTCTACGATTCCGGCCAATCAACCCGTTGTCGCATTCGAGCTGCCCGGCGGCTATAAGGTCTGGGCGGGCGATTCTCTGCCTACGCTGGCCACGGATAGCGGCCCTTACGAGATCGGAGATTTCTTCTGGGTTACGGGCACATCGGGAAGCGTTCCGGTGCTCTATCGCAACCTGACTCGTGGTGGGACCGGAACCGGGTTCACGTCAGCGACCGCCGTCGCTCCGGCGTGGCAGTTGTTCGCAGGGCAACAATCCGCAATCAAGACGGTCACTGCCGCGTATAGTGCAGCGAATTCGGATGAGACGATCATTATGAACGCTGGGGCGGCGGTAACGCTGCCCGTCCCGGCGGCCAATCTCGTCGGCAAGACCTATACGGTCAAGGCAGGTGCCAGCGGCGCAGGGGCTACCGTAGTCGTCTCTGGCACTGGCGCGATCGACGGCGGACATACGGTCACATTGGCTAATGCCTATTGCTCGGTCACGCTCAAGTGCGACGGCACGCAGTGGTGGGTAATCAGCGCCTACCCGGTAACGACGGTCGGATCGGTGGCGGTCACTTAAGGAGAATCTTCTATGCAGCTACAGCAAGTATTCATTTCCGGCACGGAAACGGATGACATGGTTGGACAGCTCATCGTTCATGAGTTTCTCTTCCACGGCTCCATCAGCGATCTCGCCTCCACGCGCGAGTTGTTCGTGGCCGATGGCTCGAACTCCTATCAGTTGATCGCCGTCACGGAGCGGCATTCGGTGGTCGGATCGACTTCGGTCATGATCACCAAGGTCTCGAACGGCCTCGCCACGGTCTCGGGTCAGCCGGTGCTGGCGTCCACAATCCCGCTGACGACAACCACCAGCGGAACCAACTACGGGACGATCATTGCCTCGACGGCCCTGACGCAGCTTGCGCCGGGCGACGAGTTCGCCATGCTGCCCACCAACGCCGGTAACTTGCCGCCCATCGGGATCATCGCGCTTACCTTGCAGCGCCTCTAATTTTCCTCCGCCATAGCCCGGTCTCGTTCCCTCCAGAGCGGGGCCGGGCACCCTGTAAAATATTAGACAAATCTTGACTCTTGACTTTGGGGTTCATCGGCCACATACTAACCGCATGAGCACACCCAAAGAAGGTATCGGCGATCGTATGAAGCGTAGCTACGAGGACCGCTACCGTATCCTGTTGCCGCGTCGTACCTACACGATCATTCGAATCGGCGGAAGGGCATTCCATGCTTTTACTCGTCAGTATGAAAAACCGTATGACGCCCGGCTCGCCGCAGACATGGACCGCGCTGCGGTAGCGGTATGTGAGGACGCGCAAGGCGTCCAGTTCGCTTACGGGCAATCCGACGAATACAGTTTTTTGTTGACGGACTTCGCACAGTTGGCCACGGAGACGTGGTTCGACGGTAATCTGCAAAAGGTGTGCTCAATCGTGGCCTCTATATTCACCGCCGAGTTCATGCGCTACTTTTCCGGAGAGTGTAGACGCGCTCATTTCGATTGCCGTGTATTCGTTATCCCTGATCCAATCGAGGTAGAGAACTATTTCATCTGGAGACAGCAGGATGCTACGCGCAATGCAATTCTGGCGCTGGCGCAATCCGAGTTTCCCCCCAAGCAAATTCACGGACTCGGCTGTGACGAGTTGCAAGAAAAACTGTTCCGCGAGCGCGGCATTAACTTCAACGACAGGTCGGCGGAAGAAAAACGGGGTAGGGTTGTGATTTACAAGGTTCTTGGCTCTGCGGAGCCCCTACGCGGTTGGCTGGTAGACCGCAATATCCCCATCTTCACCGCAGAGCGGGACTATTTGATTCGCAATATCCCACAAATGGAGACGAGGCCTATTTTGTCCGCTGCTGTGAATTCTCTTAACTCTTGACTCCCGCCTCGTTAGGCCGTACACTGTTCGTGCATGCGAATCTATCTGCTTCCAGCCCTGTTCTTTGAACCGTTTGACTGGAAAAACACTACCGGCGAACCCGATGAGCATGGCGTAGTTCGGGGCATAGGTGGTTCGGAGACTCAGCAAGCAGAGGTTGCGAGAATTCTCGCTGCTCGCGGCCACGAGGTTACGAGTTTCTCTCCGACTACTTGGACCGGGGTCCGCAAGTGGAAGGGCGTGAACTGGACCAACGTGAGCAATGCCGACACGCGCGAGCCCGGCGTCTGGATACTCTACCGTCATCCGCCCATGCTCGACTCCTTCCCTGATTCGCATCCCGAGCAGAAGCTGGTTTTATGCGCACAGGACGTGGGATATGACACGTGGACGCCGGAGCGAATGGCTAAGGTCGATTGCTTCCACGCCATCTGCGAGTCCCATAAGCAGTACACAGCGGCCCGGCATCCCGAACTGGCTTCCAAGATTGTGGTGATCCCCAACGGCGTAAAGGTGGATCTGATTGAGCAGATCGAAGCCGAGGGGAAGATCGAGCGGAATCCGCGTAAGATGATCTGGGCTTCGTCCCCCGATCGCGGCCTGGAGGCGCTACTGAAGATCTTCAAGCGGGCAAGGGAATGGGTGTCCGGACTGGAACTGGTGGTCGCGTACGGGCTTGACAACATCGACAAAATGATCGCCAGCGGGAACGTGAACATGGCGCGGCTCAAAGAGCGCATCATGAAGCTGGCGGATCAGCCGGGGGTGACGTTCAAGGGGCGCATGAGTCAGCCGGAGCTGTATCGGGAGCGGTTCTCCTGCGGGTTAATGTGTCACCCCTCACTTTTTCAAGAAACGGGCTTTTGCGTGCTTCTCGAAAATCAGGCATGTGGATGTATTCCGATCACGACGCCGATCTGGGCGGCTGCCGAATACACCATGCACGGTCAACTGATCATCGGCGACTGCTACTCGGACCCGCTGATTCAGGCCCGCTACGTAGGCGCGATCTACGAGTGGTGTAAAAATACCGAGTATCAGGAGCAGACGCGGATTCAGATGATGCGGGATGCACGGGAGCGGTTCGACTGGGAGCGCGTAGTGGATCAGATTGAAGAGAAGATCCTGGACGTGAAGAAGAGAGCGGTATCGGTACCGGAGCTGCCTGCTTACGCCGATCAGCCGCTGACCTTTCACCTGTATTCCCCCACCCATATGGAGGAGTGGGACTGGACTAACACGGAGACAGGCATCGGCGGCATCGAAACCAGTATTGCCGAGGTTGCGCGGCGTATGGCGGGCTTAGGGCATACGGTCAACGTCTACACCAAGGTGCCATGGGGAAACGGGCAGAAAGGATGGAACGGCACAGCTTGGCATCCCTATCAGGAAGCCGACTTCTCTCAGCCCGGCGTCTGGATACTCTACCGCTGTCCGGAGATCGCCAAGCGCCTGGATGGCAACATGCAAGTGGCATGGCTTATGGTGCAGGACTGGGATCACGCCTGGAAGGCGGATGAAGTGTCAAAGCTGGACCGCATCTTGGTTCTCTGTAATACACACAAGGACTACCTGATCACCCGCCATCCCGAGCTGAAGGGCAAGATTTCCGTGACTTCGAACGGTGTCAAGGTGGATCTGCTAGAAGCTGTCGAAAGCACGTCGGACCGACCGGCGCGCAATCCCAAGAAGATCATGTTCGCGTCTTCGCCGGATCGCGGGCTTATGACACTGCTGAAGATCTTCGCGAAGGCACAGGAGGGCCGAAACGATCTGGAGCTGCACATTTTCTACGGGTTCGAGGGTTTGGAGAAGCTGGTGGCGATCAACCCGGACTTCGAGCCTTTCCTCAAGCAGCGGGACGAGATGAATCAGATAGCCTCCAAGATTCCCGGCGTGTTCTTCCGGGGCCGCGTCTCGCAAACGGATCTGTACAAGGAGTGGCTGAGTGCGGGCATGCTTGCGTACCCCAGCATATTCGCAGAGCTGAGTTTCATCACTGGGCAGGAAGCGCAGTGCGCGGGTGCGATCCCGATCGTCACGCCTGTCTGGGCGCAGGCCGAGAATACGCGGCACGGAGCAATGATTCCGGGTAGTCCCGGATCAGATAGCGGCATTGCCGCTTTCGCGGAAAAGATCCGCTACTATGCCGATCACCTGGAGGAGCAAGAGCGGATTCGGGCGGTGATGATGCCGGAGGCCCGTAGCCGCTGCAATTGGGACCGGCACGTCAGTGGTTTGAACCGCATGGCGCAGGAAGACATGGAATGTCGGCCCACTAAAGTTTGTCGCGGATGCGGGCACGATCAGCTCCTGCCGGTATTGGATCTTGGCGCACAGCCGGTCGCTGGATATTTTCCCAAGCCCAACGAACCCGTGCGTTGCTTCCCCTTGGCTATGGTACGCTGCGCGCAGTGCGATCTTGGGCAGCTATCCCACACCGTGTCGCGCGGTCTGCTATTCGGCGGCGAATACGGCTATCGATCCGGGGCCAACCGCATCATGCGGGAGCACCTAGAAAAGATCGCCATGTCGGTCGAGATCGGGCCGGATGATCTCTGGGTGGACATCGGCTGCAACGACGGGACGCTGTTGAGCTTCCTTCCGCCCGAGAATCGCGTGGGCTTCGACCCATCCGAAGTTTGTCCGCCTGAGCATCACCGGGAGTTCTTTAGTGCGCGGAGATTAGAAGAACTATATCCCGGACGCAAGGCATTGGTAGTCACCTCGCTGGCTATGTTTTACGACCTCGAAGACCCTCTCGGATTCGCTAAGCAGGTACGAGGGATTCTTGCCGAAAACGGAGTATGGATTGTCGAACTACAGAATTTGGCACAGTACTCCAAAACTGGAGCATTCGATACGATTTGCCACGAGCACCTCACTTACTGGGACTTGCCGCGCTTCCAGGATCTGTTACACCGGGCAGGTGTTTCTGTTGCGGATTGGGAAACGAACGACATCAACGGAGGGACACTACAGGTGCGGGCGCGCAAGGGGTTGTTCCTGCACTTCCAGAACGCCCTAGAGAACGACTGGAGCGGATTCGTGGGGCAGGTAAAGACAGCTACGGCGAGACTGCGCGAACTCATGGCGTCCATCCCCAAAGAGGCGGTTATCTGGGGATACGGGGCCTCGACCAAAGGTAACGTTCTTTTGCAGTACACGGGGATCGCCGATCGCTTGAAGGCGGTCGCGGATGTGAACCCTGCCAAGTGGGGCCGCGTTCTGCCCGGAACGCAGATACCGATCACCTCGGAGGAGGAGATGCGCAAAGCAAATCCGGACTACCTGCTGGCTCTGCCGTGGGCATTTCTGGATGAGTTTATGCGGCGGGAGCCGGGCAGGAAGTTCATTGTGCCGTTTCCAGATCCGCGTATCGTGGAGGCTCCAGTGGCGGCGGAGGTGACGGTATGATCATCGCTAAGCGTCCTATCGGGACCGTGGCATACATGGGCGGCGTGGCCAGCCTGGATGAAGAGTTCTGCTGGTCGTGGGGCCAGATGATTCAGTGCAATAACGAGTTTCTCGCCAAGCCAGGGGAATACGTTCATCTCGACCGGGCGCGCACGTCCGACCACGCTTCCGCAAGAAATTATCTAGCCAGGAACTTTCTGGGGGAGTGGCTGTTCCAGACGGACACGGACCACCAATTCGAGCCCGATCTGGTTTGCCGCATGGTGGCCTTAATGGACCGCCTGCAACTCAACGTGCTGACCGGGATCTACTGCTATCGGACTCCGCCATATCTTCCATTGATCTATGCTTGGTCAGAAAAAGATCAGGCGTTCGCTGTGATCGCGGAATGGAACGAGCCGCCCGAGGATCAGCCGGTGTTCAAGGTGGATTGCGCCGGAGCGGGGTGCCTGTTGGTGCGGCGTCCCGTCTTCAACACAATCCGGCAGGAACTGGGCGAGGAGCCGTTCTCTCACATGGGAGCGCTGAGCGAGGACTTCTCATTCTTTCGCCGCTGCATGAAGCTGAATATTCCGGTCTTCTGCGCGCCGCATATCGAGAGCTACCACATACGTAAGCACATTTCATCGCTGGCCGACCGGGATCTGGGAGCGATTGCACTGGCCCCACGCGAGACACTGCTAGCGGGGCAGTAAAATATCAGACTATGCCGGGGCCGCTAATCGGAGACACGCTTTTGGATCTCTGCCGCGCGATTGAGGAGCTTGGGCACCCAAGGCGGCTCATTCTTTCAAAAGAAGACTTTTTCCATTTCTTTCAAGCGGTACAGCCTTCGCATCGAACATACGACCAAGAAGAAGGACCGTTCATAACGGTGATGGCTACTAGGGTAACTTTGGCCGACTGGCCCAAGGAATGGCCCGACTGTATTGACCTCAGTACGGCATCGGAGGTCAGCAAGGTACTGCACCCGGAGAAGCCAAAGTCCACCGGCGTGGACCTTACGGAGCCAGCGACCATGAACAAGATACAACAATGGGCGACGAGGTTGGCGGAGGCTAAGGCCGGTCTGCCGGACACGCGACTGGGAACCGGGGAGGTGGCTATGCAGGCCGTTGTGGATTATTTAGCAAGACCAAAGCGCTGACAGTTTTGGCTGAATCCGGTAGAATAAGTTTGTGAGTTCAGCCATATCACCAATGGTCAAAACCAAGCGGTGTGGGCACTGCCGGGCGATCTTGCCACTTGATAGGTTCACCAAAAATAAGGGAACGGCCACTGGATTGTCTTCGTACTGCAAAGACTGCTCTAGTGATATAAATAAAACCAGACTGCCCCGGCCTTTCACTGGAAACGGTATGGGCATAAAGATGACGCTCTCCAAGGAGCGTTTCATAAGGGAATACAACAAACACGGGAGGAATCGGTATATTCTTGCAGAAGTCCTCGGGGTGTCTTCGGGTTGCGTCGGGTTGTGGGCGAAACTTTATGGCCTGACGAGACCAGCCCGGAAGAACATGCTCTCCGATGAGGAATTTGCCCGAAAATATTTGGAGTTGAACTCCGCTGCGGAGTTGGCCCGGTCTTTGAACGTTACTTTGCAAGCGGTCGTGTGGCGCGTTAAAAGGATCGGTATAGAGATCAGCGCCGAAGAAAAGCGCAGACGCTGGCAGGAGTCTCATGGGACGAACGGGTCGTACAGGGATAACGGTTACGTATTGCGCTATCGTCCAGAGCACCCATCTGCCAGTAAGGGTTGCATACGGGTCCACAGACTCATCGTGGAAGAGGCTATTGGCAGGTATCTAACAAGGACCGAGAAGGTTCACCATATTGATACTAACCGTGCGCATAACGAAGTAAGTAATCTCGCAATCATGAGCAGTAGGGATCATTCAAGGTTGCACCGCACTTATTACAGGCGTTGGCGTTTGTATTCGCAGGGTACGGCCAGCGAACGTCCCGTAGCTTTTCGGTTTTTAGACCCAGCCTTCTGGGCCGGTAAATGGGTCACCGAAATAGACCTACCAGGAGATCCTTGTGTCGGTTTACTCGTCTGATTTGTTCACCTTACGGGGGGAGGTTAAATCGGTTAAGCCCTCGGCATCGAAGGAGACCGTGGATAGCGCAATCAATAAGCGCATCCGCCGTCTCTTCGACCGGCACTCCTGGTCCGACTCGCTACGTATCGGCGTAATCAACCTCGGCAACTCCTACACCACGGGCACGATCAGCTACACCCCCAACTCCAATATTGTTACCGGCACTGGAGCCGCTTGGCCGGTCAACGACTGGATAAACACTACGATTTCCGGCGTTAACAACGTCAGCGGAGCCGGAGTGGTGGATTACGGAGTCAGCAACATCATTCCGGGAGCGATGACTAACATCGCGCCAGGGCAGTGGCTGGTGGTGGATACGGGCGGAAATCAGGAAGTCGTACAGGTACTGAATGTCTCGACTATTGGCTTCTCGCAGCAATTCTCGGCATTCTTCAAGAAGCCACACGCTAACGGCGTAGCGTTGCAGGCGTCCAGCCTTGCCGGACAGCAGTTCAAGGCCAATTTCCCGATCTACACAGTGCAGGCTGTCTTCTCCGCTACGTCGCTGCAAATTGACAACCCTTGGCAAGGCCAGCCGCAGACGCAGAACAACCTGCCCTACAACATCTACAACGGCTATGTGAGCGTCACGCCAAACACGCGACGCATCATGTTCGCCTGGGACCCGATCCAGGGCCAGCCGATAGACATCTGGCACAACCAGCAGGATCTGGCCGTGGAAGACCCACAACGAACAAACGTGGATTCACCGCTATGGTTAGCACAGACGCCGCCGAGTCCGGTCGGAATCGCGCAGTGGGAAGTCTGGCCCGCGCAGTTCACCAGTTACCAGTTCTCGGTCGTTACCTGCGAGCAGTGGCCTAAGCTCGTGCATGACAACGACATGGCACCGGGGTTCATCAACCCTGACGGGATTGTGGCGGGAGCAAGGGCTGACGTACTGCGCATTCCCGTCATCCCACGTGAGGGTAGAACCGATCCGTATCATAACCCCCAACTCGCCCAGGTGTACGAGGCGGAGTGGGAGTCGATCTACGAGGAGGCGCGGCAGGCCGATGAAGGTCGGGCGAGCACGCTGCTGAGCAGCTATATGCGATCTCTAGCCGATGGAGTGACGTACAACTTCTTAAGGAATCATCCCGCCGCCACTGCGGACGGGAGTATTTTCAGTTGGTAGCTCAAGGAACTTCGCGGCCTTTTCCAAAAGTTCGGGACCAGGGCATGTCTTCCTTATCCGGCAACACCGAAGAACGAATAGTTAAAGAAGCTGTTCGAGCGTCTGGCATGCGAGATCTTCAAAATGGCATGAAGCAGGCGGATGTGGCTCGTAAATATTCAATCTCAAGGACGTCCGCACACCGCTGGGCCAGACGACTATCCGAAGGCAGGTCAGCAACAAGAACGATATCCACAGGAAGGCCAAGCAGGCTTACGAGCGAGCAGCTCCGGGAATTGAAAGGCATGGAATTGTCTGGCCTGAGCGGTATAGAGATTCGTGATCTGATCGAGAAGCGATTCGGGATTCGCTACCATAGGGACCACGCCATGCGCTTGCGCCACAAGGTGCAGTCAAATAATCCCCGCGCCCGGCCGGTTCCGTAACCGTTTCTTCATAGTCAAGAAAATCCTTTACATCAGTCAAGAGATCGGATACGATGAGTCATTCGTCATGCCTCATTATGATCCTCCCGCAAACGTCCCCACGGCTCACCTGTCTCATCCGGATCAGCACATACCTTGGAGCCAGTGGTCGGAAGAACAGACTCTGCACATTGTCGTCCCGTATAGCAACCCATTCCGCTGGCGGACCCGCCGGGAGTTGGTGAATGACTGTATCCGCCACTTGCGGGGTATGGCTAACGTGGATCTGCACGTAGTTGAACTGACTTACGGAGACAGGCCGTTCGAGGTCACCGGAGGCAATCCCAATGATGTTCAGCTACGAACCAACTGCGAACTGTGGCACAAGGAGCAGTTGATAAATCAGGGCGTAGCGCGCTTCCCGTTCGGCTGGAGGTACGGCGGATATATCGACGGGGATTTTCACTTCACGCGTCACGACATGGCGCTGGAGGCTATCCATCAACTTCAGCACTACGATTTCGTCCAATTGTTCAGCTCCTACGCGGACTTATCAGGAGAGACCTACGGCACGGGTCACAGGCCCCTGCGAATCAATAACGGATTCGCCTACAACTATATCCAGAGCGGGTATCAACTTCCGCAAGGATTCGTTAACGGAGGATGGAAGGTATCCGGAGCAGACGATGGGTATTACGCGGCTATGATGGCCGGACCTCCAAAGATGGGCGTAGGTGCTACCGGGGGAGCGTGGGCGTGGCGCAGGTCAGCGTTCGATATCGTGGGTGGCATGCTGGATGTGTGCGTGTTAGGACACGCGGATTGGTTCCAGACATTTGGCCTTGTCGGTGAAGAAGCCCCTGATATGCACGTCTCCGGCTACACCAAGGACTATATTGGGCGCATCCGCGCTTGGCAATCCAACGCGGCTAAGCTCAAGAAGAATATTGGGTATGTGGACTGCTTCGCAACGCACAATTTCCACGGGGCAAAATCGAGGCGCGGGTACTCAAGCCGGGATATGATCTTAGTGAAGCACCAATTTGACCCGTCTACGGATCTGCGGATGGACTGGCAGGGAATTTGGCAGTTGACTCCCGACAAGCCAGCATTGCGCGACGATATTCGGCGATACTTTATCAGTCGCTCGGAAGACGACTTAGGTCTATACGGAGACGCAGTAAAATCTTAGACAGGAGCAATACACAACATGCTACCGACCTTTCATCATCCCGTCCACGGGCCGATCAAACTCGGCAAGAAAGCACCGCGTATCGACAAGCGCACCCTTAAGTTGGCCAAGTACCTAAAAGGCGGTCTGCCTGCCGCCCCGGCGGAGGTGAGCTGGATTACCAAGGTTCCGCAACCGTGGAATATGTTTCTTAACGACAAGCTGGGCGATTGCGTTCTGGCTGCCTGCGGCCACATGATCATGCAGTGGAGCTTCTTTGCTGGATCGCCGTTTGTCCCCTCTGACGACCAGATCCTGACTGCGTATGAAGCCGTTGGCGGGTATGACCCCGGAAATCCAAATACGGACAACGGGGCCGATATGCTGACGGCATTGAACTACTGGCGACAGACGGGGGTAGCGGGCCACAAGATCCTCGCGTTCGCCTCGGTGGACTGGACCAATCGTGACGAAATGCGGGCAGCGATCCAGATATTTGGCAATGTATACCTAGGCGTTCAGCTCCCCCTGTCGGCACAAGGCAAGCCGCTGTGGACTGTGGCGGATGGCGGCATCTATACGAGCGGCGGCGAGCCGGGTAGCTGGGGCGGCCACTGTATCCCTGTCATGGCAGAGTCTCCGGAAACGGACTCGGTGATCACCTGGGGCGGGATCACAAAGATGTCGCACAACTTTCTTACGGATTACGCCGACGAGGCTTTTGCCGTTCTCTCTCCTGAGTGGCTGGCCGCGAACGGACAGTCCCCGAGCGGCCTCGATCTGGATCAGTTGAACCAGGATCTGGCGCAGCTTCCTTCGGCAGCGTAGATCGTGCTACCCTTTTCGGCATGAGCACAGCCAAGCATCCGCCGACTCCGATCAATACGCACGGTACGCAACTAAAGAGTATCGACCATGTGGCGCACCGCGCCTTAGTCCGCAACCAGGATGAGCGGAATGCCGCCAACAAGTCGGTCTACCGCTACACCATGCCGACTTCGTTCGATCAGGGAGACTACGGGAAGCGGATGCGGGAAAACGAGGCCATCCAGCGGATCAAGTCGCGGGGGCTCCACAAGGGCGGAGCCAATTTCGAGCACGAGGATATACTGGGTTAAGGAGGAATGCCGTGAAACAGTTATTGCTATTAGTCGTTTTTTTACTGGGGGTGCTGGCTGTAATAGTCACCCCGCAGTGGTTTCTTATCGCGCAGGAGAAGCCCCCGTACGAGCGACCGACTATTGCCTCGATTAAGCTAATGCCAAGCCAGCCTATTGTTGTTGCGGGATGCGTTCCAGGACACGTCGGCGGCTATCTCAGGGTATTCCCAGATTCCCCGAGAGAAGAACTGGGGCCGTCTTTCAGCGCAGGGGGAGTGATTGACTACCAAGATCCCGATGACGCCGCCGTGGGAAGATACGTCAAGGCGCAGCTAAAGAAGGGCATCATGGTGACGTTCTACCCGGATAAGGGCGGGATTTTTGTAACCTCGGAGTGTCAGAAGTAGCGTACAATGGTCCGCGAAGTGTGACTCAAGGAAACAGGGCGCTGGGAACCCCGATGTGCAAGTTTCGAGGCAAAATCTAGCGGAGATCGATGCAGCGCCCTGCTAAGCTGTGAGATGTGCCTACTGTAACGTTGGCCAATTTGGAGCAGCAAGTTTGGGATAGGTTGGACTCAAATTCAAATTGGTACCCCGAACTCAACGTCCGCTACGCGCTAAATGAGGGCCTCAAGAAATCCAACCTGATCGTTGGTTGGAACCAAGCCACCATCAACGTCTCTGGAAACTCCGTAGCAAACCAGTATCTCTATTCCACGCCGATCGGAATCGTCGTGCCGATGCGGGTTGAGTTCGCGGGCCGTGAGTTGAATCCGGTCGGGCTCAAGAGCCTAACTCGCAAGTACCGCAACTGGATCAGTGACACCAGCAACCTTATCGGGCCAGTTAAGTATTGGAGCCGAATTGGAATTTCCCAGTTTCTGCTCTATCCGGCGGACTCTATCGGGGGTAGTGTGGTCGCGGTAACTGGGATCGCGCCCGTGCCGATGTTAGTGAATCAGGGGGATGTAGTCGATCTGGAAAATCACTGGACGCAGTTGGTGGTTAAGTACGCTGCGGCTCGATGCCAACTGAAAGATTCGGGGGCCACCTTCTCTATGGCGCAGGGCATCATGAAGCAGGTTATGATTGACCTGAAATTGATGAGCGTATGGAAGAGCATGGAGTTCCCGCAGGAGTTCGCGCTAAGAGAGGGTCGCTAGATGGCCTTGCCTGTAACGGATATTTATAACCAGTTTTGTTACGACGTTGCGGAAGACTACGGAAACGGCGCGGGACCGGGGCTCTCCTTGGGCCTGCTCACATTTCAGCAGTGGATCGACCTCCTGAACGAGGTTCTCGTGGACTTCATGAAGCGGACCGGGCTTGTGAAGCAAATCTATACCCAGGAGATCGTTCAAGGGCAGAACCAGTATACGGTTCCTGACACGATGGCGCTCGTCGAAGCCGCCTACGTCGGCGGCGTATATCTGGAACAGAGCACAACGGAGGATCTGTACTGCCGCTTCAAGAACTGGAAGGTCTTCCAGGACGTTCCGCAGGCGTGGCACGACGATTCTATTCCGATAAAGACGGTCGAACTCGCTCCAGTGCCTAGTTTTTCTTCGCCCGCATTCACGCCGCAGTCGGGGGATTGGGCGGTTACGATCGGCGTAACACTGACCCCGGCAGGAATAGCCAGAGGGCTAACCTTAGTCGGAACTTTGCTGCCAACTACGTTAACGGCCCTAGGGCAGAGCCTGCCTATTCCTGACGAATTCGCGCTGACGGCGATAAACTACGGAGTGTTAGCCCGCGTGTATTCCGGTGATAATGAACTGGCAGATCCTGACAAAGCCGCGTTCTGCCTTCAGGAGTATGAGAACATGGTAGCCCTCGGGGCCGCCATCGCCAGCGAACTGAACGAAAGCGAGTGAGGGTTTAGCGGGCGGAATTTCTCCGCCCGCATAGCGTTATATGCCAAAGATAGTCAACGCGGCGTAGACGTTTTTGAGGAGTTGTGGATAGGCGGCGACCTTTGGATCGCGAGATACTTCTTCCACGTACCACCTAATCCGTTTAGGTTTTTTGCTTGGCGTGTAGCCGTCGATGAGCGTAAACAGTAGGAACAGTTCTATGTCCGCCACGCCGTCTACAACGTTCCGCCGAAACCGTTCTTGGTTGTACTTTCCTTTGGACTCAACCTGCTTCCATAAGGCATATGGCTCGTCGTGATACTTAACGATATGCAGCAGATCTCTGGCAATTGGATCGTTATTGTCCAGAAACTCGGCAAGGAACGCTTGTGCTAGAGACCCGTGGCTCTGTGGGTCTTCGATGGGAGAGTCGCGTTTTGCCCACAACTTGAACGTGTCGTGGGTGTAGATCAGCAACCGTAACTTCCAGTATTGCTCATCTGAAGACAGAACCCCACGAAGCCTCTCTAGGTTGCTGTCTAACTGATCAATGTGATTAGCAACAGTCCCCTCTTGGTGCCCCTGACGTGGCTTACCGTATGTGATTCCCTGTTTATAACGAGGGTCCGACAGAACACGGTCGAAAATGCGGGCGTAATCGATGGAGGTGTCAACCATTATGGCACTCTCCTATCCGATCACGCAGTCCCTTGCCCCTTGGTGGGTCAGGACAGGTCGATACATCTGGGCCATGCGCCCTGCCGCAGTTCGGGCATTTCCAGCCGACCTGAGGAGATGGCCGCAGTCCGTGAGGTGGTTCGGCATCGAACTGCTTCTGCCGTTCCTTGTAGAACTCAAGTATGGCCTGCCGTGCGGCTTCCCGTTGCTTTTCATTATCCCCAAAGCCGAGTATACCTATCGGCGGATGACTATCTAGCATGTAGATCACTCCATTCCTGCATCGCCTCAGCGGCGTGTTTCATGAGGAGATTTGCCAAGTGACGTGCTTGACGTGGAGAAAACACGATATGCCCCACGCCGTTCTCGTCTGGTTTTAGGTCTGGATGATTGATGACGATCTCGAATCCGTTGCGGCCAACCTCTAGAACTCCGGCGTCAATGTCCGGTGGTTCTTTAAGCGCTGGCACTCGGAGCCTCCGTGAAATCCACGTAGTAGGACTTTCCAAGTTCCAACTGCTTCCATGCTTCGGGGTTGAGAATGCCAATGTTGATCTGCCCATTCGGCGTCCAGCGAAAGAACTTCTTGTTTTCCTCGCTGCCATCCGAAACGGCAATCATCTTGATGGATCGTAGTTCCTCAGAATCGGGATTGCGCGTATCACTCTTGCGGGTCTCGTAGCTTTCGACTACAAACTTTGCTCGTACCATTGTTGTTCTCCATAGGATCGGTCGCTGGGTCATTTCATCCCGGTGCCGCCTATGTAGAGAATAACACGCGGCATTGCTACCATATCGCTGAGATCCAATGGCCGAGAAGAGTTTCCCTTTTATACATCGCGGAATTATCACCAGGACGACCACCTCGGAGCTTCCGCAGGGGGCAACTCAGTCCGAAGCCAATTGCGAATCACTCCAAGAAGGCAGCATCTGTTCCCGCGCGGGCATCCAGAGTCTTGGCAGCTCCTCTGGTCTAAACAGCCCTAGTGTTCGAAAATTCCGCATCGGCGCAACCGATTCGACAAACCCGCGCTACGTGCTGTCTGCGGCAGGCGGCAGCGGCATGAACCTGTACCGCACGGCTGCGCTGAACTTCTCCGCCCTGACCAATATTGCCTCGAACGTCAGCAGCACATCCCTGAAGGCCCAGCGGTTCAATCTGGCCTCTTACTCAGCGGGTACTTCGGGCCAACTGTGGGCCTTCATTTCTACTCCCCTGGCTATGCTCAAAGACCCCTCCCCTGGTACTAGTACCCCGCAGAACTGGGGAATCCTACCGGCCACGGGCGTTGCGCAGGCGTCGGCCTCGGGGACCGGAGTTCTGGATGGAGGTGCGTCGGGCAGTCCGAGCGGCTCATCGCCCTACGATTACATCTACTGCTACCGGAACAAGACCACAGGCAACCAGGGAAACCCGTCGCAAACCATGCTTACGGTCAGTAATGCGACCAACGGGACGCCCGTAGCGGTTCACCTGCAGCAAATCACGGTCACGGTCTGGGGGTCCGGGGATGCTCAAATATCCGGCTCTGGCTCCATAGCGATCTACCGGCGCGGCGGCATCTTTACGGATGGTTTGTACCGCTTTGTTGGATATGCCACCAATCCGGGATCGGCAACATCCACGACGTTCGTGGATAACGCCTCGGATGTTTCGATTGAGCTCAATCCAACGGTCGAATTCGATAACGATCCGCCGGTGCCCAGCGGCCTACAGAACCCCTATACCGGAGCCATACAAGCCAATAGCAGCGCCGGGTTCCAGACCGTCACCCTTAGCCCCGCCCTGCCCTCTGGGCTCACTCCGGGCAGCACAATGTTCTGTGTGGGAAACAAGGCTATCGAGACGGTGATTATTCTCTCGGTCGTCTCCAGTACACAGGTAGAAGCCTACTTCCAGTTGAACCACACGTCGGGCGAGATCTTCACAATTGACACGATCTGTAATCAGGCGCTGCCGTATTCGGTCTCGGCCTTCGACTCCATCTTCCTGGCTGGCGATCCGAACAACCCGCACATACTGTACAAATCCAAGACCGGGATGCCTGAATCGTTCCCGATCGAGGAAGCGGACGGCATCGCTGACGCCATTATTGTGGGAAGCCCGGCTAACCCGATCCAGAACATCTGCGAGTTTCGCGACATGGTGGTGTCGTTAAACCTAAACTCGCTCTACGTGGTGCCCGTCATCAGCGGCCAAATGCTCGCGCCATCGGAAGTTTCGCAGGGGCACGGGCTTCTCGATCCGTGGGCTTGGTGCAAGTCGGATAACGCTATCTGGTACCTGAGCAACGACGGCATCTATGAGTTTGACGGAAACAGCTCGCGTAAAATCTCCGAAGCGATCGACCAGCTATTCGTTGGAAGATCGCTTGGTAACTTGCCGCCGATCAATTTCAATCCCACGACAACTCTGCCAATCTTCCGGCTGGAGTACTATCACCAGGAAATTTGGTTCTCCTACTTTGCCGTTGGCTTCGGGCAGATCTGTCTGCGCTATCAGGCTCTGTACAATCGCTGGATCATAGCGGAATTCAACGGCGGCGTGTCCGACCTATGGTTCGAGCCGGACACGGGGAATCTGATGGTCGCCGGGTTGCTAGGGGGCAACGCCTCCTTTGCCTTCGCCGACAAAGACGGAACCTCGGGGACGACGGATTACTGGAGCACGAACGGGACGGATGGGCAGGCGATTCCGGCGCAGTTTAAGACGGGATTCTTCTACCTGGATAGTCCGGCGGTGGACAAGCTATTCCAGGACATCATTCTGGAGTTGGATGCGCCTGCTCCGACTTCAACATCTAGCTATGTGACGGTCAGCGTCTACTACGACTTCAGCTCTACGGCAGCGGACACATTCACTCTGTCGGACAACGCAACAGCAGGGGTAACGGGGCGGCACAGGGTGTCCCTGATGAATGCTCTGAGCGGCGGCGTGGGGCAGGGCGTAGAAGCCTATGCTGTTGCGTTCGAATTCATCGTTACCTGTAAGCAGCGGGTCACCTTTTACTCGCTGACCTTCCAATACGAAATCCTGGCTGAAGCGCAATCTGGCAAGCCGGGCCTGTGGCAAAATCTCGGCCATCCGTACGATAAGCGACTACAAGAAGTCACAATCGAATATTCGAACTACGGATTCACAACGCTGACGGCCTACGTGGATATCATGTCGGGCATCAATAGCTTGACCGAGACAACGCAGATTGCATCAGCGGTTTTGGCTCCAACCCCCGCAGGAACGCGCGCCCTAGCTACGATCCCACTAGCCGACATCATTTGTAAGCTGTGCCGCATCACATACAAAAACAACGAAGGCGCGGCGGTTGTCATCAACGAGAGCAATGTCCTGCGGGTGTACGGAGACCCTAAGTGGTCCGCCGTGAACGATCCTCCGGATATTTTGGAGCAGACGCAATGGCGCGCGTACGGCCCATGTGAAAGCATTGCGCGTCAGGTGCGCTTGGCGATCGACACCGGAGGAGTTAACTGCACCGTCGCCCTGCAAGGGGACGGCACTACCCAACAGTCGTTCACCGTCAACGCCACGGACTCCGACAGGAAGCGGTTTTTTTCAACCAATTCAAACCTGATCTGTCGAATGTGGCGCTACACGTTCACCCCCGGATCGGGAGGCAAGGCCAAGGTATTCGAGAATGAACTAGACGCAATCCCGGAGCCGTGTCCTATAACCTCAGTTTGGGACAGCTATGAGTTGGTCTTTTCCTACCAGGGATGGAAGGCGATCAAAATTCTCAACCTGCAATGGATTTGCGCCGCTAGCTCAACGCTCTCTATTTACCGCGAGGGGGATGCTCTGTTCTATGCAATAACCCTCCCGCCTCAGAGTACAAGAGATCCGCAAAGGTTTCTATTGCCGAGCCTCAATAGTGGCGTGCTAAACAAATCCAGATCGTACCGCATGGTGCTCAACGTAACGAGTCCGCTAAAGTTCTACCCTGACGGCTCGCGGATAGAGTGGATCGGGTTCGGGCTGCCGCGCCATCGTGCGCTGCAGCAACAGAAGCTATCGGAGCTTCTATCTCCTATGGCTGGTTAAATATGTCTCCAGATGCGCCTGGATATTATCATAGAGATCAGGGATGGGGTGACGCGAAAACGCTTGGCAATGTGCTCCATGTCAAGGCTTCCACTTGCATGGATATTGCGTATCTGGCGTACCTTCTCATCACTCAACTTGGCCCAATAGTTATTGGACCCCTGGTTTATCCTCCCCTTTCTGGAGGCATCGCGCATATTATCTAGCTGGTCTCCCTTGAACAGATGCTTACCGTTGCAGCAAGCAGGGAAATCGCAAGAATGAAGCACGCTAAGAGGATAAGCGTCTTCGCCATGAGTAACCCTAAACGCTATTCGACTGGCAAGCCAGCAGCGGTTGTTTGGCTTGCCAAGCATGAACTGCCCATACCCTGTCTTGTTTCGGGATGCTTTCCACGGCCAGCACTCGTCCGGGCCGCGCACGTCTACGTGGGACCAGAATCGTTCTATGTCCCTATCGGACAGTGATGGGATTGGGATAGGATATCTTAGAGCCATGCGGCCTCCTCTTAGGTCGATTGCTTAGTTCCGTGGAGATGATTGACGCCATCTCCACGGAATGCTTTAGGGCAGCACCGTGCTAATAATATGGCTACCGCCAAAAATGCGATAACCAAACAGCAGCAAGCCGTGCCTCAATTGAAAGCCTCCGATTTCGAAGGCAACTGCGCTCGGGTGAATCATGTAATTCGAATCATTTGGGGCAAGGCGGTTTCCGCCGCCAATGCCGCCGCTGGCGCAACCGGCGCTCAAGGTCCAGCGGGGCCAGCCGGAGCGCCGGGAGGGCTGGGAACATACACCCAGATCACTCCCAGTGGAACCACGGCCACGCCCAGCCTGAGCGGAGGAAGTTGGAGCGTAACCGAAGTCCTCCTAAATAATTCTTCTCCTATCACGATCCAGAACGTGACCGGCGGCTCTACGTGCATGTTCTGGGTGCTCGTGCTTAAGCAGGACGCGACTGGGGGAAGGCAGGTAGCCTTCCCGGCCAGCGGATCTACCTATGCCGGAGTAACCGATCAGGTCGGAGCCTTAGACCAGACAGCCAGTACTTACTCGGTGCTAGTATTCGTAGTGAGGCCGGACGGAAAATCAATGCTATTGGGAGTCCCAATCAGCGGGGAGCCGTACTAATGGGAAAAGTCATAATTTTGTCCTTGCTTGCGGGCCTAAGCATATCAAATTGCCAGACGGCCCATTTCTCTATCATTGAGGGGAGCGCCACCGGGAACGCCTTAAATATCAACGGCCCCACGTCGGGCAACGGAGAGGTCGTTCTCAACCCCGGAAACGTAGCGGGGCTGGCCTATGTCTTGGTCAATAACGCCCGCACGGACCAGCCATCTCTGATTGTGTCCCAGCAAAGGGCGGGGAATATAACCTCGGCGGCGGTATTTGAAATCTTCGACAGTTCGGGAGATCCGGTGTTCGCAGTTGCGGGTTCTGGAGCCCCTGGTTGGCCCACTGGTCCAGGACCAAACGGGGTGACGATCGAGGGAGATGTAGTTCCCGCGACCGATAACACCTTCAATTTGGGACATGACACGGGCACCTCCAGCGGGAACTTTGGGTGGCTGAACATCATCGGGCACAATCATTCCTGGATAGCGGGTGATGGAACTGTGACGGCGATCAAGTCGCCAGCCACCGGGGCCAATCTGTTTCTCGTTCTTCCAAATGCTGCCCCTTCTGCGGTAGGCAATGCGCTAGTGGTGAATAACATTGCCGGGAGTACGTACACGCTTGCGTGGGGTGGCGCTAGCGGATGCCCAGGAGGCTCAACGACAGAGATCCAATACAACAACGGATCAGGTGGATGCTCCGGAGACGCCGATCTGCTTTGGGACCCTACGGCCAAGGCTTTGCTGTTAACGGAGAAATCCGGCGGAAGTACTGGCAGGGACATCCAGTTAGCCGCTGGGGGGACTGGTGAGGTCTTTGGGGTGAATGGATCAGCCGCGTCAGTACTGCCAGGAGCAATATTCAGTCTTGGAGGCATTGTCCCGGAAGCGGACGATGCAGCTACTGTGGGGGCTGGATCGGGAGCCTTCAAGCAATCGTATACGTACGATACCTACGCCCAGAGGCAGTTTATCTGCCCAACGGGAAGTAACTTTTCATCCATCGGCGTAAACTCCTGCCCGTATTTAGGTACCGTGGGTACGGCATTTCTAAATATCAACACAAGCCTAGCATCGGGAAATCCTCCGTTCGTTCAGTTCGTTGCGAACTCTTTAACTTCTCAGTTCTATGCGCAGTTCAACGGAGCGGTGATTCCGAACGTAAATAACCACTTTTCTCTGGGTACAGGTAGCTTTGTCTGGAGCAATACTTTCACTGAGACGCTGACAAACGTAGGGGGATCGACTTCAATCAACGGCCTGACCTACAACTGGCCCAACGCACAAGCGGCAGGGTATTTTCACAATGACGGCAGCGGAAATATCAGCTTCACCGCGAGCGCTGGCGGGGTGAGCAGCCTCGATGGCCTTACGGGTGCTCTGAATCTGGCGGGGGCAGGCGGAATCTCGATCAGCCAAGTTGGCAGCACTATAACCATTACCGGGCCTGGAGGCGGCGTAGTGAATTCGCTCAACTCCCTCACAGGTGCGCTCAGTATAGTTGGGACACCTAATGAGATCTCAGTAACCCCGAGCGGCAGCTCTATTACGCTGGCTACGCCTCAAGTCATTTGCACCACCTGCGCGGTAACCTTCGACAATATAACAGGCACAACGTTGGGGACTTTTGGGCGCATAAACGTGGGCTCGAATATCAGCATATTGGCCAGTGGCATCATCAACACATTTCAGCTTACGGCTGCCGGATTCGTGAACGCAGGGGACTTATCAGTGACTGGCCCCGGAACCTCAGCCACCATTTCCAGTTCGGCTGCCGTGGCCTTACAGGTCACTGGTGGGGCTACGTTCGGAGGCGGGGCGGCTGGCATAGGCAGCAGCGGAGTAGCGGCTCCGTGCAGCCCGCCCAGCGTCACGTATTTCGCGGCAGGGGCTGCCGGACAGAGTGTAACGCGCACCGTACGTAATTCGGCGGGTACCGGCACTTGCACTATTATCTACACGTGTGGGATAGAGACAGGAGGGACGTGTTGACATGAAGAGAGCTATTTGGTTTTTGGCTGTTGCGACTATGCTTCGCGCCGAGGAGGTGAAGCCCACTCCGCCGGTAGAAACCACTTCCGAGGAGAACGCTATCCTCTACAAGATTGTCGCCGAGGTTAAGCTCTTGCAGGAGTACCAGAAAGAAGTCGCTCAGCAGCTATCCGAAAAGCAGAAGGAATGGGACGAGGAGCAGGCGGTAATCTTTGCGAGAGTCGGCAAGAAGGCGGACGAGGTTCAGCTTCAGGAAGATCCCAAATCCAAACCCCGCCCACACTGGGTAGTGGCCCAAATACCGCCTAAGCCAGAACCCCAAAAGGCCGCCCCTCCCGCTAGTGGAAATCGGTGATCGTGACCGTGCTCCCAGATGGTACTAACTCGATCGTAACGGCATTTAGGGTAATGTCGTCAAAGTAAAACATGGCCGTAGGCGGCCACGGAACGTGGATCTTCCCATTGGGATCGAACGGCTGGGTAGCGGGAATTAGCTGGCTGGCAGACAGGGAAGATCCGCTTGAATCGGTGTACTGTATCGTGACAAGAAAGTCGGTATCTCCCTTTGGGTCTTGCCTCACCGCTACCTCGACCCTTTGCCGACAAGTCTGCCCCAGGAATTCGTACCACGGAGCCAGTTGCTTGCATATTGCTGCGGTGACGTGGCGGACCACGTTTGTGCGGTTAACTTTCTGGCTGTCGGCCTTGGCTGCGATCGGCGCAAGAACGAATATCAAAACGGCGGCTAGTTGTCTCATAGTGTTTTCTCCTTCGGCCCGATGATGACCGAGAGCGGATCTGAAGTCAAGAGTTTTGCTTCAGGCGGAAAGCACTTGCCGATCTAAGCCCAACTCTCTAAACTCGTTAAGCGATGGCGGCGGCGATTCAAATCAACGCACTACAAAAGCAACTCTTTCTCCGCAATAGCGTAGAGGACGATGTGCTGGCCGAATTCTACCTGCGCATGAAAGATGAGCGTCTCTTACATTGGCTCTATTACCAAACGGTTCCCACGCTGGGCGAGTTTCTTTCTTCCCATCGAAGGACAGACCTTGTTTACCTCGCTGGGTACGCCAGTAAAATATTAGACTGCTCAGAGCCGGAACTTTGCGGCATGTGCTGGGCCGAATCGATTCAGCGGCTGCCCGGCCTGTCGAAAGCTCAGGTGGGTATGGCGTACTTCCGTGAGTACCAGCGGGACGACACAGCTCTTGAGCTGGCAAGAATGTCGGTCGATTTCGCGTTCGATACAGTGCGTCTGGATGTCCTCTTGGGGACGACCCCCGTAAAGAATCGGGCGGCGTGCATTTTCACTGAGCGCGTCGGATTCCAGCGGATCGGCATAGCGCCGGACTACGTGTCGTTCTGGGGCGAAAGGTCCGCTGCGGTGCTCAGTGTACTCACCAAGGACCACTGGGGGAAGATACAGAGAGGTCAGGCATGAGCGGCCCCGGACAGGCTTACAATAACGCGCAAAACACACAGGCTCAAGTCTCGCAAGAGCAGCTCAATATAGCCGAGCAGCAGCAGGCACTGCAGCAGCAAAATTACCAGCGCGCGCTTACTCTGGAGCAGCCGCTCATAACACAGCAGACGGCGCTGGCTACCGGATCGCCACAAGCAGCCCTGCAAGCCGTGTCTCCGCAAGTAGGCCAGATCTCTGCGGGGTTCAACGCCTCAAAAGAAGCAATCATGAACTCCGTTCCCGCCGGACCGGCGCGGGACTACGCCCTTAGCCAGTTGCCGCTACAGAAAGACACTGCCATTGGCGGCGTGCTTGGCAGCGCGGTGGCGGCTGCCCCCAAAGAGCTAGCCAGTATAGGCTCCGGGTTTGGCGGACTAAGCCTCCAAGAGTTAGGCGGCGCTTTGTCTGGCCTGAGCGGCGCTGGGACAACATCGGCAAATATCGCGAATCAGAGTAACCAAGCCAAGGCAAATCAGCTCGGCTTGTACGGGAGTTTGGCTGGAGCCGCTGGCAATGCTATTGGCGGCGCTGGCTTTCTTTAGCGGCGCTAGCAGTGGCGGGGGATATATGGGAGGCGAGGAGATGGGGATTACCGGAGGCGCTCCTCCCGGCGCTCTTTCGTCAGCGTTCGGGTAGGCTGGATAAATGGCTGATAGCTCTCAGAATCGTAGCGTTTTCATGCCGGACCCGGCTTCGGTCACCGAAGGACCTTTCACCCAGGCCCTCCAGCCGCCAGCCCAGCAGCAGCCACAGCCCGTTCTTGGCGCTGGCGGAGGTAAGGCGCTAGGCGCTGCCTACATCGGCACGCAGTTTCTGCAGGGGTTAGCCCAGTCCCGCATCCGGAATTTTCAGATGCAGGAGAATGCCAAGATTCAGAAACTCCAGCGGCTGAATTCGTTCATGATGTACATCCAGCAGAATCCTAACCTCTCTCCGGATGACAAGAACAAAGCGCAGCAGATGTACTTCAAGGCGCTGGGAACGGATATCACAGCAGCAACGGCCAATGGCGGTAAGGGCGGCGGCGACGAAAAGACAGGCGTCCAGCATCACTTCGCGGACATCATCAAGCAGGTCGCGCTCGGGGCGGTCGGCGGCAAGCTGCCGAAGGGGGTAAAGAACATCAATCCGGATGAGGTGATCGGGCAGATTTCGGGACTGCTGTTCGATCAGAACGGGAAACCCAAACAGCCGTATAATCCGCAGCAGCAGGGTATTGAGCAGACGGAGCAGGCGCTTGGACGCAAGCTCACGGACCAAGAAAAACAGCAACTACTTGGCCTTCCCGGTAATCCTTTCCTGGAAAAGAAGAAGCAGGTCGAGCAGGCTCTTGGTCGCCAACTTGGGAAAGATGAAGCCGACAAACTGCTAGGGGTTTACGTCGCGCCTTCGGCTCCTCACTGGGCACCATCAATCCCCGGCGATAAAGTTCCCAAGGAAGTCATCGAAGACGCCACCAATAACCCAATAGATCGGAGCGCGGGCGCAAGCTACAAGCAAGACACGACCACGGGAAAGTATTACCTCGAACGGGCCAAGGCCGCTGACAAGCAGTGGAAGCAGACGCCGGATTCCAGTACTGGGTGGGCTCGCGTGTCTTATGACAGCGCGGGGAAAGTGATCTCTCTCGAAAAAGACGTTGCCCCTCCGTCTTATCTGACCGGCCAAACCACCACCAGCGTACGCTTCACAACGGATCAATCCGGTAATATCATCGAGGTTCCAGTAACAACCACGCGGAAACCTAACGTTCCCTCCGCCGCGCCAAGCCCCCAGCCAAAGGCACCCCCTAAGACTGCTACGCCACCGGGAGTTGCCCCCAATGGGGCAGTCTTGCCACCCACTGCCGCTAATGCCCCGTCTGGAGCAAGGATCGTCGGGCACAAGCCGGTATCTGCCGCGCAAGTTAAGTCCCAGCAGATTGCCTCCGGCGCGCGAGATGCGGGCATTGCGTTGTCGGAAATGTTGCCCAGGCTCAAGGAAGAGAACCCGGACTATTTTGGAAGATTTGTCGGGCGCACCATGGGGATACAAAAGTTTGCTGGCGTGCAGCCGGATTGGGTGGCCGACGTGGAAGCGCAGGCAGGTTCACTCGAAGCCTTTCTTACCGGCGTGCATAATGCTCGTGGTGTGAAGTACGTGGACCATTGGAAGGAAATTTTAAACAATCCGTACGTGAACCCGGAATACACGGCACGAGTCGCCAAGACCCTGGCTGCGATCGCCGATGGCGTGTACAAGTTTCAACAGAACACGAACACGCAGAACGAAACGATGGAGCAGGCGATCACACGGATGAAGGCAAGTCCGGAGTACAAAGATCTATTCGCGCCGTTAGATAAAGACCCGGCTCCGGCCAAGGGCAAGAAAGAAACGGCCCCGTCAAGCAAAAAGCCTCCTGCTGACCAAGATCCCGGCAATCCGCAGTTCTGGATCAAGCAGACGGCTGCGCCGCCGACACCGTGATGCCATGGCCGAAAAACAGCAGCTTGACCTCATTAGCGACTTCCAGAAGGCGATCGGCAAAGAGAAGTTAGATCCGAACACCACGGCGGCTACGTGGAATGCCTTTGTCGATACGCCTGAAGATCAGTTCGTATCGGTTTTCCATGGCCTCAAGTTGAAGCCGGAAACCAAGGCGGCACTGTGGAAGTTGCGATTCGGCAAGGAGCAGCAAAAACTAAAGGGGCAACGTTCAACCCCCACGCCTCCCGAAGCGGGAAGGTTCGCCTTGGAACACGCACCGGAGATTGCTGCGATGGCAGCGGTTCCGTTGACCGGGGGTATGAGCGCAATCCCGGCGGCGGGTTTTGTCGGCCTTATGGGCGGGGCGGGGGAAGCGGCTAAGCAACTAATCAAGCGCGGGTTGGGCGATAAGGATGTTCCAGAAACTTCAACCGAAGCCGCCGCGCGTATCGCCAAGGAAGGCGGAATACAGGGAGGCGCGGAACTCGGGCTACGAGCAATTGCCGCTCCATTAAAGGCCGGGCTCGGCGGGCCGCTGCGTGAGGCCGCAAGGGCAGCAGAGAATAAGCCGATCCTCGAAGCCGCCAAAGAATACAAGATTCCTTTGCGATCCGGCGAAATTGTGGCTGGCCGCAAAGGCTTGCCCGCACGTCTTGCCCAGGAGATTGGCGCATCGAGCTTGACCGGCAGGGGCGCTGCGGAAGCATCGCAGGAAAGAATCAGACAGTCTGCAGCGCAAGCCGTAGACTCGATCCTCACAAAGCTAAGCCCTAACGTTACGCCAGCAATAACTGGATCGGCGGTACAAGACACCATCAAGCTAAGCAACAATATCTTTGAAAAGACGGCTGAAGATCTGTATCAAAAAGTAGATCAGGTGCTTGGAGGTCTTGGCATCCAGACGACAGAGACGGCCAAAGAAGCTCAGGCTATCCTCGCTGAATACGCCTCCGGGCCAAGCGCAAAAGGGGTCGGAAAACACTATCCCGCCAGCACTAAGATTCCCGCCAGAGTCGCCGGGTATCTAGAAGATTTCTCCGCCGTTCCTCCCTCCGGCGTGCCGTTTTCAGTACTACAAGCAAAACGCTCCGAGATGCTCGGTCTTCTCCGTGATATTAAGGGCGGCAGGGTCCCCACTGAATCAGCCGGTCAGGCTGAGCAGATCCTGTCGCGTCTCGCTAAAAAGGTCACCGAGGACATGGAGGATCAGGCGCAGGCCATGGGAATCCAAGCCACGAAGGAGTGGAAGGAGGCCCGGCAATTCTACAAATCTGGCAAGGATCTTATGGAAGATCCCGCCACCGAGAAATTGCTTAAGCAGCAGAACCCGGAAGACATCGTAAAGCAAATCAGAGGTGGTTCGGTAACGCTTGTCGAGAAACTTAAAAAACTCGTGATCGACTACCCCACCAAGTACGGAACGCCGCAAGAAAAACAGGCTGCCATAGCTGCCTGGAATAATCTACGCCAGCAGGTTGTCAGAACTAATATCTTGGAAGCCCCGCAAGGCAAGCAATTCGGCATCAGGGATTTGATGGACCTGAAGGAGCGAATCACTGACATGGGGGCTGACGTGAACCGGAAATTATTCATGGGAGACCCAGAGGGCGAGATTATGTTTCAGAACCTCAACCGCATCGCGGACGTGATGGCTCGAGTAAAGAAGCTGCCGGAAACTAACCGCATGGGTTACTGGGCTATGATCCGTGGCGGGGCTCTTGTGGGAGGAGTGGGATTAGGACTTACTGGGCATGTGGCGGAAGGCGTAGCAACGATCGGTCTCGAAGAAAGTATCCCGTACGGGATTTCCCGGATCATTCACAGCCCGGCTGCTACCTCGTATTTTGTTAACGGATTAGCCGCCATGACTCGCGGCAGTTGGCGAGCACCGGCTGAAACAGTGGTTGGCGCAGTGGCTCCGCGTATTCCTGCCGGGGTCAGCCTAATTGGCCGGGCCTTCAAGATGGCTCACGATGCCGACCAGCAAAAAAAGACCGCTCCGCCGCCCGTGCCCCTGCCCGAGGTGGGAGAACAGCTTCTGGAGGGAATACATTAGCCAATGCCGCTATCTCCCGAGACGAGCCAGCTAATCAACAGCCCGCAGTTCTACTCCCAGCCGGAGTCGGAGCAGATTGATCAGTTGAGCCGTCTCTCTTCGGACTTCAATTCCATGGCCTACGAGGACAAGAAGAGAACCTTGTCGGCCATGGGAGAAAAGTTCAAAGCCAAGAAATCCAACGTCCCAGGAACGCCTTGGTACCGCAAACCAACAGTCCCCCTGGATAAGCTCATTGCGCCACCCAACCCCAGCCAGTCCGGCCCGGAGCAGGTTGTGCGAGGAGCCGCTCAAGGTGCCGCCCAAGGAGTGTCGCAATTCTCTACACCTGAGAACGCAGGGCTGATCGGAGGGATGGCCCTCGGCGGCAAGGTCCCGGTCGTGGGACCGGCCATTCGGGCCGGGGCAGCCGCATACTTCACCTATGAGCAGGCCAAACAGCTAATAGAATCAATCCCCGAGCTTAAGAAGGCATGGAATGAAGGCAATGTGGGGGAAATCGGCAGGGTGCTCGGCAATGACGCCGTAGCGGCCTTGGCTGGATACAAGAGCGGAAAGGGGTTAGCTGAGGGCGTTCGCGGCAAGATTTCTCGCCCAGTGCCGGATAAGACAGCCGCACATGTTCCAGACCCATACGCGGAGATGGGACGCGCAGCCAAGGAACCCGAAAAACCTTGGTGGCAGGGGATTTACGACAAATCCTTGGAGGAAGTCCGCCAGATCGTCGGCCAGAGGGGCTCAGGAAAGGCCGCTACCGCCCCTCCGGTTGATCCAGGGCTGCCAGGGCACGTCAAAGCATGGGCCGGGGAGAGAGAGGGCCTTGGAGCCCGTACGGCGGCTCCGGAAGGGTACGTTTTCCCGAAGCCCCTCCCGGGCAAGGATACCGTGGCTGCCGCGCGAGGAGAAGAATCGACCGCCCCAGGGAAGCCGATACCGGACCCGTCTCAGCCGTACCGAGACATAGCGCGAGTCGCCTCCGAGGCGGAAACCCGCAGGGGGCAGGTCGAAGCGTATCCTAAACCCCCAGCCACGGGGCCAGGGAAGTCCCCCAAGCCACCGGAGACGAAGGCGGCACCCGAAGCCCCTAAGTCAGCCGCCAAGCCCAAGGCGGAGCCCGTAGCGGCCAAAAAGAGCCTAGCCAACGAGGACGCCGCAGGTCTCAATAAGCGCCGGGAAGAGTTTGTGAAGTTGCAAAAGGAGCTAAGGGATATTCCCGAAGGCCCCCAGAAGACGGACATGCTGGCCAAAGTATCCCGCGCCATCGAATCGATAGATGCCGCGCTAAAAGGCAAGGGTGGGGAGTCCAAATGGCGGGGTAAGATTAACCCGTACAAGAAAGACGGGATGAAGACGGATGTCCGGCAGACAAAGCCAAAGCCATCAGATACTTCCCGCCAGCCCGCTACCCCAGGCGGAAGCAAAGGCAAGATAGCGGCTGGCGAACCTGCACCCAAATCCGCCCCAACGGGGGCTGCCAAAACCGCCGCTCCGCCAGAGCCCCCATCCTCCCAGGAGGCCCCCAAGGATAAAGCCTCTGCCGGGGAGCCAGCCACACCCGTCCGGGAGGCTGTGCAGTCTATTCTGGATCAGGTGCAGCGCGCCAAAATCGACCGCTTCTCGATCCGCGTCAGGAACGCTGAGGGAGAAGAGATCTATTCAGGCGAATATGAGGGCGATGCCTCGCCGGATTACGTGGAGTCCGCCTTTAAATACCTGCGTGGCGCACACAAGATCGAGATCATCCCGCTCGGGCCGAATCGCGGTATCAAGTCTTGGGTCAAGTTCCTTGCTCCAGAAACCGTAAAGGCTCCGCCGGGGTGATAACACGTGCAGCATCTGGCAGTAGGCATGGAGATCGCGCACAACGGGGTTGCGATGAAGCTACTGTACAGGGTGCGGTCAACTGGCAGCGGAGAGCTTTGGTGTGTGAAGAGAATCATGGTTGAAAATCAGTGGCAGCACGATGAGTGGTTCTACAATCACGAAATAGTGCGGCAACTACACACGAAGGTCATGCGGGTAGGAGGAGCAGCCTAGGTGCCATCCAACGAGGTAATGTCGAAATTCAAACGGGGGAAGTTACGTTCGGGATCAAAGAGCGGACCCAAGGTGAAGAACCGTTCCCAGGCGATCGCGATTATGTTGAGTGAACGTCGAGCGGAGAAGAAGCACGGCGGGCGCTACCCAGATCGAAAGAAGCGGCGGAAACGCTCTCGCTAAATAGCGATGGATTCGGCTCCGGATCGGCAACCCTTCGCCGCTTTGGGTAAGTGATCTTTCCCATCCCGTCGTACCAGAGATCCACGCCTGCCCCAATCCGAACATGCAATTGCTTCAGTCCGTAGTGCGCGGACTCCTGGAATTCCAGACCCTTATCGGCCAAGAACGCCCGCGCTTGGGATAGATCGTCAAGGAGGCCGTCATTACGGAAACCGAGTAGGCATGCCTTTCTCTGCCGCACTGCCCGTTTGGCGCTACGGAACACAATGCGCCCCTCTAAGCCCTCCAGCCTAGAGCGGATCTCCTGCTGCATTGCTTTGGTCATAGACGGGGCACCTCGATTTCTTCCCAGTCTCCGTTGCTCTTGGGAACCGCATAGAAGAAGCGGAATGGGAACATACTGGCCGCCACTTTGATTTTAACCTTGGAATCGTCCTCGGCAAACATTCGACCTTTGCGGCGGGCCTTTACCTCGTAGAACGTTAACGCCCATGTAGGGTCCGATTCTACGTCGTTCCTGATGACAGAATAGTCGGGTGTGTAGCGACAATCAGCCGCCAACTTAAGCGTTATCTGCTCAAAGAACCACTGATTGATCTCCCCTGCCTTGACGAGAAGGTCCAGATGCTGCGCGAATGCGGCCTCGGTCTTGTTCATTTTCCCCGGCGTGTGCGATCCGTGCGCCCTTAGTTTGACGGGCGGAATCTTCTCGGCCTGCGGAAATTGCCGCCTGCGGTACAGGTCGTCTAGGTCTTGTTGCGTCCAGTTCATCCCGGCAGCTTGTTCTTATCTTCGACCCGCACCACGAATCTCTGCGGCCCGAGAGACAGGCACTCGTACGAGGCTGAATTCTCGCTCGACTCGTCCTGCCCGCTGATAGTCACCTTGGAAAGAAATTTACTTAGCTCCTCCCACGTATCCGGGCCGACCAAGATATTCTCGCCGAGGAAGTTCCGTGCAGTGTCCTGAGCAAGATACACCTTGCCTTCGTAGCTGAACATGCAGCCTGTTTCTTCCGCCATAAACCCTCCTTACTGAACCATCCCCGGTTGTCCGATATTAGACTGCTCGGGGAATTTCACGATCACGTTGAATTTCTCCGCTTCAACTCGGATCACCGCTCCGTTCTCAAAGTGGAACTCAAAGCTGTTGTTGTCCACCCGAATACCCATTACGGCTTCATCCACAATGCGGCTCTTGAGGAGAAAGTTGAAGCGGTCGCGGTCCTCGGAGTTGCCCCAGTCGTAGGACTCAGCGGCCATACTCAGATCCTAACCCATCCAAATTCTCCGAACGTAATCGAGTTCCCCTTTTGTGTGGCTCCCTGCCATGCCCATCCATTATCGCGCATGGATTTAGCGACGGAAGGATGCGGTTCCGGGTATTTTAGAACGTTGTCTGTGATCTTTCGATGGCAAGTCGCATCGACTCCGCGCAAGTTTTGCCTGCGGTCGTCTCGGCCACGAGCGCGCGGCTTTATGTGGTCGCATTGCAGGGGTCGTATAGCTCCGCAAACAAAGCAGCGAAAACCCTGCTCTTTGAATGTAATGCCCGCGACTCGCTTGTAGTTGGCTTCTACCGCAATCCCGATAGCCTCGGTAATCAGCCTACCGCTGCCGGAGACGATTGGCGGCTCCCCTTGGTGCTCCAGATACAAGTTGCACTCATACAGGCCCTTCCCGTTGCGCGTGGAAAGGGCCGCCATGAGCCCGGTGATCCGCTCTGCCTGACGCAGGGTCACGCCTTAATCCGCAGTCGCCGTTTTGGCTGCCGCTTCATTCTCGGCGTTCTGTTTGATCTGCTCCGCCCCCCGGTTCAGCCATTCCGTTTCGCATTCCTGCATCATGGCTTCCAGAATGCGGTCCGGGCGCTCCGATTCGACTACAGCTTGGATCTCCGGCGTTTCGCAGAATTTCTTCCACATGCGGGAGATCTTCTTGTTGGTCTGGATACTGATTGTTACGCCCGTTGATTCACCCTTTTCCAGATAGCCCTTCTTGGCTACATGCTCCTCGAAGGCTTCTACGGATTCGGACTTCTTGGCCTGCTCGATCAGTTTGCGGGCGTAGGGCTGCGACTCCTCCCCGCGCTTCACGGCCTTGTTGATGATCTGGAACTGCACGCGGCCAATCGCGGCGAATTCGCGCGTAGCCACATCTTTCCAGCGCTCGTACAGGGTCCGGGCCTCGAAGCAGGTCTGGCGGCTGACGCCGTACTGTTTCTCGATCTGCTCAAAGAACTTCTCTTGGCTCTTGATTCCCTTGGCTTTGTAGGTATTCTCCGGGTCCTGCTTGGCCAGAAGAAGCAGGCGGCCCAAAGCAGGCAACAGGATCTGGGTCCGCGACATGGACTGGCTGATCTGGTGGCAGACCGCCCCGAGAGTGTCCCAGTACTGCTCGGAATCAACCTTATCCGGGATCACTAGATCGATGGTCACGTCGGGCCGCACCAACTTGGCCAGGAACTTCTTTTCGGAATCGCTAGCGGGGGAAAACGGGTTTACGTCAGGCATTGAATCTCCTTTACGCAGTCAAGAATATGACGGAAATGGAGGGAAGTCAAGAATTATGTTTGGGGCTAGGTGAGGAAAAGCGCTCGCTCGGCCTGCCTACGGGCAAGAAGACCGGGGAATACCTGCCCACCGGCTATATCCCACTTGAGGAATTCGTTAGCGGCGTCCTCCATCCGGCCAAGATTCATCAACTTCAGTAGGGTAGAAGACGCAAAATGGCCGCTACCCTCGTTGTATACGAAATCACAACAGGCATCGAACTGGTTCTGTGTAATCGGCACATTTATCAGCCGGTTTATGACGTGCTCTACGGGAACTATACGGGCCATCAGCAGATCCACCCCTTCGTCGCGAGTGATCGGCTGGATTGTCTGGTAGTGTTCAACCTCGGACGCCGACAAATCACAACCGAATCCGATAACCGGATTACCTTCATCCGAGCCGATAGTTGGTAGAAATCCTTCGGCCTGCTCAACGATAGGAATCAGTGAGGCGCTGGCGCTCATGGGAGGATCGAGGGGCATTTAGGATTTCTCCTCCACTCCGTTGGCCTCATCCATGTAGTCCGTTATTCCGCGCTGGCGGATATTATCCGGGATCTCGGAGTAGGCCCAGTCGGACAGACGGACGCAATGGGTGAGTGACTGGAAGCACATAAGTCCGACCTTCTTGCCGACCAAGACGGTTACGTTAGGGTTGGTAGCCGCCTCGCGGGCCGCTTTCTTGGCCGCGTCCACTTCATCCTCGCCGTCAACCACTAAGCCAAGCACTACGTCGTACAAGGCCATCACTTCGCCTCCGGTAAAATATTAGACTGCTTTCCGAGCAAAGCCTTGGCTGCCTGCAGCCGCGAATCCGGCAGCCACTTGTCCACCGGGAACCGTAGCTGGCGCGGCGGCATCGGGGTATTGGCCTTCCGCCGCCGCACGCGCTTGCGGGGAGTAACCGGCTCTAGTTTTGGGGCGGGAGAGTTCATTGCTTCGCCGTGTACATCCGCAGATCCCGCTCGTACAGCATCTTGTTGCCCTCAACTTGGCGGCTGTACGCCTCTATCCAGTAGCGGTGATCGGGGTCTTGATACATCTCCGACAGATCCTCGATCCGCAGCCGCTCCGAATCCAACTCCTGCTTGGCCTGCGGGGGAGGCATTTTCTCCAGATCTCCGAATGACACGACATGCGCCTTGGACACAACGTCGATCAGAGCCTGTTCTTTTGTGAGCGAAACCCGCGAGCAGCCTGCGGTCAGAATAACCAGGGCCGCAACGAATAACTTCATCGTTCACCTCCGGGGTTGATTCTGACTGGGATTTCCGCCAAAGTCAAGAGTTTTGTTTTGCCCGTGATTCTTCTTGTGGAACAACTTGGCTTGTGGGCACGTGCTCCAATGCGGACTTCCATCCAGATTTTCCGGCATAGCACGCCCCTTCGGCGTCTTAATCCACCGGATCTGTGCCCCACATCCCCGGCAGCGGCTGATATTCGCACTCACCGCCGGGACCGCCGCCTCGAACGTGAAATCGTCACAATGCACCCTGCATTTGCGGCAGCGAGTGCATCGCTCTCTTCCGCAACGGCAAAACTCGGTGCGGGCGCAACAGTCACAGGCGCTCATTTGTGCTTCCCTCCAGATTGGCGTTCTTTCCAGTCGTCGTGCAGCGGCGGTTGATCGTCAGGGATGTCTTCCGCCCTGGACTCGAACTTAGTTAGGTGCCCCAAAAACACGAGCTTTACCGTGCCCGAGGGACCGTTTCTATTCTTGAGTAGGATCAGCTCCGCTTCTCCCCGGTTGTCTTCCGTGGCATTGTACAGCTCCTCGCGGAACATAGCGGCTACGATGTCGGCGTCACTTTCGATTGCGCCCGATTCGCGCATATCTGATAGCATCGGGCGGAAATTCCCCTTACGCTCGTCAGGTTTTCGGTTGATCGAGCTGATCACCAGCATTGCTACACCCTCTTCCTTGGCGGTCAATTTTAGGCTTCGCGTCATCATCCCGATTTCCCGGCTACGGTTGTCGGACCGATCCTTGGCGGCCATCATCTGCAAGTAGTCGATGACCACGAGCGATATAGGACCGTGCTTGCGGGACAATTTGCGGATTTTGATCTGTACATCGAGAGGATTCGTCGATCCCGCGTCATCGATGATGATCCGGTTGGAAGAGTGAAGTGCGTACTCTGCCTTGGTAATTTTCTCGCGCTCCCCGGCGTTCACATAACCTCTCCGGAATCGCTGACTGTCCACGCGAGCAAGTGAGCAAATCATTCGTTGTAGCAATTGCTCGCGTGACATTTCCAGCGAAAATACAAGCGCGCGCCCCTCGGTAGATTTGAGAGCCACAAAGTCGCAGATGTTTAGCGCAAACGCACTCTTTCCATGTCCAGGTCTACCACTAAGGACGATCAGATCGCCACGCTGTAGGCCGCCGGTCATATCGTCGAATTTTGTGAACCCGGTCAGAATTCCACTTGAGCGCAGATGTGGTTGCAGGAACGAATTTATTCCACCCTCGAACTGATCGACAATTTCTCCCGGTAGAAGACTCCTGGTATCTGGGTCTTCCGGCATGAGATCTAGCCGAGCCGCTACGGAAGATTCCAAAATATCCCGTAGCGGTTCTCCGGACAGGGCCTGATTCATCTCGTGTTGTGATCGGAAAATTAAGCGCCGTAATCCTGCTTTCTCGCGCAGGATAGCTACCCACCCATCGATACTTTTCACTTCCGGCATTTGATCGTCTAGCGAAGTGAGGTAGCTAAGCCCGCCGATATTAGTCAATTCCTTGGCCCGCATTAGTTCGTTAGCCACAGTCACACGGTCCACGGGCATTCCTTGGCTATGGACGCCTAGGATGTGATGAAAAATACGGCGGTTTACTTCGAGCGAGAAGTCGTCTGCGGTAAGTTTTCCAATGGCGGAGGTGAGCGCATCGCGGCTGCGAAAGATCGATCCCAGTACAAACCTCTCTACATCCACATTGCACGGGAGGCCGGTTACGGAAGCGATGGAGTTGTCTAATATTTTACTGTTCTGGTCTCGCTTTGCCATTTACTCTTCATCCAGAACGAACACGTCTTTTCCGTCAGCGGGCGCTCCCATGATTTTCCAGTACACGCGGCGGATGGTGGCCGGGTAAGGGAACTTTCCTTCCGACATTTCCCAGAGCTTTCGGAATAGGTAGTCTAGATCCGTGTCGGTCGGCTTAAGGTTACGCTTCGCGAGCCACTCTTCCTGATTGACCTCTGGCAAGTCCGGATGTTTGATAATTCGCGGCTCAATGATCTCCCAGCAGGGTTGGTTGCGCACGATCGCGCATACAATCTCGGCGGTAAGATCCAAGGCTGCTTCGTTGCTCGGGAATCCCTTGCAGTCGGTAAACATCGAAAGTTTCTCAATTGCTAGCGCGATATTTTCGTCAGTTCGCTCCATGTAGTTCAGTTCCTTTCCGGCGTTTCGCCAGGGCTCGGGCGACTACGCCCTCATTTTCGGCCTGCTGAAAACCGCGACGCTTAAGTGGCTGCATCCAGCCGGGGCGAATCATTTCGAGGTAGTTAAATCTTTTAGTGTCGCGGTGAGTTTTGAATGGGTAGTAGGCATTCAGCCACGAGCAGCATTCGGGATCGCGACGTAAGACTTCTCCGGCGGTGTGGCAAACAAGCAGGGCGTTATCCTGAAACCGTTCCTCAAGTAGGGCTGGAGGTGTCTTCTGGGTACGGGCGTCTGTAGGGTCTTCGGCAAACTCCGGAGGAACGTTTTCATTCCAGAGCTTCAAATACTCCGCTAAAGTAAACTTTAAAGAAATATTCTGTTGCTGCTCCTGCTCCATTTCCAACCGCTTTCTTTCGCGCTCTGCTTTCTTGGAAGGTTTTTTCTCCCTTCGATAGCGAACGTAGGTCAGTTCATGGACAGGGTGCTGGTTTTGGGGTTCAGATTCAGGTAAGGGGGTAGGGGGATCTATAGGTTCTAGCTCTATAGGAAGTACCTTAACTCTTAATGGGCCACTGTCATCGTTGTCCACATCGTTGTCCACATCGTTAGTGCCTACCAATGGCCCATCGTTAAAATTACCGATGACGGATCGCCTAAAAAGTAGTTCATTTAAACGCTCGGACTGTAGAAGGTATTGCTTAACTTGCCCGATTCTAGCCTGCTTTTCTTGAATGATACGGTGCCGAGCAAGCGAGTCTATGCGCCTCTGTATTGAAGAGGTTTCATAGTGTCCCATCAAATCCTCTACAATCCGGTTCATGCTAGCTTTTATCCACGGGTCTCCGTCCTCTTCTGCCATTTCCATACGAGCGAGTTCTCCATTAGTCAAGTACTCGAATAGGCTGAGCAGAGCCGATGCGCAGTGATCGCCACCGCAGAGGTCTACATAATCTTCTCGGATGATGATTCTTCGCTGATACTTTCGGTGTTGGATGCAGCTTTCTCTGGGCATATATTACGCTCTTTTGAGTGCGGACAGTATCCGTAATGACCTATGGAGCAATTACAGTTAAAACAAAGAATCCTATACTTGTCGGGAGGGAATCCGCGCCTGCGCACAGCATTGTAAACTTTACTGCCAAATAGTTTACGGTCAGCCTTGCCTGATTGATCGGCGTGGTCTATCGTCAAGAATTCCTTGATCGTTTCTCCGCAGCACGCACAGCGGCCCCCGTACTTTGTAAAAATCATTTCCCGCAGTTTAGCCCTAAGATTTCTCTGCTGCCGGTTCTCGCATGCACGGCAAGTAGACCTATGGCGAAATGTCTTGCTATGTACACTGAATTCTTCGATGGATTTAATGGCCCCACAAGAAAAACATTCTTTTTGGCGTGCGTGTTTCATATACCCTCCTGAATTAGGGTGCGGAGTAGGCTACCGATTCAGGCGGTAGCCTGTAGACCTCCGCTTCCAAGAACGTCCCAGATCGCGACTTCCGGGGCAGTGTCAAGAATGAGCAATTTTGCACACTTTGTCAAGAGTTTTGTGAGGTTTTCCACAGGAAAGATTTAGTAAGCAGCGGTCGGATAACGACAAGGCACCAGTGGTCCATCCCGCATCGGGTTGTAGGTGTGGAACCAAATCCTGCCATCCGGAGGGATCATACAGCGGCCCTTGGGACGAATAGGGAATGTATTTAGATTCCGGTGAGCCGAGGGGTCTTCATGAAAGCGAGGGTCGGCCCCGCTGTGGAGTAAGCATCCAGCCGTCTTGCGGTAGTTGTACATGATTATTTGTCAACGTCATTAAGAAAGGCGAACTCCCCATGATGTTGCTCGGAGGCCCTGTTGTAAGCAAGCGCAGCCTGTTCTTCGGTGGAATAAGTGCCAAGTTGAATTTTGCGCCCAGCTATGGTTATTCGAGCCCTCCAACTGGGGCCGTGTCTGGTGACGCCTTTATATTTTGATTTTCCTCTCCTATGAGGACGATTGCGTGCGTTACCAAAAGTATCACATAGCCGAAGATTACTTCTGCGATTATGTAAACCGATATGGTCATGATGATCAACCAGAATCGCCGGGTCTTTAATGTTAAGCAGTAGGCGGTGCATTCTGACCAGCCTACGCGATTGAGGGTCCCACCCACGCGCATAATACGTATGTCTATCCCTGTAGGAAAACCAGTGCATAGAACAAATTGCCGGTATGTCAGCCTCGTCGATCTCGGCGATCCCGCCGATCTTTCCCGTAAGGAACACCTATGCCGTACCGTCGCCTACTATATGAATTGGTGGCAGCGAACCGTTGCGGTATGTCATTTGAACTCATCCGTCATATTTTTCCGCCTGCGATAGAGGTATGCCTGTTTATCCGCTTCGGTCACGGCGTGGCGGATTGCGTTTACTCGTCGTCCGGTCAGGTCGAATTTATCCGCTATAGCGCTCGTGGTCCAGCCGTCCAGGATACGGAAAACGATCTCAGCCCGGCGGTTTAAGGTCCACATCTCTCTTTCCGTCATTTGAAGCGTAACCCGCCACGGTACGGGACCAATAAATGGCTCCAATCGTCGTAGTCGTGCAATTCCCGCCCGCATCTTCCGCAGATAGCCGGAGCCCAAGGGGCGACTGAATCCTTTAGGCACCAAGGACAAAAGAAGTGGAGGGGAAATTTAGGAGGTTCTTGTGTCTTTATTTCCATAGCAGCAGCATTGTAAGGCGAGAAGCGCTCTGAGTCAAGACTTTGCTTGCGGGATGCAATTGAAGAAAGCCGCTGTAGTCTCTACGATGTAGCGGAGAGAGGTGCGTCTATGGCGCTGCCCGTAGCAGGCTTGGTCAATACATTACTCCCAACAAATCCGTTCCCGCTTGGCGTGACGACGGTCAGCGGAACCCCCGGCACCGCCACTAAGATCACCCACAACTTTACGGACCTAGACGGGCGTTTCGTGAAATGGCTGTCCATTCGCGCATTGGACACAAATACGGGACTGATCTACGTGCTCATCAACAGCGCCTACCCAATGCCGCCGCAGCCGACGTGGACGCTTCCCGGAGGGGGAACAACCAACGGAGCCGACACAACGAATTTTCTTAATGTTGTACAGGTCCTGTCCGCTGGTGAAACGTGGTCCATCCCCGCACAAATGCTCAACCAAATCCGAATCGGCCAATTCTGTGTGGATGGTAGCGTTGGCGGGGATAATGCCATTGCCAGCTTCTATGAGGCTTAAGAATGAGATACTTGCGAGTGTCCAATATTAGACTAGTCTCGCCATCTGTCGCCGAAGACGACGTGCTCGATGCCAGTTCTGCTGACTCCAAACATGGCAGCCAAATCTTTTTGGCGGTAGTTTCCGGTGGCGTACAGTGTGCGAATTTCAGCCACCTGCTTCAAGGTCAGTTTTGGATGGGATGTTTGCTCGCCGTATCTAATAAGCTCGGGATGCTTTTTCGTCCAATGCCTGTCGCCAGTGGCGTCATTGCGTCGGCCATGCTTCGTCGTGTCGCTATTGTTGTCGGAGTATGTTCCTTTATACAGATGCGTTGGGTTGCAACACGCGCGATTCGGTCCGCCTGGGCAGTCATGGCAAACGAGAAGCTCCCCAGGATCTTCGTCGTGCCACAGAGAGTAGGCAATACGGTGCGCCAGGAAGGATTTATTAACCAACCAGATATTTCCATAGCCGTCAGGCTGCAAGTGCGCCTTCCACGGCCAGCATTCATCCGGACCTCGCTTATCCACTCGCGACCAAAAACGCTTTCGTTGCTCGTACGACAACTCTGGGATCGGCCTAAAATACTTGATAGCCATCTGATCTCACTCCAAGATCCTTTGGTTAGGCTCGGTGAAACGTTGAAGCGCTTCGCCGGGCCGCACCTTCAATTGTACCCAATCAACGGGGGAACCAGTGCGTAAGATCCGTTTATCGCTACTGTATTTTATTGTCCCGGTGTGCCTTTGGGGCCAAGGGTCTACTATCCCACGCGATCCTAGGTGGACTACGGTGGGAGAAGGTACCCTTGCCGCTCGTCCTAATTGCCCAAACCCTGCCGTGGCTGGGCGGAGCGTATATTTGTGTCTTGGGGTGGGGTGTACTGCGGGGAATCGAATCCATTATTGTACGGCCACCGGATGGGACATTCAGGGAACAGCCGCCGGGTCCGGCATCACTAGCCTTAACGGGTTAACTGGGGCCTCCCAGACCTTCCAAAACGACACAAACGTAACGATCACGTCTTCGGCTAGCACTCATACCCTAGGCTGGAGCGGAACCCTGGCCCCGGCTCGCGGCGGCACAGGCGTTGGCAACACGGCTACGTTGACGTTAGGCACCTCCAACGTCAATCTGGCAACGCTGGCGACCGGGATTATCCGCAATACAACCACCACAGGCGCTTTGTCTGTGGCTGAATTGTCCGGCGATGCCACTACCAGCGGCAGCAACGCTGTGACGGTCGTGGCCATCAATGGGACGACGTTTACCGGAACAAACGGGCACTTGGTGAGCTTCGGTGCTGGAAATACGCCAGCCGATTCGGGAATAGTCGCAACAAATGTGGCCCTTCAAAGCAGCACACTCGCCCAGTTTGCTTCCACCACTTCGGCCCAGCTAGCTGGCGTCATCAGTAACGAAACAGGCAGCGGCGGAGGAGGAGTGCTGGTATTTAACAACGGCCCCACCCTTATCGCTCCAATACTCGGAACTCCGGCTTCAGGCACGGCTACGAACCTGACCGGCCTTCCGCTCACCACCGGCGTAACCGGCATCTTGCCCACGGCGAATGGCGGCACGGGGATCAATAACACAGCAACGCTGACACTTGGCACCTCGAATCAGAATTGGGGTACCCTGGGCACCGGCATCGTAAAGAACACAACCACCACCGGCGCTCTATCGGTGGCCGTACCTAACACGGACTTCTTGGCCGTGGCGAATCCAACGTTCACTGGGACGCTAAGCGGAGCTGCTGAGACCTTGACGGGAACGCTAACCATTGCCGTCACCGGATCTACACAGTGTTTGCATGTCAACTCCTCTGGCGTGGTCAGCGGTACGGGGTCGGATTGCGGTTCGGGCGCTGGCGGGGTGAGCAGCTTGAATACTTTAACCGGGGCGCTGACCCTAGCCAACGCGAACGGCTTCACCTTCACGAATTCTGGAGGAAACACAATCACTCCGTCGCTGGCAATGTCGTCCACGTACATCGCAGCCACACTTCCAGTGACTGTAAGTTTTGCCGGTGGCGTGGCGACGATCGCAGCGCCCACGTCCGTGAACTCATCGTCATCCATGACGAATCTGTCAGTGATGGCTGGCGCGGGTTCACAGAACGCTCAGGTGACCAACTGTGTAGTGGATTCTGGACTGAATAATCTTTCCTGCAACGGAACTATCGCATCGGCGGTGGGTAGCGGCCTGGCTGGGCAGTATTTGCTTGCTGCTGGGACGCAGCCCTCCAGTTCATGGCCTGCAAGTCTGGCGGTTATCTTGGGGCCACCCTCAACCTCAGCGTCTTACGGATTAGTCCTTCCTACCGCTGCGCCGTCCGTTGCTAACTCCATAATGCTTTTCGCGGCGGCTTCCGGGACTCCCAATGACTCCACCGCAAGTTTCGCCAGTCCCGCACAGGCGAGTGTGGCTATATTCCCCACCGCAACACGTGTGGGGGATATTATTTACTGCTCAGCGTGGGCTTCTGGGAATTGTACGACATGGAGCACCCTAGCCGGGAACAATTCCGGCACCCTATTTCTCTCTGAGAACGCTTCGGGCGTTCCTTCGTGGCAATCCAGCGCCTCCAGTCCGTCTCTGTCTTCTGTTACTGGGTCTACTTCGCAAGCTACCGGGACCGAATCGGCGGCGGGCGACAATTACACATTCGCGGGCGTTGAAACCGGAGCGCTGCATTATTATCTAACCGCGCAAAATACCAGCAATTCGAATAATTCATCCGGTGCTCTACTTGTTACCAGCAACGGTACGGGCACGGCCCAGGTGCCCCTGCTGATTAACGAGACCGCCGTGTCGGGAGATTTTGTTGATATGTATACGGGCGGCACGGTTACCAACGGCGTGCTAAGTGGAGGAACCAAGATTTTCGCAGTGACATCGGCGGGGTCAGCTATTTCGGGAGACTCTTCGAATGCGGGGGCGTACTCAACTGCCTGTGGAAGCCAAGGGCTGACGACCCTTGGGAGCAACTCTGTTGGCGTCATAGGCCCCACTTCATGTAGTGGCCAGCATTACTTTGGCTTACCGGCGGCAGGAGCGGCTGCGAATCAATTCTTTCTGTATGCGGCAGAGTCGAGTGGCATATCGGCCCCGACTCTAACCACTTTCGCATCCACAAACCTCACGGATACCGCTAATTTAGTTCGCAATAACGGGACCAATGTAGCCGCAGCGGCGATGACTCTCAATATGGCCGCCGTCACAACAGCCAACGGGTTTCGCGTTCCCGTGCAAAGCGGCTGCACCGCCGGTTCCAATGGGACCGTTTGCTATGACTCAACCGCACTAAATACCCATATTCGTGCCAACGGAGCAGATGCTATCGCGGGCGCTTTCGCGAGTACTCCAACCAACGGAGACTTAGTGTCTGCGACTGTATCCGCAGGCAATGTGCTGCTGTCAGATGCGGGCATCGTGGCGGCCAACGTAATCACCGACACGACCACAGCAACCGCAAACTACCTGATGAAGGGAAACGGAAGCGCCACGGTCATCGCCGGAGACCTTCAGGACGCATCGAATCAGTTAAGCAGCATTACCAGCACGCAGAGCGTAATCGTCAACGGAGGCTTGGATGCCTCCGCGAACTCCGTCCTGGGAGGATTGACCGTCCGGGGAGCAAATGAGACCGGGGCAGGTGGGGCTACTTCGGCTGGTGGATTCCTCCTTCTCTCTGGCGGCAGCAATGCCGCCACTAACGCAGCGAGCCAGGGCGGCAGCTACCAGATACTACCAGGTGCTTCTACGGGATCAACGCAGGGCTTACAGGGTCTCGGGATGCAGCAGTCCGTCTACGTGAAAGGGACCACATCCACGCAATGGTTTCTTGAGTGCGAGACTGCTGCCATGACAGTTGGTGACTGCGGAGCGTCACCCCAGAATTGGGTGGGCGTGGCTGAAAAGGTCGGCAGTAATATCGTACAAGTAACAATCAATGGGCAAACGCCGATCTCGGCTTCGGGTGCGGTCACGCTCGGTGACACTGTTTGCGCGGGTGCCACTGGAGGAAAAGTCACCGATAGCGGAGGAACGTCAACCTGCACGAATTCCCAAGGAGTAACGGTAGGTGTGGTGATGGCGACCTCGGGGGCCTGGACGTTACCAGATGGAACAAGTTTCACATCCACTACAACGTTGCCTGTTATCCAAATGAACACGGCCACATTGGCGACAACCGGTGGTGGCGGATCTGGCACGGTTAATAACTGCTCTACGGGTGGATCGTTAGCATACTACGCAGCAACTGGCACGACCGTCTCCTGTATCGGTGGAGACATCACGTTCAGTACTCATACGCTTACCTTTGGCTCTAGCGCCATCGTCAATATGAGCGGCATGGCAACTACGGGAGGCTTACAGATACCAACTGGAGCGGGAGCGGTACCTACCGCCGATGGGTTTATTGCTGACGATTCCACGGGACATAACTTAGTTTTTGGATCTAACGGGGCGACTCTAATCGCGGCGGCCTTCAACGGAGCGCCGACCAATGCCGATCTAGCCTCCATTTCCGTTTCGAGCGGTCACGTTCTGCTAACTAGCACGGGGATCGGTACCGGCCTGATGGTTTCGGGAGGAAACTTGCAACTCAACACGGCGGTTGCTCTGACCAATGCCAATGCGGAGGCTGGTAAGCCCTGGTACTGCCTGGACACTTCCGGCACCCAAACCCTGACTTGCTCGCTAAGCGCAGCGACGGCCTTGACTGCATATACGACCGGACAAATCCTCACAATCGTGCCGACCGCAAATGGCAATGGAACCCTCCCGACCGTGAACATAGATTCGGTTGGCGCAAAATCCTGGTACATGCCAGACGGAGCCACGACTCCCCCTACCGGTGTCCTGTTCGCCAACTACCCCTATCCGAGCTTCTATAACGGCACGGCTTTTCAGATGGTGGGGCCGTGGCCCTCGGGCGGGTCTAACACCTACACGTCCGCTCATACGCTCGGCATGTCGGACAACAACCGTCTGGTCGTTATGAACTGCTCGTCGGCCTGCGCAGTGACCCTGCCGAATCCGCAGCCGCGCTCGGACTTCAACGTTCGCATCGTGTCGATTGGGTCCTCGGTCGCGACCTTAACGCTTGGTTCGTCCATGACTTGGAACGGCGGTGGGTCGGTCCCAGCGCTGAACAGTTTCCGCGTGATTCCGGTCTTTGCCGACACAGCGACGAGCACCGACTACTACGGCGAGGCAACGCTGGTTGCTGGGACGGACATAACGCTAACGCCAACAGCCACGGGACTCACAGTCGCCCTGACGAGCACAACGATAAATTTTAATGGAACTTCCGCCACCCTAGGCGGTAGCAACGTAAACGCCAACTGGACGACTGGCACGATCACAAACCTCCACGTCGCTCAGTTCACCGGAACGGCTGGTGAGATCCAGGACGGTGGGGTGCTGGGGACCGCCGCCGCTGCCGCCACAGCCTCAGCCTGCACAGCGTCCCAGTTCTCGCAAGGTTGGACGAGCGGCAGCAACAACTGCGGAAATACATTCGGCACTCAAAACTCCGTCGTCGGAAATATCACGATGGCCGGGTCTAGCTCTGCGGGTGGATTTATTACGCTTGATGGAACGGGGGCGTCTCCGGGGTTCTCTACTATTTCGGTCAACACGGCGGGCACAACCCTGAACCTAGGCAGCACGAATGCCACATTGACGACGGGTGGCGCGCTCACGGTTGTGTCCTGTACCGGATGCGGGGGTGGAGTCGTTGGCAATTCCGATGTCACTGGTCAGTCCAGCTCTCAGTCGGCTGTGACCCTAGCCACAAGTCCAGCGGCGGGTCGGTATAAGATCAGCTACTACGCCGATCAGAGCGCTTTGTCCACGGTCGGGACTTGTTCTGTAACGTTTACTTTCAACTGGACTGATGGCACAGTGGCCCGCTCGCTGACAACTCAGCCATTAAGTTTGCAAACAACCGCTTCGGCTAATGCTTTCTTGTCTGGCGATGTACAGACGTACGTCGGTAGCGGAAATGTCACATACACTTCTACGGTAGCTGGCACGTGCTCTTCCGCGACGTATGACGTTCATGTGTCTCTCGTTGGAGATTAACGCTTCTATGAAAACGCTTATTTGTATCGTCTTATTTTGCTTTTCTGCTACCGTCGCTTTGGCGCAGAACACGGGTCTCGGGAATCTAGCTGCGCAGCCGCCAGCTATTAACCAGATCAGCAACAAGACCAATAACAGCGGCGGCACGAGTCCGATGACGCTGAACGCGCCAAATGGCAATGTGATCTCGGCTACGTACAGTTCTGGCGGCACCGCAACTGGATCTGGCACGTGCCTGGTAACGTTTATTAGTACCAGCGGCAATGGGGCGTCCGGTGTTGTCACGGTCACCTCGGGGACCATCGGCAGCACAATCACAATGCTATCTGGCGGCGGCGCTTACACGGCAGCACCCACAACAGCGACGTTAACGAACCAGACGGCTACGACGTGTTCCGGCACGGCGACCGTATCGACGACACTGGGTATTACGCAAGGTAACGTTCTCGGGCTAGCCTGCACGGTAACTGGAGTCAGCAGTGAGACGTGGACGTTCCCGACCGGCTTCAATTTAATTACTGGGTCCACGGGGACGCCCAATCCGGGCATATCGACAGGAAGCAGTAAGTTGGCTTGGCAAGTAGGTTTAAAAACGGCCACGTCGAGTGAGCCTAGTACCTACTCAATAAGTTGGGGGACGAACGGTAACTTGGCGGATTGCGTTATCATCAATGTTCCTAACGTATCAGCAACGGTCGATGGGGTGCCTGGGAGCGGTAGCGGCAACAATTCAGCACTAACCATCAGTTCAACAACGCCCGTTGGGGCGGGTGGTCTGCTGTTAACTATAGCAGGCATGGCGACAAACTCGGGAAAAATTCCCAATCTTATCAATCAGGCATGTGTGCCATCTACGGTAAATGTCGTCAACTCTTGCGCGCTAGCTTCTAGGGACAGTCTTGCGTGGTTTGCCACCACATGGGGATCGGCTACCGCACCGGCAGCAACAGCTAACTTTGGCATAGAAACTTCTACAGGTTCGTCAAGCGATGACAATTTTGGTTTTCAGTTCGTGCTTCCGACGACACTCGGCAACAGTTCCCTGAACCCATTAAGCTCCAACTCGCCTCACTCCGTCTCGGATCTAAACGTTGTTGGAAATATGCGTGCGGCCGCCGTCTCTACGCCTTACGTTGTCATCGACAACGAGACATCGGGCGGCACACAGGGTTTATATGTGCGGAACGTGGCGGGCTGGCCGCTGCAATTTCTGGATATAAATTCTGCTGACGTGGCACAGCTATTTCCAAACAAGGACATAGGATTTTTAATTCTCGGCCCCGCAAACCAGTCGGCAACTAATGGTGCGTTTATTGTGACGAACGGATGCCTCGGTTGGGTTTCCATCGCCGGTGACGAGGACATCTGCGCCATTCACAGCGAACACCCCAACGTCATTACGTCGATAGCAACAGGCAGCACGACGGTCTTAACGCTCGCACGAAATCACGAATACCCAATCGGGATGCCGATTACGATCACGGGGGCCACGGGGACCGGATGTAGCGGAATGAATGCTCAGTGGATCGTAATCGCAGCGGCGGCAGGTACAGCAACAATCCCGTTTCCCTCAACCGGATGCACCTACGGAGCATCGAGTGCGTCAGTTGCGAGTGACGATTGGCACGCCGGATCTAATGGCCTAATCCCGGTATCGGCTCCAGGCGGTAACGTTGACATAAAAAACACCATTTTCGACCTACAGGCAAACCAATCGTTGGGGGTGACCTATAACAGCGCGATCAATCGCCCGTATCTTCAGGTAGACAGCAGCGGCGTTCATGGCGCGTTCAACCGCGCGGTCGTTACGTCAAACTTCACGACGGCCTCCACATCGCTCGTTACAATCACCGGCCTGACCTGGACTATTCCGGCCATTACCAATAACTCCCCAAGTCAGACGAGTTATTCTTTCCGTTGCCACATGACCTACTCGCAGGCAACAGCAGCGGCGGCTGATGCGATTGGCGTCCAGGCATCCACTACTGCCCCAACAAATCTGTATGCTCAAGGCATCGCCTACACCAACTTAACCACTGCTCCAACGAACGGCGTACTGCCAACACTCGCCAGCACAACGGCAACGAACGTGGTGGCATTCACTCCCGGCGCGGCAGGATCGATCGGCACCGTAGCCGATATGTTTCCCGTCGATCTCTGGGGGACGTTGGAACCCGGTGCGGGCAGTACAACTTTGAACATCATGATCCTGACCGGCAGCGGGTCGGACTCGATTACGGTTTACCGGGGGAGCTACTGTGAGTTGGAGATGTAAACCGCGACAAAAGTAACCAGCCCAAATCGTCCTACTCAGTATGCACAGACTACTACCGCTCTTTTTGTTCTTATCGCCCGCCTGGGCGACTCAGTACTACGTCGCGACCACCGGCTCCGACTCTAACACCGGTACATCCGCATCGCCCTTCCTGACTATTTTTAAAGCGAATTCAGTTGTCGTAGCCGGCGATACGGTCAACGTCCTCCCAGGCGTCTACCCGGCGAATCTGACAATGTGCCCGAGCACATTAAACAACAATGCCGTCACGGTAACGGCAGCGGGCACTTCGGGCAACCCGATCGTCTTTCAATCGACCGTCTACCACGGAGCGATCCTAGACGCCCAGATGCTCTGCCACTCCTACTTTCAACTCCACACGACTACCAACTACATCACGATCAAGAACTTCGTGATCAAGAACGCCGTATGGGCGGGGATCGGGGATGCCGGGCTTGGGAACAGCGTCATCTCTGGAAACGATATTGGGTTCATTGGCAACCTGGATGACGAATCACTGAGCGGCGGCCATGTCGGCATCCTGACCAATTCCACAGAGAGCAACGATATCCTTGACGGAAATTTCATTCATGATATCGGGCGAACGAACAGTACTTGCGGCGGGGTCACTTGCAGCCCGAGAGACCAGAACATTTACTCCGAGGGAGCTAATGACATCATTGTTAACAACATTGTCAGCCTAAGCGGGCAATCCGGCTGGGGGGTAGCGGTTAAGGTTGGCGGGCCTTCGTCGGTTGGAAACTGGATAATCCGGTACAACACCTTCTACGGCGCGGTGGCCAACGGGCGCGAAGGGCAAATAGTGATTGGCGCAGGCGATGGGTCGGGTGTAAGTACCTTCGACATTGAAGACAATATTTTCCTGAATGGACTCGGGCCAGGGGCGATTGTCTTGTGCGACGTAGCACTCAGCGGTACGATGACCATCTCCAATAACCTCGCCTTCGGAAACGGAACTTCCGAACTATTCGATAGCGGTACAGCTACATGCGGGGCGGGATCAACCGGAGCGGGTGGAGTCACTCAGGCCGGAAACTCGGTTGCCGATCCAAAGCTAGCTAATCCGGCGCAGGGTCAGTTTCAGTTGTTGTATACGAGTCCGGCTATAAACGCAGGGACGACTTATTCTCCGGCCTCCCCCGATTACAATGGTACCGCCCGCCCAACCGGGACCGCTTACGATTACGGCGCGATTGAGTTTTTGCCAGTTTCTCTGTCTATCACCAGTCCTACGGCCAGCCAGAGCATTTCAGGATTCACTGGATTCTCGTTTCAGGTTTCCACCTCCGGGCTCGGCGCTTCGGCGATTAATCGTGTATGTCAAACAGTAGATGCCTACCCCGCCCCGACAGATCATAGTAACTGTGCTTTGTCGCCGCCCTGGAGCCTGAACTGGAACACTTACGGCGTATTGAATGGGGCACATCAGGTCGTTGCTACCGCCTACGATGCGGCGGGTAACGTGCTTGCCACTTCTGCCGCAGTGTCGTTCACTGTCGCGAATGCTTGGCCGTGCTCCTGGACGCCGGGATTTACCGTCACGCCCAGTACCTCGGTGACCTCCAATTGGTCCGGTTCGGTTACGCTTACTCTTGCCGTAACCGGAGCAAGCGCTAGCGACAACAAACAACTTCTTACTTTCATCGACGGGGTTCAGACACACAGCACCACCAAGACTGCTACATCCACAAATATCGTCGTGGACACAACCCGCTGGAACAACGGCCCGCACGTTGTTGCCGCACGCGAGGACGACATGGCGGCGACATGCACCACTTACTCGGATAGCTACGAAGGCGCGATAGGCGAGTGGTCGGCGACGGTAAACTTTGCCAACGACGGAATTGGTGGTGACGGACCAGTTGTGCCGATGGAGCTTCGAGAGAATGCTCACGAGGTGTTCCTGGCCCCCGCTGGCACGTTCACCCTTACCCCTAGCCTCATCAATACGGACGGAACAACGGCAACCGGAATAACATTCGACTACTACTCGCAGAACACTGCGGTAGCTACGGTCGGCTCCGCAACCGGATCGACGAGCGTGCTCACTGCGGTGGCCACCGGCAACGCTCAGATCCGCACGATGGCAGAGGTCAGCAATGGGACAGATCTAGCGAGTGCTACCGGACAAACGCATCAGTTCTCTTCATCGTCCGTGCCAGCAACGGACTCAATGGTTGGGCAAGTCGTTAACATCAAAACCAACACCGGAGGATGGGTCTCTGGACCGTATGAAATTGGATCTGTTGACGTAAACGGCAATAAATTCACAACCACGGGCACGCCATGCCCCGGCGGCGCGACGACGGCTTGTACGGGCGGAAGTTTCGCCACGGGGCCGTCACGCACAACGTGGGCAATGGTAGCACCGACGAACGTGCTTCCTCACTTTGGCTTGGATGGCTCGCTCCTGACTGCGTACAATCCCTCTAACTCGTTCTTCTTGGCGGAAGCATTCAGATCGGGTGATTTATTTTCAGATCAAGTCTACACTTCCCAAATCCCAAATGCCCATGCAAACCTCGGGACAATGGACGACTATCTGGCTCTGGGATTCAATACCGTGGAGATGGGGACGATGGCAGCCAATAATTGCAGCGGAAGCGTATGCATGAATGGCCAGAACCCAACCACCTTTGCCGCGAATCAAAACACGTTCTTCACCGCCAATGCGGCCTTGATGGCTCCGTGGCCAAATGCCCGCATATTCGGCATCATGGACTCGATCACGACAGATGCCTACACCTGGGTCAACCCTACGGGCACAGGGGCTTCTCCGCCTTACGTCACGACCACTTTCCAGGACATGGCCAACGCTGGCTACGTTGCCGCTTCACTCGCCGACGAGGTAGATGGAAAATTTGGCTTTGCGAATCTGCAAGGGCCAGTAACGTTCGCTTCCTCCGCTGCACAGTTTGGGCTCAGCAGCATCGTAGCCGCGAGTCACACATGCACTGTTCACACCTTGGGCGGATTCAGTTTTGGGTTTGGCGGCCCTTCCGCATTCATCATCCACGGCGCGACAACCAGCGGATTCAATAGCTCCGTTGGAACTACTTTCAGCCCATCATCGGCGGGGAGTGCCACCGGACCGACAACCTGGACTTTCTCTTGCCCAGCGGTAGCCGACGGAACATACAACACCTCAACCGATGGTAGTGGATGCCCCGGCACAACGAACTGCTTAACTATCGAGCCATACGCCCGCCAAGGTTGGTTTGGAAGCCTCTATATTCCCTACACTGCCTGGTCGCAGTGGCGAGGCTGGCAAACGGCAGTAACTGGCTATACGGCGACAGCGGGGAGCGTACTTGGAGATACCCAGGCAAATATTCCTTCCATCAACAATTGGGGACCTAACAATACTCAGACTTTGGGCGGCGTAACGAACGTGGCGGACTTTGCCGACACCTATTACGCGCACTCAAGTTTTGAAAATTACCTAGGCAGTCGGGCATCGACCTGGACGCTGACAACTGACAGCGCCAACTATGCCAATAGTACCGAGTTGGCATACAAGGCGCGAACATTCTACGGTACAGGCTTCAACTCAACCAAACCGTGGACCGCGATAGTCACCGGGACGCCGGTAACGTTTGGATTTCAAGGTTACACAGTGTCGAGCGTGTCGTGTGTGAATGATGTTTGCACATTTCCCGGAGGCCACAAGATACCTGTTGTCATTCCCGGCGCTACGCGGCTTTGGATTTTGGGTTCCAGCAACAGCGCCTATAATACGAACTTTGTTGTGAACTACATCCTCTCGCCAACTCAGCTATCTGTGTCATTGGCCGCGACGGACTTCAATCCCGGCTGCACAGGTAACAGTGGCACGATCACTTTCCAAAACGGAGATACAAAAGCGGTATCTACTACAGCAAACTCCATCTGCGCAACCGGCAACAAGTCTTCGATTGGCGGCGACTCCCTGACATACCTGGGAAGCGCGGACAACAACATACCCAAACATCGGGGGCAAACCTTCACGCTGGCGGGCGTGAATGGCACTGGCAACGGCACCTGGACCACGCGCACGTTCTTCTACTCGTCCGAGAATCTGGATCTAGCACAAGACGGAAACGGTTCGGCTTCGTCCGTCATGCAATACCGGGAGTTGCCCACCGGCACGACAACCGGAGGAACAGCAACCATTGTGGCCGACAACACCTTTGTGCGCGGGAGAAACGGGTTCAAGGTTTCCGCAGCAAACTCCGGTGGCAGCCAAACATCTCTTTTAAACCATCCAGGGTTTGGGTTTGTCAACGCTTGGGAGATCGCCCTCCTAGGCGGGGCGGGGCTACGACACTACCAAATGGATTGGGGTTGGCAGAGCTACAACCCGCACGCAATTTCACTTTCAAATGGCGGCAAGGCGAAAGGCAACTGGGTAGGGCTGGCGCAAAGTACGATCAGTAAATTCCAGGACAACACAGTTACAGTGAATCAGTTGACTTCTCATCCGCATTTCGAGACGGGAACAGCGGTGCCACAGGCCCATGCGGTGGGCGAGGCCAATCTGTTCATAAATGCCCACCTAAAATACATCTTCCAGCCACGCCTAAACAGCCCCGACTACGGAGACAAGATCGACTGTTCAGCGCGGGCCGGTTCCTACGGCGACATCATGCTGTGTGTGAATGGAACAGATGGCCCGCAACTACGCACGTTTAGCCTATCACCTTATCTCCAAAGCGGCCAAAACATCGTGCGATATGTCGTGGACCAGCAGGGCATAATCATGAGTATAATTTCCGCTGGAACTACCTCGGACACCCTTACCCTCCAGCCCAACCAAGCCGTAGCCTATGTGTTTCCGGCCTCGTTCGCTACCGAGTTGAACCAGCCGGTAATGAGATTCAATCTATCCGACATACCGAATGCGGCCAAGATCGCTTTTCGCTATTCCTACGACAGATACTTGCTCGACTGGCCAACGAACAATGTCACGGTTTGTACGTCCACTTGCACTCTGCCGGTAAACCGGAATATCGGGACAGTATACTTTCGGATGACCTATCTGGATTCGAGCAACAACGTGCTAGCAACTAGCGACGTGCAGACGATGTAGAAATCCCTCCAGCCACCTCGGCAGGCACATGTCGTCGCCCCAGGAATGAATCAGGAACAGTCGGCGCTCTGGGTTTCCGCACGCGGCTCCAAGATACCCGTATTGCAGTCTGATTGTCATAGGCCGATGGCGCAGCAAGCGGTGTAGGATTTGCAGCAATCGTTTCATTTCTTCAGTCACGTCCCCATCCTCCATTCGGCATGATAAATCCCGTTAGCTTGGAATCGGGAACATATCCCTCGGCCTTCGCGAAGCGCTTCGGGAATTTTCCATGCCAGGTCCCCGTATAGCATTCGGAACACTTTGGCTCAAACTTCTTGCCAGCATTGTGCGCGTCGAACTGCTGCTCCCAATACCCGCTAATAGCTGTGTTGTCGATGGCATCGCAGGATGCACAAGCAAATAAAGGCATTTAGTTGACCATCACCAATTCCAGCACATCTGGCAGTAAAGCAGGTAGTGCAGCCCAGTCATCATCGCAAGGAAACCCAGAAAGGCCAACCCCGAGATAACGGCGATGATTACTGCGCGGCAGATGATATCAAGAGCTTTGCTCATGTTCGTCCTCCTCTTGCACCCCCGCTGCGGTTATCGTAAGTGCAATTAAGCACAACGCCACCAATGCTGCTGTCCAGTTGCCCGCCAGTCCAAACATCATCCGTCTACTTCTAAAACTAAATCCGCTACGTTACTTGAGTTAGAACCTTCTGCGGCAGTAACAGCGTTGGTTCCAACACACCACCCGCCAATCAAATCATTTATGTTGCAGAACCACGGTCCTGGCGTAGTCTTCTCCGCTCTCTCCCTCGCTTCCTTCGCGCGTTCGAGTAGTTGTTCGTTGGTCATCGCGTTCGCTCCTCGATCAACTTGAATATCTCCCGGAATGTACGCCGATGATAGAGCGGATGTGGATCGTAAATTGTCCACCATCCAGGCTTGCAGGTGCCAAACTTAATTGTGTACTTACGATAGAACCTCATTTCCCCTTCTCTTTCTCCAGTTCCGCGAGTTCGACGCGGATCGCTCTAGCCCGCGCAATTGGCCCTTGCCTCCCGTAGCCGTAATTAATAATCGACTCTAATTCCGCTTTCAGCGCCACGCGCTTGAGCGCCCGAGCAATCGCCGGTTCCAACTCGGTTATCCCGCCGGAAAGTTCTCTCGCCAGTTTGTTCGCTTCAGTGTCGGTCATTAGCGTCACATCCGATCTTCCAACTAAACCCGTGCTCTCCGAACTCAGTGTCAAAAATAGCTGTAACTGTCCCGCTGGCTGGAATCAGCGCAATGAAGGCCTCGACCGCCACCGCGTCTGGGGTACGCCAATGCCTCCCATATCGGTTTGCGGCATTGAGCGCCCCAAAGTTCAGGAAAGATGTGGCGAGATATGCGACTATAACGATCAAACGACCTGCCGCTTTTCGGTGCGGAGCGGGGTTAACCTTACTCAATGGTGAACGCAGTTCTGCCCCGTCCGTCATTTGGATTTCCCCGGCTCCGCATTGGCCCTGATCATCTCTGGGGTGAGTAGATTCTTGGCTGTATTCGGGTCTTCTAGCTGGCAACCTCTGCAGTTATGCGCGACTAGGATATCCGCAAAGACCTGATCACGTTCGGCGGCGGCGATATTGGCTTGCTGCTGCAGTGGATCGACAGCGGCTTTTATTTTTCCGCTTATCTCGTTTATTTCCGCTTGCTTCTTGCGAATTTCGGGCGTGAGAAGTTTGTCTAGTTCGGCATTCTTGGCCGACAGCTTCGCCTGTAGGTCGCCGGTAAGTTCCACGTCTTTCTTGTTCAGATCGCTCATGCGTTTCTGGTACGCAAACTGAGCGTCGAAATAGCGCAGGCGTTCATCTTTTGTCAGTGTGAGGCTATGGGTCCGGCAGCCGATGGCCGCCAGGAGAATGATCGTCGTTGTGATTGTTAGTTTCATGGTGAGTAGTCCAATATTTTACTGAATGTCCAGAACCGTTAATGCGCCGCCGTTGAAGCAGCCCAGGAACGCCTGACCCCCGGCAACTGTAACTTGTGGGTACCACAACACACCATCGGACGAGTAGTCCACGGTGCCGTCCTTCGCGCGGACCCAGTACTCGTCGCTGCGCGGTAGCGGATATCCGGTAGTGTTCGTCCATGGCGTATGGATTCCAGACCAAACGCTCCAACCAGATGCTGAGAAAGTATTCAACAAGCCGACTGGCTCGGATTCCGGCTGTGTTACCACGCCGAACCACGCACTACCCCACTTGGGATCGAACGACGGGCGAATTTTTACGGTCATCGAGCCTTCGAGTGGGTGTGTGAAACCACAAATGCCAGGACCGACGCAACGGATCAATATGCGACTGCTATCTTCGCTGGGCGTAGCAGTAGCGCCATTCTTGGCAGTCCAGCCGAACCAAGGCAAAGGTGCTGGCTTAGGCGGAACATAGGCTGGGCCTTGTGGCCCTTGCGAACCAGTCGCCCCTGCTGGCCCAGGGACTCCAGGCACTCCGGGTAAGCCTATCGGTCCTTGCGGCCCAGGTGCCCCGGTTGGTCCTGTCGGCCCAGCAGGGCCTCGGCAAATGATGTAGTCCGGTCCACGTCCAGTAGGTGTAGATCCATCCGGGCAAGTGGCGTTATTCCACTGTGGTTTCGGTTTGTCTGCCGTAGCTAGCGGCAGAATAAGTAAAGACAGAACGAAAAGTTTCATAGTGGCTGAATCTCCTTTGCAGTACGAGTGTGCGGCAATACCCCTGATGGAGTCAAGAGAAACATCTTGACGCGGCCCTTGCTTATTTGACAGAATACGGCTGGCATGGCACGTATCGTATTGTTTCTGCTGGCACTTTTCCCGCTGATGTCGTTCGCTTGTAATCCGGCGTTGACGCAAGAAGAATGTTGGGCCAACGCAGTCAATGGCTATCTGCTACAAGAGCAGTGGACGAACATGATGCCGATCCCGAACGATCTGGATCTCAAAGAAGGTCCGAGCCAGATCACGGAAGTCCTCCGGGTGATCGATGCCGACTGGCAAAGCATCGCCCCGCCTAACTATAATGCGCCGCAGGCATCCACTGCCGTAACCGGACCGCGCGCCCGCGTGTCTTTCAGCCCCGGACTACGGGTTGGCAAAGACCCCAATGGGTATGACATCTGGGCGTGGAAGGTAACTCCCTGCAACCAGCAGCCGGTCGCCCTGGAGCTTGACGCCGGGGATCTACAGAGCGCTGCCGCCTCGGCGGGTATCTCTTACGTTGACGAGGACGACGCCCAGATCGCTAATAGCCTGTCGCGGAACAAATCCGGACCCATAGTCGGCTCACAGGCCATCCAGGGAGGTGCCGGGCTCGTCACGGGGCTTTTGGCCATGAAGCTGATAGCCGCAAGCAGTATCTGGGGGGCTGTGGGATTCGGGGTAACGTACGGAGCCTCAGCCCTAACTTCCTATTTCAAGTCAGTCTCTCCGCCCGACTTTGCTACAAAGTTCGCCGGGCAAGAAGTTCTTCTGGATAACACCTCGTTCGGCCTCGCCCCGGTAGGGCAGTCCGGGCATTGCACAACCAAGGTAATATTTTCCCGTACCAAGAAAGGTGCGGCCCCGATCAGCGGCGTAGTGATTCCCTAAAAGGAGAAACGTGCTCATGAGTAACGTACAGAATGTGCTCCCGGTTCTTGCTAACCTAGGAGCCCTAAAGGCTAACGTGCAGGCCAAATGGAAGCAGGACGATGCGCAGTGGCAAGCGTTTTCCGCCCAGTTCGAGGGCCTGGACAAGGGGACGTTTCAGTTTTCTCCCACAGCCTTGGCGGATTTGGAGGCGTTTCGAGGGCAGGATTGGGCCGACCGCAAGCTATTCGTTGATCTGGTAACCCTGCAGAATCTCGTTGGAGCGTGGGCGCAGAACGAAGACTCTCGCGAGGGACTAGGAATCCCGGACCAACTGCCATATCCCGCCATCCCGGATGACGTGCAGGCCGCCGCTAGCGCCGCCAGTCTCAGCCTATTGCCGCAACCGCCAGCGCCCCCCAAGCCAGTAGTCTCAGGGATGATGTTCGCGGTACCGGGCGGGTTTACTGCCGTGATCGGTCCGCAGTGGGGTGGGACGATGTACTACGTTCTGTCTGGCGACACAGTGCCGAGTGGAATGGTGGTCAACGCCCCGGACGGGCACGCCTACACCAGACACTCATCGGCTACGCCATTCGGCCAGGAGAATTGGTACACAATCAACCAGTAGCGGTACGGGCGCGGTCGATCATGGTCGAGATCGCGCCCCGATCGTATCGCCAGTCTCCCGCGTTGTAGCGCTCAAGGGCGTGCTGGTAGTAGTCGTCGTGGGTCTTGAAGCGGCTGCGGACCTCGCGGTCGATCCCCCATAGGTACTTACACTGCTCGGGCTTGGGCTCCCTACCCCGCCACGCAGCCTTGGACTTAAGAACAATCAGGTCCTCGGGCGGGATCTCGCGTTCGGCCCGCGCAATAGCTTCCTTGAAGTCTCGTGACGTTCCTAGCATGGTCCGCATGCCCTTGGAATGCCGGAACACCTGCCAGTTACCAAGCGTGTCTTCTACGACTGAGAGTAGGCCAACATCCTTCACCATGCCAATGTGGTAGCGGCCTGAGGGTTCCCGCAGCCAAGCCAGTTTGGAAACCTTACGGACCTCGGCAGGGACCTCGGGCGGCTGCATTAGATCAAGAGTGCGAGTCGAGGACTTGATCTGATCGAGAGAAGTCTGGGAGCGGAGATCTAGAGTCGGATGCGCCTGCTCCAGCTCGCGGACTTGACGGTCTACTTCGACTATACTTTGGCCCTTGGCGTCAAAGTTCGGCTTCAGGCCGATAAGGGTAGGTGTGGTGATCAGGGAATGGCGGCGGCAGATGTCCACGTAGTCGATGACTATGGCATTTTGCTTGATCCAGTCTGGCCGCTGTCCAATATTAGACAGGTGCTCTAACTGTTCTGGAGCCGGAAACGGGCGAAGGACGCGGCCCAACTCTTGACAATTACCCATTACCACCACCTTACCGTTCCGGCGCGTTATCAAAGTGCCAACGGAGTTACTTATACACCACACGGTTTCATCCTTCCAAGGCTCTTCGCGTAATGTCGGCCTATCGGTAGACCCAACTCCTCCAACAAAGCTAGTAACACGTTTCTTGGTATGTAGGTAATACGTGCCTTTTTTGTTCCTCCCCATGTTGCATGCCCAGCCATGGATCACACAGGCGTGCTGAAGGAGGTCCGCGAATACTTTATTGCCAGTAGAAATGTGATAACTTCTCCGTGTCCATGTCTGGTTCAAATACTTAGACCCATCTCCCAGATGGATGGCGTGCAGTAAAATGGCAAACTGCCTATCGGACACGTAAAGAAGGTTCTCGGCTAGTTCTTTATGGATGTACGAAGCCAGATACCCCCACCCCCGCTTGTTTCTCTCCAGCCGCCCGCGCGGCTTTCCTTTGCAAATAGTAAACATATGCAACGGGTTCTTTCTTGGGCCAAAGTTGGACGGTGTTTCGCTTACGCTCTCACTGTACCGCATGTTACATGAGGCGAGGAACCAGCCTATAAAGCGAAGCTCGTCGTCAGTAAGATTGACATCTTTAAAGTTCGATAGCCCTGCAACCGGGAGCTGGAAGCTGCTGGAGATGTTTAGGAGAGAGCTGGCTGGAGCTATTTTCCACGGGCGCTTCCTTGTCCTGTATAGCATTCGGTGCCCATTACTAACCCTGAAGTCTAGGCGTACGCTGTCCATTGAGAGCATTGTTTCGCAGCAAGGACATAGCTTTCTTTCTATCACTTTGAGCACCGGAACCCATTTAATATCTAGGGTTTTTGGGTCAGGTGCCGGTACACTATCACCCTCTGATATCTCCCCCTTCTTCCTCCAGCCGCGACTCGTAAGAATCTCCGTCTCTACGTCCAAACACAGTAAAAGGGTGCTCATCGTGGGGCGGCATAGGTGGGCAGCGGTGGCGTTCGGAGCGTCAAACCCAGTGGTTAGTACTTGGCAAGAGCACAGGCCCATGATCTCACCGGCCTTGAATGCGCGTATCAGTTCGCGGCGCTCCTCTTTAGGCGTCTTGCCAGATATGCCGTAAGCGTCAATACCGTTGGCCCTGAGAACCTCCGCCAGATCCATCGAATGCTTAATGTCTGTAGTGAAAAAAAGAGCCGGGCATCCAGGGGTGAGTTCGTGGTATTTCTGGGCCACAAGTTCATTTCGCGCCCTGGTATTGACTAGATTTTCCAGCTCTCCGATAGCAAAATCCCCGGCTCGTTTGGCGACGTTACTTAGATCGATCTCAGTCTCCACTACGTGGCATTTCGGCTCAACCAGCCAGCGCTCCTTGACGCCGCGAATCCAGGAGTATTTAAATACGATCTCGTCGAACAGACACTCCAGCCCTACGCCGTCCGTGCGCCTCGGCGTGGCGGTCAAACCGACCAAGAGTTTACTGTCGTCGGGGGACTCACCCTTGAGCACACGAAAGTGCCGTAGGATCTTGCGCCATACCTGACTGTTACCGGCTAAGTGAACCTCATCGCCGATGATTAACCCAAAATCGTCGGGGTTGAATTGATCTAATCGTCCAGCAGAGCGGCCAAGGGTCTGGATGGAGCCAATGACTATATTGGCGTCCCCGGACCGCTCGGTGGCCTTCTCTATACCCACCGATCGCAGCGGCAGGCATTCCTGGAACGTATCGGAAATTTGTCGGACTAGCTCATCCAGATGGCACAAAAAGAGTATGCGCTTGTGTGGCGGCAGGGAGATGATATCGGGTATGGCTGTCACTGTCCGCGACTTTCCCGCCCCGGTTGCCATTGTAATAAGCTGCCTGCTCACTCCGCGCTGCCAAGCGTCGGCCACGGCGCGAACACAGGCTTGCTGGTAAGGGCGGAGGGTCATTCGTTCACCGGCACATGACCGCAGCGCTTTAGCTTAGAAAAATAGTGGGCAATCGCCTGTTCTACGTTACGCTCGCGTACCGTACCTGACCCAACATATAATCCTTGGCGGAAAAACTGCTCTTGCCAATGATCTGTGGCATACCCGGTGGGGCGGATCTTCAGGGTTGGATGGAACGGGGTATTCCGTACGGTCCTTTTCTTGCCGTACATCACCATTAGGCGGGCCATCTTCACGCCTCCCGGAACGGGTACTTACCCTTGATTCTGACATGCCAAAAATGCCCATGCGAATCGGTAGCCTTGAACGCTTCCCATTCTGATCGCGGGAAATCGGTATAGACAAACGTCCGCCCGCTAGTGCAAAAGGTAAGCGTCAGCAGCCCGCCCTCCTCGTGCTCGTCATACGAGGCGGGCGATGAAAGCATACTGGAATGAAACTCAAACTCTTCCGTCATAACTTCCTCGCCCCCGCCTTAACCGTCTCGCTGACGGTTAGGCCGTGCCACTTCAGTGACGGGCCATGTCTTCCTACGACTGTGTTGAGAACGGCTTCGTCAATGATGACGATAGCCCGCTGCTCGCCGCGATGCTCAAAAATAAGCGGCTGCTTTCCCTCAACGATGTCTTTCAGGAATGCGATCACGTCCGTTACTTCACCCTTCCACTTCTGGGTGAAGCGGGTGTTGTCGATCTGCGGCAGTGCGCTAGGCAGAACCGGAGCCTTCATGACCTCGGCCTGGAGCTGAAGCGATTCGGCCTCGGCTACCTTGCCCTCTCCTAAGAGCTTATCGGCGGCCTTTGCGAGGCGCTTGCGCTCCTCGGCGGCCAACTGCTCGGCCCGCTTGTCGGCTTCACGTTTTGCGGCAAGGCAGGCGGCGGCGTAGGCATCGGCCTTTTTCTGGGCAAGATCTCTGATATCGGTCCAGGGCTTCATCATCTCGTCGCGAGCAGTAAGAATCTTCTTCTTGGCGTCGTCTGCCGTTCGGCGAAGCGGTTCCCAGTAGTCCTTTATCTTCTTCTCAGCCAAAGCAGCGGCATTCCGAAGAGTCATGCACTCTTCGCATGTTGCGTCGTCCACCACTTCCAGTTGCTGGACGGCGATAGTGATGCTAGCGGCTTGCCGTCCTGGAAGTAGCGAGCCGACCGTAGATAGTAGGGTTTCCGCGTCTTTTCTGTAGCGCTCTATCTGGAAGGAGGGCGGTGACATCACTTGTCCTTCCAATGCTGCCTGTTCGGTTCCTTCTTCTGTCATATGATCCCCTTCTTGTCTGTAAGGTTGGTAAACAAGCTCCTCCACGGTCATTCAATATTCCCCTCTCCCCTGTAGATTTTCTTGGACTGCTGCCTTTTTGTGGATCGCCTTCGAGCAAGCTCCGTCAAATCCACCTGGGCAGCTTGTTTTGATGGATACTGGCGGCAGGCCCAAGGCTTTTTGGTCGTCCAGCTAGATTTGTCGTGATCTACGAAGAAGCAAAAGAAGCTCTGTCTTCCGCCCTCCTTCCCGCGTACGATAATCCAGTGGTTTAGTTCTCTCTCGATCCGCATCCTATTATTCCCCTCGAATCTTAACGTACCCATGAGCGTAACGGTCCCACCAGACAGTAGCCAAGGCGGTAAAGACCGTTTCATCACCAGCATCGTTGCAGACGTACATCCGAAACGTTCCGTCGCCGGGCAGCTTCAGGACGATACGCTGATCCGTCTCGTCGCTGGTTGTTTCTTTCAGCAGGATCTTGTAGCCGCCGGTCTGCAGCATGGCGGGCCGCTTGGGTTTGATGCCCTGATTCCGCCAGCCCTTTAGATCTACCAGCGTGCGGCGCTCGCCGATCATGCCCCAAATATCCAGCTTACCCGCCACCCGAAGCCGCCGACTAGATACCAAAACCTCCGACTTGAACGGCACAAAGCCAGTCTCTTTCTTGAATAGCATATAGCCGCCAATCGATCCGTGGAGCCGTTCGTCTAGCTCCATCACATCGAGCACTTCGGCCAAGGCCGTTGCCTTGGGAGCGTACTGATTCGCCAGCCGAACCGCTTCGTGCGTAGCGCTGCCCCGCTGCCGCGAAGTAGGGGTGTAGAAGTTAGCCCCATTCTCCACGTAGCCGCTGTCCTCGATGATTTGCGTCACCGAGGGCAGCGGACTGCCGTCTAGAAGGTAGGTGTGGGCAGACTCGTTTAGGGTCAGGCCGGTCACGGAAGCATCCTGTCTATCTGCCAAAGGGCGAATAGGATCACGGAAAGCCAAATCAGCAATATAAGCGCTGGTATTACATGCTGGTAAAGCAGCCTCATTCGAACAGTCCTCCGAGGTCTTCATCCGTCGAAGATATTGCGGACGCAGGCGGCGGGGCCGATGCCGCAGGCTTCTTCTGTGTCTCGTTCACCTGCTCCAGAAACACCTTGATCGTCTGGGAGATAGCCGCCTCTTCAGCCTGCTCTAGCGGGCATTTGAGGATCTTTTCCTCCATTTGCCGAACAATCTCGTCCATGTTGAGTATGGCCGCGTCCGCTGCTTTGCTGACTAGGTGCGCGTCCCGGCTGCGCAGGGCCAGCCGCTGAAACGCCACCGCATCCGATGCGCCCATCTTGTCCAACTTCACGTTCTCCGCCCACTTCTGATAGTGGTGCTTGTCCGTGAAACCGTAGGAGATCGCTACGCGCCAAGACAGATCGCGGGCCTTGGCCGCCTGCTCCGCGTTAGTCAGGCCGGGCCAGAATTCCTTGGCCACGTCGAGTACGTTGGCTACGGTACGGGCCGCCATAGCGCCAGCCGATCGCGGATTCGAGTTGAACATATCCGCATCGCGGTAGACGATAAGCTCCAAAGAATCAAGGGCGCGGCCCCGTTCTTCTATGGAGTGCTTGTCCCATTCCGAGCGGAACTCTTTGAGGTTGTCTATTCCAAAGAAACCGCACCAGTAGTTGGTGAAACGCGGTAGAGCGGTCGGCGGCGGGACTTTCATGTACTCCGCTAAAGCGTTGAGCCGCTTAGTGCTTTCGTTGGCGGGCTTCGCTTCAGTAGGGGGAGGCGGAGGGGCAACTGGGGCCGCTACGGGCTCTGTGGTGGCCTTGGCAGCGGGCGGCTTGGCTTCGTGAACCTTAACCGCTGACGCGCCTTCCTGTCGCACCACGGCATGAATAATCCCTGTGTCGTTGGCGAGGGCTTGGGCGCGTAGGGCTGCTACGTCTTCCTTGACGTAATCCGGCTCCGTTACCGCCCTGACCAGCGGCGCGTTCTCGGACGGCACCTTGTAGATCACAAATACGGGGCCTGAAGCGGCCTTGGGCGGCTCCGCAGCGGCTTGGGGGACTTCCGGTATCGGAGCGGACGCTACGGGGGCGGGAGCGGTCTCTGGCGGCTTGGGCTTGCCCTTCTTTCCGGTCTTGGCTTCGGCCACGGGCGGTGCAGGTGGTCCGTTGGGCACCTGCATAGTCTGGACAGGAGGCGGCTCGGGCTTGGGGGCGTCGGGGGCTGGCTGCTCCTTGAGGCGTACAACAAAGTCCCCCAAAGGAGCCTCTAACTGCCGCTCCTCGGGTAGCTCGTTGTCCATTTGGTCCAGTTCTTCCTTGACGTACACCCCTGAGGTGTTCTGTGGGAAGGCTTTACGGAACGCGAGGGCTTCGGCGCACTTCGCCAGTTGTCCGGCTGGCCGCTTGGACCACGTAGGATTGACGTATTCCTTGCTGTCCTTGACGTAAGTCTGGGCGTATTCTGACCATAGTGCGATGCCAACAAAGGGCCGCTCGATACCCTTACGATATACGCAGACCTTGGCAGCGTGCGGGAACTCCTTGGGAAGCCAAACGTCTTTCCATGCGCCATCCTCGCCACACCATAGCGGCTCGTCTTGCCCGTTGTATTCCTCGGTCATCTCCCCGATCAGCCGGTAGCCGTCGATTCCGGTCTGGATGGTCATAATCTCTACCCACCGCTCGCCATCCCGGTCACGGACCTTCTGCTTGCGGAAGACTGCATGAATTTGTTTGGCAAATGGGTCTAAGCGAGTTCGCTTGCAAACCATTAGAAACAAGCGTAGTTCATCGTCGGTGGCCTGTCTCTCGCCACCTTTGCAGATCATGGACTTGATCAGGGCTACCTGATCTTCGTTGAAGTCCGTGAAGGGGCTTAAATCAACGGTCGGTTTTGTTACTGCGGTTTCGCTCATTCAGTTGTTCTCCTGTAAAATATTAGACTGTTTTGCGGCGGATCAATTATGCGGCCCCCCGCGTGTGAAGTCAAGAGTTTTGTTTCAGTTCAGGCTTACATATCCCTTTGTTTGCGCGAGTTTAATCATTTGATTCGCCTCCGCAATCGCCTCGGACAGCCGCTTCTTGACGTTCGAATAGTCATTTTTGTCGGCCTTTTCCAATTGAACAACCGCTTCGAGCATCAGCGGGTTCAGAAGTTGGTCTTTGGTCGATAGCCGCGTCAGTAGATAGGTCAGGATTCCGTTCAAGGCCGCCGCCAGATTGGCAACGTTCGTTTCCTCGGCAATGATCTCGGAAGCCATATCTTGCCATTCGGGTGAACAAACCAGTTCAACGGTAACAAGCTCGCTAGCAATGCGCCGCGCCGCGCGCCGGTCGGGACCGTCTTCAATCCCCATGACAGTCAAATCCGGTTTCCTCTCGTCGGCATCGCAAGCGACCCGCAGGGCCTTGATGGCTTGGGCGATGTCAGGGTGCTCGGCATCGTCAAACGGAACCTCCGCCCCAGAGGGCTCGCGTTTGGACCAACGGTAGGCCCTTTCCCTGAGCTTCAGTAATGTCAAGGTTAGGCCGCTGCCATCGGAGTAGAGGATCGTAGCTTTGCGGACGGGATGGGTCATACCACCCCTAGCCTTTCCCGAAGTTTTCTTGCATGTAAACCACAAAAGCGCAAACCTTCCACGGTCTGGCTGGCCTGCCTGCCGCACTGGTGAAACCCAACGCCTCGCCCTTCGTCGTGTACCGATGCGCGGCAGTCCTTTTCTCCTTTCGCAATACTATAGCCCACGCTTTTTTCCCACCCAAGAGGTTCATAGCAAAACCATTTAATGGTATCCGCCTGCTTTACGGTCATATGTTCTCCTTTTCCGGCAGCCGTTTAGAGTAGTGCTTTACCTTCCGCTGCCACTTCTTAATAATCGTTTGTATCCGCTTCAGCCGCGACTGATGCTGGGCAAGCATGGCTTGGGCGTGCGCCAGCTTCTTGGCCTGTTTGTCCGTTTTGGTCGGCTCCGGCTTAGGCGATTTCAGTCTAATGTTGTACTGCTCGGCGTAGACGTACGCATTTGCCGTGAAGCGTCCGCTACCAGGACGTGTTTGTATCGTAGTGCCGAGGTGATACCACAGGAATCGCTCGATCATCCAAGCCAGTTCCGGCATCGGCAGCCCGTAGTTCACCGCCACGCGCGGATGAGGTAGATCGATGATCGCCCATCCATCCCGGGAAGTGTACCCGCACATTTACATCGCGGCCCCGCACGTCATCGGCTACCCGCAGCACTAGGCGCTTCATGTCGTGGGTGTTGTAAGGGGTTGAGTTAGTGACGCGGATCAAGCCTTGGCCGCCTTAACGTCGTATTGACTGGTTACTAGCCCGCGCTCCAACTTGCCCCGCACATGATCCGGCCAGAAGTAGACACCCTTGTGAGATTCGGAGCCGAACAAACCGCGTTGACGGTAGTCTTTGAAATGCCCCCGGCAGATGTGCATCGCCTTTTCGATGCCGGTATGTTCGATCTGTCCCTCGTGCTTAAGGATCTTTCGGACGGGTTCGATATGAATCGTGTGGAACCGCGAGAGCGGCCTACCGTGCCGCGTCTGATGCTTCTTGGATAGCGGTGCGTCCGGCTTGTGCTCCGTGATCTCTACGTTCTTGCAGTGCATGAACGTGACCGCCAGCCAAGCCGCAAAGCAGAGCGTATTGAAGATATCCGGCATGCGCCGCTGTCGCTCCATCGCGCCTTCCGCTTCTGGGTCGTTACCGAACAAGATTCGGCGCGCGTACTCTTCGAGCCGCTCTTTTCTTCCGGGAAAACTATAGACCGAATGATGTGCCCGCCCATCTTCGTCTATGAAGGCGCTGTAAATAGCCGCCAGCATTGGCGGATCGTCGTGTCCTAAATCTACAAAGAGAAAATACCGGCAGTACCATTTACCGTTATCGCGGAGCATGGCCGCCAGAACCTTGTCGGAGCCGTGTTCGTTATCTTCACCCACGTGCCGCTCGCTTAAGGTGCGTATTTCTTCGAGCGTCCAGCTTGATGCCCATATGACCCATTCAAGAAACGGGATATTGGCTCCGCTGTGCGCTTTAACCGAGAGCATAAAGTTGCGAAACGGTGGGGCACAATTGAATTGGGAATAATCGATCTTGGCAACTGTCTCTTGCCCGTCCGCGCCGATATCGTGAACGTACTGCCTCATATTCGACAACGCATAGTCGGCAACATTGTCGGCAACGATGACTTTAGCCTGCTGCATTACAGGGATGAACTTTTCGAGAACACGATGGCCTTGTAACCCATCGATAGTCCCGTACTGATCCCGCCAGCCACCGAGTAGAATGCGGTCATGTAGTCGCATGTGTTTTCGTCTCCTTTCTATGCGCAGTCGGCTCCGCCACAGGAGAGACTGAAAACGAAACCGCTGCGCAAGTTGCGGACGGATCACCACCCCTGATGTCCGCCCGCAAGACCGTTTAGCTAAATATCAACTCGGCGTAGCCGGGCTTTTTGACTATTAATCGGTTGCCGTAGGCTTCCCATGCCGCCAAGCAATAGCACGCCGCGAGGATCTGCTGTGCATCAAAAATCGCTCGGCGCTCATCGTCCCGCATGTGAGATTCTGTCTGAGGAAGCCATAGGCGTTCCTGTAAGTAGTCGCGGGCATGCCCAATTGTTGCCATCCCTAACGTCCCCATGTCAGTTGTCCTCGATGAGTACTGTCTCTCCGAACGGTGCCTGTACGTCGCGGGTCGGAGTAGCAAAAAGTACGGGGTATGACGGCTCCGGCGGGTACCCCCCGATGTACATATCCGTGAGGACGATTGAGCATACCGGCTCGATACCGGACTGCTCTACCCACTCAAAGCTGGCCCGCAGGTCAGTTCCACCACCACCGCGCATTTTGAAGGTAATCTCTTCGTCGCAAGAGAACTCCTCAACTCCCTGGACGATCGTGTCCCAATAGATCACCCGTATCCGCTCGGGATGAGCCTCGCCCGCTATGGCATTCAATTCCGCCGCCCATTGATCCAGTAGCCCTTGCCACGTTGAGCCGCTGCAATCCACATGAACGTCGATTGCGCCAATACCCTCGCGGCGGATAGACGGAAGACCTAGCCCGAGAGCGAGATACCGCCGGTTTAACGGCGTCCATTGGTAATCGCGGGGCTCCGTAGATGTTTGAATGAACCGCTGAAGAACTTCTCTCCAGTCCACCTTGGCCCGTAGAGATTCAGCCACCATCTTTTCGAGGCTGCCCGGCTGGCACCCTACCCGCTTCGCGTTGGATTGTGCTTGCGAAGCGGCAATCTTCCATTCTTGCTCAAGCTGCTGCTTCTGCTCCGTGGTTAGCGGCTGGCCGTCGTCGTCAGTCGGATCGAGAACGCCGCCGAAGTCCCAGGAGTCGCTGTCGCCCTGCCCCTTGCCTTGGCCGCTGCCGCCGCCCTTCTTACTTTGCGGAGGATCGGGGAGTAGGTTATAGACTTGCTCCGCATACATTCCGGCATACTTCTGATCGAGCAGCGCACCTTTGGGGAGAGTGTACTTGGCGTCAACCAAGCAGAGATTAAGCGTAAAATCCGCGCTCCTATTCCATTTGAGCGGCTGACGATCACCCCTGCGGGCCATGTGGCCCATTAAACAGTGTCCGACCTCATGAGCTATTAAGCCCGTCAGTTCGAGGTCATCGAGCGTAGCGATATACTTAGCGCACCAGAACAGATGTTTGCCGTCCGTGGCTGCCGTGGCGCATGGAGCCCCGTTAGCAAGGAACCATGCCTCATCGCGTTCGGCTAGGATCAGCCGAAGCACAACCGAACTCATAAACGGGCTATTCAACATTAGGTGCGTTCTCGCCCGCTGGAGCCGCTTGAATTGGTATTCACTGTGCGGAGTCATGCTCTGCTCCTTTTTGCCTTTGCCTCGGCGGCCTCGCGGCGCCGTAGCGGACAAAATGCGCCGCCCGTCGTTCGCCCAAGCCAGCGTGACGCTGTAGTAGTAATCGCGGGCTTCGGACGCGATAGAGCGCAGTTTCTTGAGCGGTTCATCGGGTCCGAGACGCTTGCGGTAGCGGCCTACAGACTCGTTAGCGCCGCGTTTCTCGGCTACCTCGCGGCTGATTTTGGCGTCGTACTTGTGAGCGGACCAAACGCTGATGCTCAAACCGGCGAGCATGGCCTTTGATGATAGATCGTGTGAAAAGTTAGTGTTCATTGTTGTCTCTCCTGTCTTGTCGAAAATTTTCTAATCCCCGTCCCCGTCCCCGGCCCCGTCCCCGTACCCGTCCCCGTCCCCGTACCCGTCCCCGGCCCCGGATCCGTCCCCGGCCCCGTACCCGTCCCCGTCCCCGTCCCCGTACCCGTCCCCGGCTAAGGTTAGTAGTAGTGTCTGCTTGCCGTTAAGGACATGGGCGATCATCCACAAGGGGGTCATCGCTTCCCCCAAGCCGCTGCGTTACACTCAACGCAGAATATAACCGCCTTGCGTTCGGCGCGAACCAACGGGGATTTGTCCAGCACCGTATTCGGTAGCGGACCAAGCTCCGCTAATTCCCCTAATCCTTTCGCTGTTCCCCATCTTCGAACGCAACTAGCGTTGTGGATAAGATAGTATCCGTCTACGACATGCGCTTCACCGACGTACACGAACCCTCGGTCCATCACGACTATTTGTAGCCCGAGATCGATACCGGCCTCGGGCCGCTGCTGTTTAGCTTGCTTCATTCTGTCTCTCCTTGTATGCGAGTTGCGCCGCGAACTCCAATGCACGCTCCCCGGCCCTCATGTGCCGCAGGGTTTTGATCTTAGTCCAATACCACTTCCTGTGTTCCTTGGCGTGCTCAGTAGCCCGGTAAAGATTGATGTTGCAATAGCACGAACCGGAACTGACCACCGAAATGCAGTGAAGGATATCCACGGCTACTTCCCGTTAGATCCCCGCAGGAAATCGTTGTGAAGTTGTCCCCACGAAATAAATAGCGGCGTCCGCATCAGGCTGGCGTCCCGCTCCGTTGCATCGCGGATAGTGAGAATGCCGAACTCGGGCGGCAGGCGGTCGGCGTAGGTCATAACCGCTTCGAGATTCAGCTTGGTAGCCGCCCGCGCAATAGCGGACGAGACTGCGTACTGCGTACCCGGATCTTTGGGTACGGGTGCCTCCTTCGGGTGCATTAGAATCTCGTAAACCGAAGGCAGTTCGCGGAACAGCTTCAGGAAGCCCATTAGCTCCGTTGCGGCTCCGGTGCCTACGCACCCCTCGTAAAGCTCAAACTCGATATTAGGGGATGGATTCTGCGCCATGAGTTGAGAAACAAACTCCCACGTGCGCGGAGAAGGCTGAGCGTAGTCTTTTTTGCTGAAGACATGGAGAAGCTCAGGCCGGAAGCGGATAAACCCGATCAGTTCCGGTTGCACTTCGGCGTCCGCTGCCCATTTCGTCCATGCTTCGGGCGAGGTTTCTAGGTGCAGGTGTACTAGACGGTTGCGGAGCGGTACGGGCATTTCGTGAACCGCCGCCGCGTCGATCATGCGATTGCCAGCCGCAAAGACGTAGACGCTATCGGGAAGCCTCTCCTCGCCGATTTTGTGTTCCAGCATGAAGCGGTAGAGAGCGGCCTGAACGAGCGGCGGAGCCGTAGGCAGGTCGTCCCAGAAGACCGCTACCTTGCCGCCGTTGTTGCGGACCTTGAGTATCAGTTCGGGCGGAAACCAGCGGGTAACGTTGTTCTCCCGATCCGGCCAAGGCGTGCCTTTGATGTCTACCGGATCGTAGTGAACAGCGGACTCCGTAATGACTTGGTAGCCGCGATCGTGAAAGTACTTCTCCGATAGCTGGGTTTTGCCGCATCCCGGAGCGCCGTTAATGAACACTGGACGCCGCGCCGGTACGCAAACGTCCAAGGCATCACAGATTTGCTGATGGGTCATCGGGCCACCTCGGCCACGGCATCGTAATCGAGCGTGCCGTCCTCTACCTTGCAAGTCTCTAGAGTGTCGATTACTCCGCTGTCGATGTTCACTTCGCACCTCCAAACCGCATCCTGATAGTCCGAATGCGCCCATGCTGCTGTACTTCGCGGCGCTCCAGCATGGCTAGGGTAGCCAGC